>JGI24158J21664_10010890_pt1 | contig 12109 bp, 7 predicted proteins | sample Ectturendosymbi3_FD_21664 | JGI IMG/M metagenome (IMG submission 21664) | reverse complement strand
CTAAGTTGACTGCTTCTTTCGGTTATATTCAGATATACAATAAAAACGCCAATACACTTGAGCGTGAAGTCAGAAACACGTAACGCAACTGTTCGGTATGTCGTCAAATTTAGAATAAAATGACGAACCAAAGCGTTGGGCGTTCGAATGCGCCACAGGAAATAGCGACCGACCGCGGTTATGTAGGTTTGCAGGCTAACATGTCGACGGTCCGACTATTCGCAAACAAGTACATCACGTTGAATCACGAATGGAATGTTACTGGGAATTACGCAGTAAGAATGCACAAAACATCAAAGCACTAATGTGTCCACTATAAGCCGACAAATAAAACATCTGCTTTCAAGCTTTTACTTCGGATCAATGCCACCATTTGCCCATAAACATTTCCTGCAAAAGCGCTAGTAAACCTCTCGATGCTATAAGTGCACGATCTGCAGTATGCTTTTTTCACATCATTCCCACCTTTATTCAAGACATTCTCTAGTAGAAGGGTCCGCTGGAAGGGCATCGCTGCACCTTTCTTCCAGATTGCTTATCGAACGCCATTTGTTGAAATTATGTTTTGCCAAAAGTTTAAAAGTTCAAAATCTAGCAGACATCATGTTCAACTTCGAAGAGGCTTCAGATAACAACAGAGTTCACTGACGAGATCGGTCGTTCTGATTGGTCAATTTATACTAATGCATTACGTCTTCTGTTTGTGGTGTCTATTGCACGTTACTGCTCAGTGGTTCATACAACACCAACTGTGATAATGACAGTGTTCTAATTTACCCAAATATTTCTGCTTGTACCCAAATTTCAAAGAAAATTTTCTAGTACATATGAAGACATGTATCTACACAGAGGAGCAGAAGGCAAGCTTTCAAGGTCTTCTTTTCGCTTCCCAGCCGTGAGCCACAATTACTAATTTATTGAATCATGTTAAGCGCAGTAGCTTCCTTTTTGACAATTTTTTGTTTAATTTCCTGTAAATTACCAAAACATTTTCCTCTTTCTAATAAATTATCATCGTTTAGTTTTTATTTGGTTTAAAGCCTTTGTGTCAGTCTGCGAACTGCAGCGGTTAGAGATGTTGTTCCTGATGGCTAATGACTACGTTCAGGGTCGGATCCAGCAAGTTAGGTGGGGGGGGGCGATTTCCAAATGTTTGGTAGTCAAGTCTCATAACGGCTTCGCTACTGTAAGAGGGATAAAGTACAGTAAACCTCCAGGGTCGTAACGAGGGTACGCAGGGGGCGAAACCCCTTGGACAAATGTGTTGGACATAGTTTACAGCTATTGGGCATTGTTTAAAAAATTCCCCTCCCCTCAGTAAACTTGTCGCCTCTCTGGTGTCCCAAGCTGGTTATATGTCTGTATATCTCACAACACTGCTGTGACAAAACAATGGACGACAAAATAGCGTTGTACCGCGAATGCTGTTTTTCGAATTGTAAAAAATCATGGTGAATAAAGTTACTTTCGTAGGTTTTAAGGGGGGGCGATTGCCACCTCCCTGGATCCGCCCCTGTTTACGCTTCTAGGTACCAAGTGCCGTCCATCGCTTAAAGCTCAATGCTTTTCTGGCTGAAAACTGTCTTAATCTGGTTTTATCAAAAATGTGAAAAATTTCAACTTATAAGCATTGTGCACCCGGAGTTAAGAAATTTCGCCTAAGTAACCCAAGCTATATCAGCTATATCAGCTGAACAGCAAACGGAATGCTGAATGAATGTGTCTACGTAAGTCTGCAAGGTATAACCTTGGATTAATTTCAGTAGATGTAACTTGTAGGGAAGAACTCCACAGAAATAAACTTCCAACATTTTATTAAAAAAGAACAAATACAACATATTAAAAGGATAGCTGGCTTGCAGCAAGTGAATAATACAGAGCGCGTAAAACTAAAATGTGCAAGAAAACTCCATGCAAACTGCAGTATAAAATTATATGCAACGTAGAGCGGCTATAGGCTTCTACTGAACAATCAAAATTTTCAAAACACATCATTTATGACGTGTGCCGAAAACTTTAGCGGAGAGTCCAGCTTTCTTGCCTCAATTTTTACAAAAAACACTTTAATGCGAAAAGAGGTTTCAGCTTGCAAAATACCGAAACTACTAGGTTATTTGTAATTCAAGAGATAAAAGGCAAACTGTTTTCTCTCAAACCGAGTTTGAAAGGAACCGATAACACGCGTTACGCTAAATTTCACCGTGCTTCAAACAGCTTTGAAAAATAGCCATTTAACACATTTACGCAATATCACGCGATGGCTGGCAACAAATCTGGAAAATACATCAGCTGATTTGAATTATACTTTTGTGCCGTCTGACAACAATTCATTGAAAAACACTGCCGATGAGCAGCTAATCAAAGTTTCACGCGCCCAGAGCCAAGCTCTCGTTTTGAAAACGCTCTTATGCAAATAGAGGAATGCCAGTTTTGCAGCGAACCGACTTATCTTGTGACGAACTTCGGTGACTGTTTACAGCAGCAGCACTTCTTCATTTGTTCAGCGGTGTCGATACCAAGCAGGTACGTACAGCGATGAACTCTTGAAAGACAATTGCGCACAACAATTAGGTTTGGAGTGTGAAGAGGCTATGGTCGCCTTGGAGACAAAAAGGCTCGTGGCATGGACCATAGACATGCCAGAGCGTAATACAAAGCCGTGTGCTTTGAAGAGTTGTTTCCGCTAATTTGTAACAACGGTAGATCTGACATGGGGATGACAGACGAAAGGATGAGCGATGAGCTTTCCTGCCGCTAATCAATACCATGCAGACGTTTTTCTTTGAAACTATTTTCTTATCATTTTCAGACTAAAATGGCCCCAAATGCAGAACTTGCATTTCTACCAGGATTATCTGCTCATTTCTGCTTGGCTATCACTTCCACAGAAAAAAGTTGGATGTGTGCCTCATTAATCAACCTTATACCCTGCATACGCAGATTTTTATCCTACATGAACTATCCCTGTGAGAAATGCGTTTATTTCCGAAAATAATATCAGTGTATCAAAGGGATGTAAGCTTTCGAAAGCTCCATACAGCAATTAACAAGTAAAACGTTGAGATTGAGAGTGAATTCTTTTGGCGTAAATCTACGGCAACGTTTCACATATGGGAACTATCATAATTTATGCATTAGCACAGTGGATATAACGATAACCTACATGTGGTGCATCTATCGTCATTTACGGATAGCTATTTCTGAAAGTTTCACTCTAACACTTCGTTTATATCCGGTCTAAAGAACACTTTCATTACAAGAAGGCGTCTATTTGCCATTTGAACATAAATTATTTGCTTTCAGCAAGGAACTTCTTTACGTTTAGTAAATCGATTGAAGTTCTGACAAGATAGCTGAGAGGTGAAAATGACAAATTCGTCGTGCATAGTGAGATAAGCTGTAAAAGTATCAAAAGTGATTTTACCAAATCCGCATGGCCGTTTGCATTACCAATAAATAGTGAAGTCGCAGTGAAACTAAATTTGTCTGTGGGTGTTGCATAAGTTTGGATCCAAAAAGTAGTTGCCGAAGTTGGTCACAGCACTTCTCTATAAAATGCCTTGATGTGACCATAGTAAAAGAGTATCAGAAAGAGACTTCATTAAAATTTTACCACAGCTCATGCAAACTACCTGTCTTGCGAAGCTGGAAAATAAAGCACAGACTGTAGTTTAGTTCTCCGAGGTTCCCAAAGCATAATTTTTCATTTGTGTCTGCATAAGACACTCAAGGTTTTGTTCTTACAGAGGCACTAGTTTATTCTGCAGGTTATTGGTGACAAAGTAACAAATACTGATTTTATTATTTGTCATGGGTGCTCTATCAAATGCACTATTTACTACAGTTAAGATATGATAGGAAAAAATATATTGCAACAAGCATTTCTAACTTGAGAATCTAATCAAAATGTATCAACTGGAATATAAACCGCCGACGTGAAACCAGAGCATTTTATGCACTTAAAAATATTGTTCGTGGGCCAAAAAATGAGTGGCATATAACAGAACATTTGAGATTTTCTGTCAATAACAGTATTGCAGCTCCACCGTCTTCGTCAGGCGGACCCTTACTTCAGAGTGCTTAAGTTTAAATAAAAATCATGAAGCGTATTTTATCTACGGCAAGAAACACTGTCAAGCAGTATATTTTTAGTATAAATTTACAGGCAACACCTGAATTAATTTTGGCTTTTGATGACGAAAAACCTGCGATGTTGCTTTGGAAAATCGAAAACTGTCGGCAGTCAAGTCCAAAGCATCATTTTGAAAATCAGCATTTTCGATGGAAACATTGCAACCACTAGTTCAGACGGATAAATGTCGATGTGGCAAACGACCATTTCAGAACTGGGCTAGATATCAAGCTGGTGTCGGACGCTAAATACTATTTAAAATTTGCGGCCGGTGTAGCGTTTCGGTTGCATTGGGTGTTAAAAATAATGTGAAAAGAGCATAAAAGTGGAGTCTGCAACAAAGGCGCCAGTTGATGCGTGATACTATTTTTTTCTCGACCAACCTTCAGTTTTTCAAAAATACATGTTTAAAGCGCGAGATCTGGACAGCTTAGAAAATTTTCCGCTCATGCAATGACTTCATTACAGTTTACACTACAATTATAAGAGAAACCCTTCATCCAGGGTTTTTTTAAGGAAAATGTTAGGTACCCGGTATGGATCTGTAGGGACCCGATTTCTCTGATTCTAGGGACCCGATTTTCTGTGATTTTAGGGACCCGATGATAATTTTCTCTGATTCTAGGGACCCGATTTGAAATTCTAGGGACCCGAATCGGGTCCATAAAACGCCTTAAAAAAACCCTACCTTCATCTGATGTAATTGAGATAAAAATAAAAAAACAAAATGCATTATTAGCAGTACACTAAAACTCAAGCTAATATTTATGTGTTCTTATAAACGTTTGCAGAACCCAAATCAAAGTTATTTATTCTTGAAGGTAGATATTGCTATTATGTTAGCTATGAGGATAGACTTACATTTGCGAGACTAAGCTATTTGTTTTTGGCGACGTTTTTGCTGCTGCGACAGAGACGACAAGGCACGCCAATACCTATCCTCCGCTTGTATGTGAAATTTTGTAATTGACTGGCTTGAAGACTCCCCTTCTTTGATCAATCTTACATCTTGAGATTTTTCAATTAAGTGATTTTCTGCACGCTTAAAATCAGATATGGAAATAGCAGTTTGAGGTCTTTTGCTGCAGCATCGAGGAGACGAAAAGCAATACTTTAACGATTGAGTATCACTTACAGGGGCTTGCGCAAGCTTTCTTCGAGGCTGGAGATGTGGTCTTCTTCCTCCTCCTCCGGTCGAAAGAGAGGAATAAACGTGATTGCCAGCTGGATTCGATTTGTCACTAGCCAACGGTGGTAGGGGTAATTGCCTTAGCGGCGCATCAATGGGTTTGTACACGCTTGCCTTGTTTGGGCCGGACGTTCGCGCAACCCCATTAACGAGGGGGAATGTTTGGGGAACAGCGTTGCTTTCCCAAGGAAGAGCCTGACTTGGCTGCTGAATGTTAGTGGAGAGCGGCATGTTGTGCATGGATAGGTTCGGATGTGCTTGAGAAAAAGTTGGCACTAGATTACGATTCGATGCAAGACCAGCCAAGCTGCTGCGAGGGTGCACGCGCTGGTGGGCAGCTAAGGCTAGTGGATTTTGACTTGTGATTTCGTGACTTGGCTCAATCATCAGTGGCTGATTTGCTCCATGAATCAGATGTTGGTTTGAAAATGCAGGGATAGAAGGAGCCATTCTGGCGTCGAAAGGGCCAACCTGCGAAAAGCCTTTGTCGGGATGCGTACTTGCCAGGCTTTCACGGCCGAAATTACACGAAACCGAGTTGTAGTTCAATTGATCATGCGGCTGGAAGTGGGATGAGCGAAAGGTGCTGAATGCATCCGGGTTCACGGGCACGATAGTTGGATCGCTTCTAACCGATTTTGTGTGTTCATCCAGGTCGCGAGCGAGCGTTCGGATTTGCGATTCAAGGAACCTTCACAGGAAAACATTCTTCATGAAAGCAAACAGTCGATTAAAGCAATGCCAATGGCAATAGTGTCTTGCATTGAGACAAAGAGCAAACGGCTCTTTTGGCGATAGCAAGCTACTTTTTGCAAGAAAGAAGAAAGCGTATATATCTACAAGATATCTTAAAACTGCTGTCAACAGCTCTGTTCAATTTAGTACGGGCTGTGCTTTCTTCAGAAAACCAAGAGTTTAATTGAGGGTTTCCTTGTACATCTTTATAAACAAGCATCACTTTCTTCATATTGTCTGGTTCAGCTTGTAGCAAATTTTCACAATATGATTTGGTTCGGTTGTTACATACCTCAGGTAATGTAGGACCGATTGGGCCAATTGTCGACTCAGCATTCATTCGACACACGGCCGGCCTTAAGCCGATGCAACCGATGCGGCTGCATTGTGCCCCGCGGGGGCCCCGCGCCATGGTGTTTTGACAAGTTGCTCATGTTTGCCAGATACCCCTTGCGCACGAGAATTGTAGAAAGGCGTATAAACCTCATCGTTAGCAAATAATTATCTCGTTTTTATGAACGATGAATTTCCTCTAATAATCCAAAGTTATCAAAAATGCTCAATTCTCATGCTGAGTGTTATTTAAGTTAATTTTAATTTTGCAATCAGACACGAAGTCCATAGTACAAGCTCACACTGTCTGCACATTGAAGTCCTTTCAAAGCCCCACAAAAAGAGTGGAACGTGGTGGAGTTACCTGTATATCTGCGTTCCACCACGTCCCACTCTTTTTGGATGGAATTTGGTTGATACTAGTTCTAGTTGAGACTAAAGTAGACCTACAGCTACTGCAAACAAGGTTTGTAGTGATTCAACTTTTGACACAGACTAGGTATTTTGTTAATTTATCAAAATAAAATTAATTGCACCACATTGAAACAAACAACAAAAGATGAGATGTTGGTCTTGTGGGGGCCAAAATCTCATGCAAACCAGGGCAAAATTTTGTGACGTGTTCTAACTTTAATTTGTCTTCATTCCTTCCTCAACAAAATTGTTCGACGTTAATTATCGGTTGTGCAAGTACTTTTATCATTTGCCGCTCCACCAACTTTTCATCGCTTTGACTTTTGCGGCCGTAGATAGGTAGAAAAAACACGATTTCAAAGTTCATGCAGGTTCACAAACGAAAGGACGCTTTAAGCTGCTCTGCATTTTAACTAGGCAAGGCAAAAATTGCATATGTCATCCAGTTCACTCATTCCTGTTTATCGATATACTGGGCGGCTATACGCTTCTATTTCACCAATCATTCAGGCGCATTGTACAGTAGATTGCGTTTGATAAATGTTTCTGCAAATGTGACGTGGCAGTTGAAAAATCTTTGTACATTACATTTCTAATTCATGAAAATGCAGTTTGCATTCCAAGTCCATGCATAATGAAGCATAATGAGTAAGTTCTATAACAGAGGTTCACAACCTGGGGTGCTTGTACCCCTAGAGGTACGTTTGCCTATCTGAAGAGGTATGTCTATTGTACATTTGCAACAAGTTAATTCTGAGACATAAAAACGGAGTTTGCTTTTATAGTTCTAAAATTCTAAATGTCCTATTAAAAATTCAGTAGACTTTTGGAATTTTACCCAGCCTTTTTGTTATAGGAAATTTTAGGGTTACAGTATATGATCATCTATCGAAATGCCAAAGAGGTGAATGGTCCGAGAAAGGTTGGGAACCCATGTTCTATAAACTTGGGCTTTTGGGGAACTTTGGACCAATGCATAGCTAGCTCTCTTGTGAAGTCTGCTTTTTGCAGTGGATAGTTGATCATGCGCTCAGACGTTACCATTATACAAGAACGCGTCTGTGACTGTGGTTAGTGAAAGCGAAATGAGCAGTCAGTTCATGCTTTCTCCAAGTTAGCTGTTCTTCGAATGAAAGTGTCGTTCAACAAGAGCGAAGTAATTGCATTGTAAGTTTAATTCGCTTGTCAGTCCGGTTTGATTGGCGTAACTTTGCAATTGCGCTCGCCGCTCCATTGCAGAGCTTCCTTTACAACTTTCGGCTTGGTTACGAGTGGTAGCGGTACACTGTCTAATGCCCACCACAGCAGCATGCTATTAGTCATAAACATAACCGTAGCTGAGGGACACATGAGCTATGCCCTTCGCATGAAAGAAACTGCTGTGTTATCATGTAGCGCTATGGGGGACCAAGAGTGACAAAATTTGTTTTTTCCCACTCGAAAATAAGAAAACAACCTTTTTTGCTAAAATTTTCAAAATCAAGCGGCCTTGTCCCCCTGCCCCCTTCCAACGCCCATGCATACAGATCAACTCCAATAATTGTTGTCTTTTTAATTTCATGCAGTTATTTTGCTAAAATATCTTAATGAAAAAGGTCGTAGCACGTTTGACTGAGCACGATGACGTAATAACACCACTGCTCAGAGGGGTCTCGCGTCTAGGTCTTGCATTGGGCTCCGCACCTGCTAGGGACGGTTCTGATTTGACACCTTGAAAATTTTGTGGTAAAGCAGATAATGCGGTTGAAGTCACAGCCCTTGTTTTTCTCAAAAGATATCCATTTAATCTGGACTAATTCTTAATTAACAAGCCAAAGGTCATTGTGAGAGGTCACTGACGCTAGACAAAGCTTTTACACTTTTGCAGTTTCAGTATCAAGCAGTTAGTTTCAGGCATATGGCCGGACATTCGTATAAAATTATACAACATGGAGAGTAGCAATATCTCCGAAAGCAGAGTCGATTTAGCTACGATGTATTTTCTAATGCGGCTGTCTTGATTTACGTCCAAAACTATGTATAATCTCGTGCCGTTTGAAAAAGTTTTTGTTTCCTTGTGAACGGAAATATTGTTCTTATTTTATGGTTCAAAACCGTGAAAACCTTACCTAAGCAAGTACTGCAAACTTACCTGCAACAAATGGACACAACACCCCTAACGTCCAAAAATCTTGCTGCTGAAAGTACGTCTTGCACAGTTGTTGCCTCCACTTGCAGCCTTGAGGTGTACATAAAGTCAAGAATAGTGCGGAAGCTTTCGGCTGTAATGTCGCGGAGAAAAACAGCGTTGTTTTCGTTTGAAAGTAGTTCCTTGAAATATGGACTGCACGACGCCAGCACGCATTTATGAGCCACGAATCGCTGATGCTCTGCCATGATGGTGACATCGCAAAACTCCCCTTTCTGACGCTGTGCATTCAATGTCTGCGAAAAAAGTTTGGGTCAGTTAGCCTTTAAATCACAATTTGCTTTTAACGAATATGCCAGAACAAAAGCGAAGTTGTATTTTAACAAAAATGAGAAAAAAAATGTTTTAAGTGAACGACATGTAGCTCCAGAATTTCATATTTGCCTTATAGCGCTGCACCTGCGGAATTGGGTTTACCAGCTGCATTTAAACTGAAGAAGCAAACTTGTGCGGGTAACAATAATAACCTGTGATTTTAAACTTTTAACTATAGTTTTAGGTTTGATCATTGAGGAGTTTTAACAGATAATAAAATCCCTCTGCACGCTCTACGGTTGTCTCGATTTCGACTAGCAGGCTCGATATTCTGATCATCGTAGTTGGGATCTCTCTATTCAGAGAAGTGCAGTTCAGAGAAATGGTTCAGTTATCCGGTCTTTACGAACATCATAGTAACGGACTTTGTCGCGGAGTGCCACGCATTGAACCCTTCGTAAAAATCCCATATCTGTCGCTTGTATTGGAGGCCGAACTCCTTCATTCATTTCCCAAAAATCAACATCATAGGCGAGGATCAGAACAAAAGTCAGTAACCTGGCAGCTTTGCGGCATTTGATAGCTGTTCTGTGGCCACAGAGTCATGGAGCCCACGCAATACTGTGTTTGCTTGGCCAATCCGCATGTCAATCTGCTTGTTCCGCCTTCCGTCATTCGTGAATACCAAACCAAGGTATTGAACTTCTCGACTTGTTGCTGTTTATTGCCGTTTGCTTGTAGCACACACTGACTTGAGTTTTTGGAGACACGTAATACCTAAGTTTTTTTAGTGCAATTTTCATTCCAAGAAGAGTGCTGACAGCACACATATCCTTGTTGGAGTTTCAACACTCACGATGAAGGGTTGTGATTTAACTCTGCTGACACGGACACAAACTTCTGGGACGGACAATAACAACCAGACGTCAACATCGTACTCCGGAAAATTACCCGTAGCTTTCATCGAGAATTTGTTCATACATGTTTTTTTGAGGTCGACAATATGTATGTAGACATCTTTAGCATACTCCCAAACTTTATCGACATATTGCGGGAGAGTAAAAATTTGGTCTCTATCGCTACGGCCAGAATGAAAACCGCACAACTTCTTTTCTAGCTTATGTTCAATTATCTCGTGCGGCATCATTTTTCAAGGTATTTGCCACACACTTTTCCAGGTATACTAAGTGGAGAAAAGCCCAGGTAGTTAGTGCATTCCTTCCTGTCTCCTTTCTTGTGTATGGGAATGATCAACCCAGTTTGCCAATCTTTCGGTACCCTCCGCCCAGAACGACAGGTCACTTGACACGAACGAGTTATCCAAAGAATTCCTACGCTGTTGAAGGCTTTAAACAATTCAGGTCGGACTCCATCACATCCTGCAGTCCTCCGAGTCTTCTGTGTTTTGACATCTTCGAAAACTTCAGTCACATCACAGCGATGGTATTTTCCTCTCCCAAATGCACGTCCTGTACCTGATGGCGACTGCGTTCAAAAGATCATTAAAATACTCTCTTCATCAGCCAAGTACGTCCACCTCATTGCTGAGTAAGACACAGTTTGGTTTTTGATGGTTCTTCTAGTGTTACATCTTTCGTCGCAGAGACCCCGGATGGTTTGGCAGAACACTTTTTCCGCTTTCCTACAATTGGGATCTAGCTTATGTCCAACACTGGAGTTTTTACCACTTGGGCCGCAGACGTTCATGCTTTATCGTAACGTGAATGCAAAGAAGATTCGGCTTTGTTCTGAAGCCACGTCTTGTAGCATACTTTCTTGTTGAAATAGCATCTTTTTTTCTGTTTCCAGGACAGGGTGACATTTTAGCATCTGCCCTTACATCGTTTCTGTCCACACACCAAGCTGATGAAATGACAGCTGCGTGCTCTGAACAGTTGCCACTCCTTTTCTGCGTCCTCTCTGCATGCTGTGAGCTATCGGAACAAGGACGATACGCTGTCTGTAACGGTCATTCTTATGGGTTGCCGTTTGTAAAAATATTATATCTGACGGATTTATCACAAAAACTGCTATCTCTGCTCATATTTAGCTATCTCTGCGCACATTTAGCTATCTCTGCATGCGTTTAGCTATCTCTGTGTGCATTTAGCTGTCTCTGGGCAGAAATAGCTATCTCTGCGCGCATTTAGCTATCTCTGCACCGAGGTACCTATCTCTGCACGCATTTAGCTGTCTCTGCACGCATTTAGCTATCTCTGCGCAGAGATAGCTATCTCTGCACATATTTGGCGTATGTAATAAGCTGAAATACCTACTTAACATAACCAGCATTCCTGTACTGAAATGCGAAGTTCAGGTGCGAGATTTAAAGCAATTCAAGCTGCAAACATGAGGTGCAATGCGTCCTGTTTAAAGAAAAATTTGGTCTTCTTTTTCAGTGATTCTGGCAAAAGCTAGGCTACTGTATGCATCTTTCGTTTCTTTGATTCTTCAAGCAGCAGGGTTTACTGTGATAATGCTACTAAAGTGATGTGTGTTGCCAACGTTATTTTCGGGCAAGAACGCCTAACCGAGCAGTTCCTTTCGATGCGCTTTTTGTATGACAGCGTTATTCTCTTTTCAAAATGGTGCTCGTCTCTAAGCGAGCACTATGCTTTCAACACGCTCTTTCTGTGAGAGTTCTCTTTGTGTACCTGAAGGCGCTGAGAGGCGGTGAGCTGCGCCTGGTGAGAACAGTTGGAATGGTCAGACTTGATGAGATCCTCTTTGAAATTTTAAGCAAAAAATGGCACTAACACTGTGACCACCACCACAAGTTTACTGCAGCCCATCATCTGCACAAACCAATGTTATTATCAAACCAGTATAATTTAGACCTGAAACCACCTAGCTTTATATGACG
>JGI24158J21664_10010889_pt1 | contig 12110 bp, 6 predicted proteins | sample Ectturendosymbi3_FD_21664 | JGI IMG/M metagenome (IMG submission 21664) | reverse complement strand
TAAACTCCACCCAGTGACAGGGGCGGAGCTAGGGGGATGCCAGGGGGGGCCACTTCCCCCCAAAAATTTTGCCTGGCCCCCCCAGTGGCCCCCCAAAATTTTTCAGGTCTCTTTCTGAAAGTCCTACACAGACCATTGACAGCTCCCCTTGTTGCAAAACTGGCCCCTCCAGTGGACCCCAAATGAAAATGTCTGGCTCCGTCCCTGGCCTTGCACATCACGTTGCTACTGCTAAACACACGTAAAAATTCTGCAGAGGGTGCACAGGTGTCAATGAAGGGTTGTCGAGAAAGAGTGCGAAGATCGGCTGAGAGAAATTATGAATTAAAGTTTTTTTAGCCAAATTTCTTCGCACCAGCTGCTTTCAAACATGCATTCTGTGCTCAATATCCCATACGAGTTTGTAAAGAAATGCACACTTTTGACTCACTTATCCAAATTCATTTCGAAGTTGTTCACCTGTTGTCGCTTACAAGATACACAAACGACTTTTGCAAAATGTTTTTCGATTTCCAGAAGATTTTGGTCCTGAGGTTATCTGCCATGTTCAGCAAAAATTAGAAAGCTTTTTCCCAGTATTAGATAAAATGTGACACTGCTATCAGCAGAAACCCGTTCAATTACTTGAAGCATAAAAATTGTTCAGAATAATAACATTTTGACCATGTGCCAAATGTATTAGTTGCGTACCGTGTTTCAATGAATTTTTCTTCCGCTCCTTGACTACAGGAAGCTTATTAAAAAGAAACCAACAGAGCGGATGCGCACGTCAGATAGCAATTTTCTCTTTGACGAAGATTGGTTGAACTGGAAAAATCTTATTCAGCATAAACAGAAACAAGACATACATCTGGCGAGCAGTTTCAAGGCAAACAGATTGTTTGGTGCCTCAATCAAACGAAAATCAGCATTGAAAATGTTCAACTTTTATCCATCGGGAATCCACAGTTGGGATTTTCCTTTGACGTTTCTAATGTTGCACCAAACAAAAGATCGAGGCGTGATATACATTTTTACCAAACTCCTGTTCTATCTTAATAAAGAACATCTAATATGTCAAGATGTAAAAAACATGAAGTATTTACATGCTTTCATGACCTACTGAGCTAGCCAAACGCGCCTATGCCAATTAAAGATGTTATGGAAAGAAATAACTGGAAAAAAATAAATGAATAAACGTAAAATGATTGGCAAGCATGTCGAGAAATTCAAGGGCCTTGTGGTGGTATTCGTTATNGATGAAAGAGAGAACAAGGAGAGTGCGCGGATTGGTATAGCAAACACGTTGTTATGTAAGCTTTATTATGCTTCGTGTCACAAAACGGGAAGTTTGAATCACCTCAAGGTTGTCAGTTTTGAAATCGGTTTTGCTTCGATCTTCACCTGTGGTCATGAATCTTATGTAATGACTGTACAAGAGGTAGAGTGGGGTTTTGGATGGAGTGAAACTTCACGACGAAGTGTGCTGCTGTGCAACGCGTAAAACCCTGAATGTCGAGACACTTCTCCGAATAGAAAGATCCCAGCTACATTGGTTCGGCCATGTGACCTGAATGTCCCAGGAAAGATTGTCGGCTGACTACAACCACGTAAAGACTACAGTCAGCTTCCCACTCTGAGTGCCATACGTCACAAGACTAAGCTGACCCAATCCATCTTACCTGTAACAGATACGATCATAAACCCAAGGCAGAGGAGACATGCTAGATTTTTTAATGTTTATTTCATTTCAGTAAAAACGTTTCTATTCTAAGAGCCTAATATATTAAAGAATGTGTGTGATCTGCAACTGTTCAAGCCAAGAATGTGTCAAAAGGTCAATTCTGTTAAAACAAACAATGTGTCTTCATACATGGGTGGGTGCGGCAGGTAGTCGCAAACGTTCAGTAAACCCACGTTTGTAGCTGGATATCTGCTCTTTTTGTTCATAACATAGGAAGACGCAATGAATGAGCTCCCTAATTAACACGAATAAATTACTGTCAATGTAGCCAATATTATTGGGGAAGTTACACTGCAAAGGCTTCACAAGAATACTTCGTGGCATGCCACTTTATGAATTTTAGTACCTTTGGAGCTCCACAAGATCCGATGGCGCTTGGTTAAGTTTCAATTGCTGATCAGCGAAAAAGATTTTCAATTGCTGATCAGCGAAAAAGATGAATCAATTGCTGATCAGCGAAAAAGATGAACGTTTACCGAGTAATTGCATTTTCCATCCAGCAGTTGTGTTGCTGTCAAAAAAACTGCTACGCCTTGTTTATTCCCAGTACCAAGGCACATTAAGTCAACGGTTGACACAATGCAAGGGTTTCGCAGTAACGATCCGATAAATTATCAATAAAGAAACTTGCTTTGAAACTCCTTTATTATCAAAGGCGAAGTTGTAGGGTTCAAAAAAATTACAAACTTTCTGGATACGCCAACGTAGCATTGTAACCTTGAGATGTTCCAAAGCGACAATTCACCTTTGTTTCACGTTCTTGTGATTGCGTTTCAAGAAAAAACAAAAATATGCAGAAATGTGTGTAGGTGGCCAAGCGTTCACGAGTTGCTTTAAAAAAGTGTGTATGCTGTGGCTTCTCCCAGACGACATAACCTTGGTTCTGTTCGAACAAAACGAGTCTTGCATGAATGTGGAATAAGCCGGAATGTCATTCTGCAGCAAACAGCAGCCGCCTACTGAAGATACCAGGGATTAACCAGAACTGACGTGTTTGCAGCGATTCTTCTTCTTGTCCCATAACCCTATTTTTAAGGTCGTAGGGGCGCCACCTTTAAGGACTGTTGCAACAATGCTTAGGCTAAAAAATTGGAAGTAACATAACAAGGTTTGCGGAAGTCGTTAAATATAGCCTACGTGATTTGTTATTTAAATGCATTGTAGCAGGCCTTTTTGCATCATACAGTGAGCTTTGATGACAAAGTTTTGTTTCTGTATAACATATTGTTGCAGTTTGCGTTAGGTGGAGTATTTCACGGTGTTTTTTAATGCAGATGAAAATTTTTGTTTACAGTGTAGAACAAAATTTTCTGTAGTTTTCAAAGCGTACACGTAACAGCTGCTTGTATCAAGATAAAAAGATACAAGCATTTTCAACTGTTTCAAAGATAAGGAAAAAATCTTTTCTAATGCAGTAAATGGAAATTTGAAGAAAAAGCACGTAGAAAATTCAAAATGTTTTTTTATAATTTCTGTTATTATTTGATCGAGATTTTTAGTAACCACAGTTTTGTTCTGTGTAGTCCAAGCAGTAAATATTTTATTTGTGTACTCTAAGAACAACCAGTCATTTTTTGTGTACTTCTTTTATTTTGTGTAAAAGCAATAGCATTTTTAATGTTGTGTGATCTATGAGTCAGAAGGTGCTCCAGGCAATCTACTATATCAGAAACAAATTTCAAAGCGATAAATAAAGCGAAAACAGATAAAGTTTTTCAATGAAAACCGTAAAGTAATTGAACGTATTACAGTAGTTGGAATACACTTGAGCTTTGTATTTGAATAAATGCTCTGTAGCTTATGGCCAAGGGCGTCCGCAGTAAATTTTCCCACGGGGATGCAACGTCGACAATTTGCTTATCGTTTTCAGGTTGCTGACGATACAATGCAAATGGACATTCACAAAACACTTTATCCTTTCCAAACCACGAAGAAAATCCTCCGTGCTATGTCAACAGTCACAAAATCGCGCTTTACTGGTAGAAAAAGCTAGGTATATTACGATAATGTACACAATTGGGCATCGGCAGATTTTCAAACAGGGCAATTCATTTCAAAGAATTGTTGCCATGGTCTTAACGAAACTGCAAATTATGACTTTATTTTACGTAGCAAGACTTGTCAGCGTCACTTCTAAACAAGAGCTGCAAACGCATGGGAACTCACTCAGAGGTTAGACGTAAGCGTTAACGATTAGGAAGTATTCCCACAAGCCTGCATAGATGTATTCTAATAAGTCACATAGTTTGATACTGTGTGAAAAAAAGCTTGCATAAGCGTAGTTTGATTGAAGCTGTTCACTTGGGCACATTGGTCCATAGACACCGGAAACGGGGCATTGCCCGCTGTCTTTTCAAAAGGGGGACAACGGGTGCGAATGTGCCTTTTCATGACAGTATTATATGTAATTTCATGGTTTATCAAGATTGATTTGAAATAAATTTATTGCAGCTATTCGTGCACACAGAAAATTCAAAACGTTTTTTACAATTTTTGTAGTTATTTTGAAGTTAACATTACGGCTGAACAGAAACAGAAAACCAACTTTCTTCAAACGCATACTTTGCAAAAAATCACTATATTCCAGTGAAACATCACTAAGTCACTAGGTCAGTCTAGAAATCACTAAATCTAATGAAAAATCAATAGGCGTGGCCATAGCCGCAGCCAAGGGGATATGACCTAATATCAGTTGGTGTCGGTATAAAGTTACTACTTTTCCTGTGGCTTTTAGGAAAGCAATTTCCAACGTTTTGGTTAAGATCAAATCTTGCTTTGATTCATCTAACTTTGTTGATTAACCGTTGACGACAAGTGGAGAAAAACGCAAAAATTGCAAGTCTTCGCTTGTGATCTAATCCTGAACTCCGAGGAATTCCTCACGATAAAGCAACTCCCCTCATCAGGTTCAGTGAATCCAGCATAAATGTAGGAAGGGGCCAAACCGAGTAAAAACACTGAAACGGAGGCCAAAGTGGGATAATGCAATCCGTGTTTAATTCTTTTTATATTTTTTGCATTAGGCAAAGAAAAGAGTCGCTTAATTTTTGCACTCTCCAATCCAGTCGATTCTTTCGTTCATGTTATCTGCTTTATATGTTTTATATGTTTCTTCGCGCTCAACGTATAGACTTCAATAAACGCAATCAATTTTCTTAGATTTATCAATGGGCGAAAAGTTTTTGCAAGACAATAGTAAAGATACAAATTTACATGTGGTGCAGTATTAATTGAATATGTCTTGCAAAATTACAAAGCTTCCACAAAAAAAGTTTAAAAATGCAAAAGAATATGACTTGATTTTCTAATTTCACAAGAACCAGTTGCTATGAAAACTGTAAGCAATTAGTCTGAAGATTTCAATTAGTCTGAAGATTTAAAGACCTATTGCTTTTACTGCTGCAGAAAAACAAATCCTTTAAAAGCGTTGGGTTTTTTCGCCAAAAGTGAAATTATCCACAGCGATTGTTGTGAACAGAGAATACATATGTTAGTTTATGGTGGCTACAGAAATTGCTTGATATATTTTGATAACGCTCAAACGAAATTTCTCTCACGGACTTACATACAACACATTTTAGGGCGCAGTGAGATATTATTGCAGAAATAAAGTCAAGAAAAAATTAGTTTCTACCTAAACGCAGGAGATAATATAATCTTTTACCAAGTGATACATCCAAGAAGTTTGCACAATTCATTTTTCCTGCCACCCTTCCTCACCCGTACACGGCGGGTGTGAAACAACAAAATTTGAATACGTTAGCTTTAAATCTTACCATGCGCAATCAGTATGCATAATTATTTGCTAACCGCTACAATGCGCTTTTGTGTGGAAATGATTGATGATGATTTTGGAAAAATCTATTTCATTTTTACTTAAAACGACCTACAAATGGTTTGCTTCTCAAGGAAACCATACATGTATCAAGTCAATTCAGTTTTTAATTCAATTAAACTTTTAGATACTCTAGGATCAACAGTGATCGAAGCATCTTTTCAAAATTAAATTACAGCAAGAACACCGAATCTTAATATATGCCAATTTGCTTCAAGGGAAACAGCTTGCAAAAATTTAAAATCATGAAAACATGCACCTTGCTTGGTGAGCCCTATTAGGGGCGCACTATTTTTTATTCTAGTTTTGGAGACTTTCCTTCTAGCACTGTTTGTTTCCTTAGATCACGTGAGACTTGCCGACACGAATCAGTGAATTGCATGACGCGTGGTCGGTGGTCGATTGTCTCTGACGTTTTTCGTAGAAATCTGAGTTCTTCATCCAGTTTTGCCAATTTAGTTTAAACCTGGTGCCGAATCGTGAGCGGCAGCGGCGAAAAATGTTCGTTTTTTGGGGACAGAAAAGTTTAGCGGAAAAAACGGCGGCAATTTGCATCTAGTGGAAGTATGCCTTGCCATCCACCGCGGACAATGCACTGTTTCAACTTCGTTACTCGTTTGATTTCTCTCTTTCTGCTTTTCCACATCAATAAGATTCACTTGATGAATTCCCAAACTGCATGATGCATAACATACATCACTGGCATAAAAGCTTTATGGCACCACAGACAAACAACTCAGGTCTTTACCTACAGCGTCCAGCATTTTTGCAGCTTATTCTACTTTACGGAAAAACAAAAATTATAAATAAAAACGTAAATCAAATGAAAACAAAATTTCAAATTCGTATAATCAAAATCTTAAATTCAAGTGTACGACACATATTTGATTTAGTGGCGAAATCTGGCCGAAAAAATGAAGTTAAAATATATTGGAAAAATTTTTACAAATTTGGCGGATTTTTAAGTATATTTTAGCGAAGAAACGCGAAAGAGAGTTGGCAACACTGTTTCCACCTAATTCCATTTCTACAAGACCAGCCCGTGGCGGTTAGTGCATCCACGTTTGCAGGTTTCGATTTTGATTCTAGACCAAATCTCGGTAACCAAGACCTAGTAAATTTGTACTTTTGCTTTCTTGCTTGGCCCTCTGCGGGCCAGTCGCGTGTGTTGCTACCCGTTGCATTGTGTTGTTGTCTCTACGTTTTCTGCAATTGCGCATGTCAATCATGCAAACATGGCCTGGCGCTACAAAACGTAGCTGCTGTTCAGTGCCAAGAATCACGAATAAAATCAATCCATAACTGCATTCAAGAAAAATTGAAAGTAAGCACTAACTAAAGCTACAGCATTCAATAACAAAATCTAGGTCAAACCATGAATAGCGTTTGGCCTTGTCATTTCTATACGTTATTGCCGGAAAGCTTGAAAAACAAATTTAATTCATGAACTTTGCAAAGCTTGCTAACTAACAACTAAACGTACTGTCGGGGTTTGTTGACTTGTTTGCGTGGCTGCAAGAATACAATCTCAACAACAACATTGCTTTATTCGTTGAGTATGAAATTCAGTAAGATTAAATCACCTTTCAACAATTGTTCATGAATTGAAACAGCATAACTGCAATCATGGTCGCCGGAGGGGGCAGGGAGGGCCAAGGACACCCCTGGATTTTGAAAAATTTAGCAAAAAAGGTTGTTTTCTTAATTTCGAGTGGGAAAAATCAAATTTCACCACTTTTGGCACCCAATAAAAATTTTGGAAAAATCTCCCAGTGCCCCCCTGGAAAAAATCCTTCCGACGCCCATGACTGTAATCCTTTTGATAAGGTTAAAGTTCTTTTGCTGCAAGGTTAATTTTTTGAAAGTTTGTACGTACTGGGTATGAAACCAAAACGTTTAGTGCAGAAAGCAGAATAAAGTTCATTTGCATAGCATAGTTGAGACGTTCTTCACAAAACTATTTTGATAGCAGCGAATACAACAAAGATATTATTTGGAGAATTTCAAATAGAAATAAATATTAGTGAAGCATAAAATGCAAATATTTGAACATGATAATGTTAATCAGTTGAAATTATACCAACAAACCTCATCTATGTAAGTCAATTTCAAAAACATAAATCCTTGTGAGCAATCTAACGCAATGTGGAAAACAAATAATGAAATTTGTTGGGCAACCTTTTCTCACAAAGAAGCAGATCAACTTTCATCAAAACTGTTCTGTTGAACCTTTTACTAACTATTAATTTTCATTTACTCTTTCAGATGTTTTGGCTTTTTTAATATGAGAGATGGATGGCTTATCGCATTCTGGGAATGAACTGGACGAAAAATTCTGCAAAGATTTTTGGGAAAAGGATTGTGGTTATTACGGCGAAAATCTTATCAAGCGTATAAATGAACAAGCTCCGCAAAAAAAGTTTTTAATCAGAAAGGAGTTGCGAAATGCAACTACTAGGTATTACTGCACTGCTGTTGATAAAACGCCTGACAAATTACCTTCTTACGTAATTAACGACGACTGGACGTTATGCAAAGTGGGTATCACTAGAAGTGGGCCAGATAAGTCAAGCTTTCGGGTGAAACAAGTTAAGAAGCAGATTGGATCTCAAGGTTTCAATCCGTCTACTACATTTGTTCTACTAAAATCTGCCGTGGACGTCACAGAAGATAGAGAGCTGGAAACGAAAATTCGCTCAAAAGTTGGTTTAAACATTGAATCTGAGAGTGCTAAGGATCTGAATCTGCCCTTTCCTACTGAATAGGTTCTAACCCCAACAAAATTTTTTAAGAATCTCAACCAACAAGTTGAAATTAAACGATATAAAGCGAGCTCAACACTTTGCACAATTGTAACTTTAAAACATTTTTCCTAACAAATTTTTGCAAAATACCAAAGCTTTGGGAAAGCATTGGTGAAAACAAAGTAAGAATACGTGGCCCTAAACGTGGCTCTGTACAAAAGATTAAGAAAAATAAGTGGGAGCATGAAGTGAGAGAATATGGTATGAATTTGAAAAGACAAAGTGAAAGTTTTTTTGCTTTTTATTATTGTGTGTATTTTGTATGTCTATCATATTCTGTGGGTGCTTTGCGGTAATTTATGACTGAAATGCTGTATTGTTCCACACCTGGGATCCCACGAACAAAGAAAAAAAGAACCAATTGAGCAGTGACACGTAATTTGGAACCAATGTGAAAAGTAAAATTATCAGTGGAGATATAACCATAAAAACAGTTTTTATTGTTAAAATTGTGAGGCTAAGACATTTCACTGTGAAGACTATTTTTAGCACTGCAATTAAAAATAATTGGGAAGTCATTAATGAGGGTTAGAAGTACGTTGGCGAGCTGTGACAATGTACGTAATCAATTCCATTCGTCTAAAAATACTGTCAGCTTGTTTGCTTTTGATGTTAGTTATCATAACACAACTTTAAATTTAGGATGTTTTGATTTGAAGATCTCCAAAAAACACTCAATCATGCACGACAATAAAAATACGTTTTCTCACAGAAAGAATGTTACACACACCACATTGAGTGCAGATGTCTTTTCTGAAATTTTAACGTTAGTATTTCAATGTGAATCCACAAAAAATCAGGCTTGGTCCTTCGATGTGGTGTCATGAGAATTGGAAAAAACGCACGTGGTAAATTTGAGAAAAGTCCAAAGCATAACGTGCTGGAGATGATAACCTTATTAACTGAAACAAATCATGAATAATAAAGGGTTCAGGTGGCTGTGAAACAGAGCTAAGATCGCGTGGTTGAGACCCCTGGTTCAATTGAGCGTTGGGACATTGATTTAAAAGTGTTTGAAACCTCTATTCAAATATTATGAGGACAGCATTTGTGAATAAGAGCATGCGTATCATACAGTTCGTGCCTGCAAAGTGGTGTATATTCAGAAATGTGTTTGAAATTTTTTTTGACAAAGGATGCCAAGGACAATCAGAAACGAGCGAGTAAGCCAAATCGCTTTTCTATGCTGCAAATCAGTTGAGAGGCACCTTTGCTCAGTGTTCAACTGCAGTAAAATTAATTCTCAAACCGACTGCATGACCAAATTTTGCCTGAAAACTGTGAAAAGGTTTATATGCTCTATTACACCTGTGTCAAACTGGTGGCCCGCGGTCCAAATGTGGCCCGCCACGTCTTTTTATGTGGCCTGCGAAGCTTAAATTTTAAGCCTCAGCCTGTTAATTTTTTTGGAACTGTAGTGGTTTATACCTGTTTATAAAGGCGAACGACGTTCTTTGCCATGTTACAACTTCGCTATTTTAGTCATCATGCTGACCTAACATTGTCTATGGAAAGAATTGTTTCTCAGCAAAGAATCAGACACTTTAAGATCTTACAGTGTATGCACTTCACCCACGATGCAGGCATCATGAGCTGTTATTCAAATAGACCTATAATAACTTAGAAATAACTTAGGTTCGGCAAAGATGATCTAACTAACGTCTTGCTGACCTAGCATCTCTCTTCAAAAAAGTTATTCAGTTTTAAGGCTCCTTTCACTGCAAAATGCCCATTATTACGTCACAGAGACGCTCTTTAAGCATTAGTCTAGCGTAGATGATTGTGGTTAATTCTGTTACTACTGGCCCTTTGAGGGCAACCATAACGTTGATATGGCCCTCAGTGAAAATGAGTTTGACACCCCTGCTCTATTATATTATGGCTAAGCAAAGCCTTCAGCAAAGCTTATTGTATGTCAGAAAATTCCCGCAAGTGCAACTTATCCGTCAGCACAAGATTTCATAGTTGACAGCTGATAGTGCCTTGATCAGAACCAATTTATATGCAGTTCTTCAGCCGAGCGTATCTCAATGGAATTTTTACATCAGCTTTAATGTCTAATGTATTTTGCATGTCTTCATTGCTTACTCATTTTGAAACCCTTCTGTATGATGTTAATGAGAGATTGCTGTAGGGGCTGCCAAGTGCTTTCATTGTTTTTTCTCTTACGATATTGGTGATTTCCAATCACCATGTTTGCTTGTATCTACTGGCACTTTATCTGAGTCTTATGCATGAGAAAATACTACATCGCTGTTACTTGCACATTACTTCCCACACCCTTTGATATGCATTGTAAATTTAAGATAAACAAACAAATACGGAAACTGATTTAAAACGAGCCAAATCTATGTATTCGAATTGCCAAAACCTACTAACTGCAGAAGATGTTTCCAAACAGAATATGAAGCTGAAGAACAATTTGCTTAGGTTTTTTCTCAAGTTGCGGTCATATCTTCCATGATTTCACTGTTATTACTAACGTGGAAGATGACTTGACCTGTGTATTGTTGAACCTTGAATATCTTTGCATTCTGACAACAAACAGGCTCTGCCTTCGCATTGATTGTAGCGCACGTTGTGTTGGTGAAAGTTGTTTTCAGTTGTTTTCATATCTGCTCTGTGCATGTGCAACAGTTGTCGCATTGGACAAGTTGTACAGTCGGTGGTCCACGGGCCCTCTGTTTGTTTATTAATTGCAGGGGCGGGCCCAGAGGGGGGCGTTTGGGGCGATCGCCCCCCCCTAAAACCTACAGAAGTAACTTTTTCACCATAATATTGTACAATTCAGAAAACAACATTCGCGATATAACGCCATTTTTTCGTTCATTGTTTTGTCACAGAATTGTTGTGAAGTATGCCTCATCTCTCTTACAGTAGCGAACCGTTATGAGACTGGACCACCAAATATTACTGAAATCGCCCCCCCTAAACTCACTGGCTGGGCCCGCCCCTGATCAATTGGGCAATATGTTTGAAAGGGTTGAGAACCCCTGGTTTAGACGAAGGGATGCCGACAACATCCAGGGAATAACGTTTAGCTTCCTCAACCAGTTCATGTTTTTCCTGTGAACGAGTGATATTCCAGTTTCCAATCACCAGCTATGGCACGATTGCACTTAGTCGTGGCTTTCAAATTTCTTAGAGAAGAAGCATTGTTACCATTTGCTTTGTTTTCAATTTTGCTTACATGCCTTTGTTTATTGCTATGTTTTTACTTGTTGTTATATTTGTTTATTTTTATAAAAATGACATGTATTGATTTCTTAGCGTTTACGTAGCTCAGATTGCAACTCTCCTTGATTTGCAAGCAGCGTAGGTTAAAAGCCTTGAAACCTTGAAGCATATACTCATAGAAGTGAAATAACAAACAGTTTCCTAGTTAGAAACGTTTCGGAACAAGAAAAATGACCTTGAAGATTATTTGGCCAGGAATCTGAAGTAAACTTTAAGCCAGCTTCTCGATTTCGTTTTCATGGAAACAAGAGCCACTTATCTGCCTCAAAATTGCTTCAGTAACTTCACATTGTGCACAACGTGGTAGGTTACATGAAAATTTCCACGTCGCAATATTTTCTAACACATAATGACGAAAGAAAGCGTATTAAGACTTTTGTATCTCAAGAGCTACGTATGTGTTCCATTAAAAGGTTTACACTTCAATCGCCGCTTGTCTGGAAACTTGCCCAAGCGCAGAACGCCGGCCCACGGTATATTCGTGGCCGGCGTACGATATACTCGTACTTCA
>JGI24158J21664_10010888_pt1 | contig 12110 bp, 7 predicted proteins | sample Ectturendosymbi3_FD_21664 | JGI IMG/M metagenome (IMG submission 21664) | reverse complement strand
GGCACCACACTGGTGAGCTAAGGTAAAGACTTGTTGAAATGTAAATCTAAAACAAAAATGTTAAACTATTTTTCATTGCTCAACTTATTTCCCTGTAGCAGAATGGAAAAAACTGCAGTAGAAAACTAACATATACAATATGAATTTATAACATGGTTTATTCGCAAAAATCAGTGGGTAACACTTCGTTCAATGAGTTGGGCTTTGTAACGAAAAATATTTCGTGATAAGTTTTTTGAAACGCTTTGAGAAAAAGTATAAATTTTAACTTTTCTTTCAAAAAAATGTTTCACAGTTATTTTTTTTTAATAAAACAAAATTTTTATATGGCGCAAGCGGTTCACCACCATACCACTGTACTTTTATGTTTATCACTCACACAGTTGTTGCAAGGGTACGTTCTGCTTTCATTTTAAGAAAAACTTACGCAGGTAAATCAGAGGAACGTTTTGACTACACAAAAAATTTCGTCCACCACCATCACTAATATGATCACATAGCTTAAGTATTAAAGAAAGCCAATTTTGTAGATAAAGTTGCAATCAATAATATTTTTATTACCGTCCGGTCCCTCAACGCTCCACGCAATAACAAGTACAATGTCGGTGTGAGTAAAAGATTTTCGTAAACATAAAGATGACCTTGGGTTTACTGCATATTCGTGTTGTGTTGAGACAAAAATACAGTACTTTTCGGGAATGTATCTTCACTATCTTCAAAACGTTACATTTACCCCAGAGGGTAATTTTACCACTAGTGTAGAACTCCAGCTTGAAACAAACACTTAAAGGTAGCATCAAGGTAAAGTTGGCAAAAAGATTCGGAAAGCCCTCGTAACGGGGTGAAAATCGGGCAAAAAAGAAAATTACTGTAAAAGGTTGGGAAAAACTGTGGTGGTAGTAAAAAAACAGAAAATTCAATAAAAAATACAAAAATTTTGTAGAAAAAAATCCGCAGTATTGTTCTACAGTGAAACTTTTAAGAGTATCTTGAGGAGTTACCTTTGCACTTATATATCTTGTGAACCAACCCAGGTATCACATGACCTTCCTCGAGATTATAATTGTCATGTGGTCCGAACACGTTGGTAGGTATCACTGCAGTATAGGTGGTGCCATACTGTTGATTGTAACCAGTGTTCATAACGTCAATCATCCGTTTGGCGTAGGAGTAGCCGTAGTTCGACGTATGCGGAGGTCCATTGTGTATCTTTAAACATTAACGTTTTGTGATCTTCTCGCTTTGACTGAGATTACGATGTAAAACGTCGCTGATGGTAGCTGTGATGCTAATTTGAGTGCATTGGCGCGAAACATAATTTCGGAATTCAGTTTCAGTTTCATTGTATTCGTTTCAAGACCCTCTAGTATAGAATTGACGTTTCGAGGTATGCTGTTGAGCATTCGGGGAATCAGCCTGCCGTGCTTTGCTTTCATAATTTTGCGATGATTTAGACTTGCAGATATCTACATTCCAACAATAAGTCTCCACAAGGGAGATGCAACCAAACCAATAAGCAAATTGTTTGACTATGAAAATTATTTTACGGGCGGAGTTTTGGGTCCAGTGACGAAAAAAATTCGTCGTGAACGCGATTTCCATCGTAAAACAATTTGCTGATTGATTCCACAGCGTCATCTTTGTGGAGAGTTATTCCCTCTAGTAGAGTGCCACAAGTGGTCAGCGGCGCCCATCTCCGCTTACTTGCGCCGTGGGTCACGCGGCTGCATTCGCAGTGAATGCTGCACTGCTGGCAAGTCAATGGCAGCACCGCGCGTAAAGCTTTCCCTTCCACCCACCCATTAAAGCCGAGCACGAGGCTGTACAGAAGGCAAGCACCCTTTTTCAAGTCTTCGGTATGACCCAGCCGCGAATCGAACCCACCCCATCACTTGGCTGATTGTTTTGGAATTGATCTTCTAGAAATCTAGAACTGCTGTTTTATAAGCCGAAGTAGAAATCGACATTGTAATCACATCAAAGGCTAAATCCTGCAAACTTATCAAAAAACGCAACGAAGAAACACGCAGACAAAACCATCACGAGCTGAGGTTCTGGTAAGATTAGCACGAGTTGCAAAAATTGTGACACCTAATATACCTCTGTACCTTTAGCGTCATTTAAAACTGGCGAGAAAAAAGCACCTTTGTGTCAACACGAATGGGAGTTGGCAATGGTGCGAAACTACGAGGTATGCCAACGGAATGCTATCATATACAGTACTAACGCCAGACGTTTGGAACTGCAGCGCTGCATCAAGGCCAGTGGTCACCGTGCGCCAAGAACACAGTCTCGACAGTAACAGCCGACAAAGCATGATTTGTCTGAGCGTTTCATCATTCGCAAATTTCCGCTCATACTCTCCAATGATTTTATTTGCTAAAAAGAAACTGGTCTGATTGAAAAACTTGCAGCAGTAGTAAAAGCGACTTTCTTTTGTAAGCCGTTACACATAAATCAGGTTGCATGATTGAAATGTTCAACGCTGTTTCGATTCAGTTCAGTCTAATTGTTTAAGAATGCTTTGATTTTCTTACCATGGTTTCGTCAATGGGATAAGTTGTTTTATCAGGGAAAATGCAAGTAGACAGGCAAGACACCACTTTTTTCACTCCCATTTCTTGAGCAACAGAGAGCACGTTGTCGTTGATGGCCATGTTTATTCGCTGCACAACGAAACAAAGCTTTTTAGCTGAGAACGGGCATAGTAATTGATAGTACAATGCAAGCTTGTCATTCAAGCTCAAAGTGCGAATATTCATAATAGGGGACGCTCGACAACTATACATGCATTTCTGGTTTTCTTTTCAACACAAAGAGAATCTGCGGTGCAAACGCAAAGCACATTCGCCGGAGTTGTTTATTCTTTATCCGCACAGTGTCGTCTGCCAAGGTTTATATCAATATCCTTTTTCTGTTTATTTTGCTTTTCGGGTGCGTTGGAATTTTCCCTGAAAGCAGTATTTCCAAAACAAATCCAAAACGAATGTTTTCGGGCTTAACCCCAGGCAGCTTTTTGCAGCAACCCTCAAGCAAAACATATCTTGTTTTTACTACATTTCATTCGTTTAGACCAGGGGTGTACAAACTGCGACCTTCGACAAAAATTGATACGGCTGTGCACATGTTAATTAAAATATAAGTTATGGCGGCCGTACATTACAAAAACTTTTTGTCTACTGTATGAAGATACTTAGTAGAAAAACGGCCAAATAGACGTGTGAAAGCAGGGTAGGCTCATTGTGTGGAAGAAGAACAGAAGCAATGCAAAAAATAAAATATCTTCAATTCACTGGCGGCCGTGATTGATATAAATAAACGTAATGCGGCCTGCAATAGCGAAAAGGTTGTGCACCCCTGGTTTAGACCTTATTCCATTTACCAGTACAAATGTATACACAAAATTCTGATGCACAGCGTTGCATAGCCATTCCCGTTTTTTGTAGTGAATGATGCAAGATCGTGGGATATTCTGCTACACAGGCAGCATCAATCCTCGACACTTACGAAGAATTGCAAATTCGCTCTCATGTTTCCGTAGAGTCCACCGACTTTCGCGGCGAGATGGATGACATGTGTCGGTTTGTGCTTCGCAAACACGGCACGCGTTGCTTCACGGTCGCTGCAACATAAAGTCAATTTGCTTCATGTGTCTGCGCTTGTGCAAAAGCGTGCTGCGATCGACTTCGAGGCAGAGCGGGCCCGTTAAATGATAACATAAGCCTGCAGCACTTGCATTTTTTGGTGAACTGTTCAATTCCTAATTGATCAAATTTCGTTCTTCTCAGATGAATGCTTTTGGCGCAAGTCCTGTATAAGATGCGTGTGGGCAAGTTATAAGCAGTAGCAATAGTGGTAAGCATGGGCGTCGGAAGGATTTTTTTTACAGGGAACGGTCAATAGTGGATTTTCCAGAGGTAGCCAAAAATATTTTTGCAGGGTGGGCCAAAAGTGGAATAATTTCATTGTCACCACACGAAACCAAGGAAACAACCTTTCTTTTCGAAACATTTTATGGGAAAATGTCAAATTTTAAAATCCTTGGCCCCTCGCTGGCATCCCCTTCCCACGCCCATGGTTGGTCTGCAGACCGGATAGCGTCAGTCTTTCATCACTATTCGGGGCGATCAAGACAGGACCAAACTTGAGTGACGTGTTTCACGGCGTGGGCGCAAGGGCCGGAAGTTCTGTCTCAGGTCGTGAAGGTCGTTTATGCAAAATAATAATTTGAAATTCGATTTTGAGTAGAATGACCAATGTTTAACAGGATCTGGGTTTTTTGGATCAGGGTGAAAGTTGGAAGTCCAGCAAAGTCGAATGAAAACGACAACGTAGCAAACAGTCATTTAAACAAAATCGTGTTGGACGTTTCCAAAAGCAAGCGTTTCCGTTTTCGTTCTCGTCAAGATCTTAGGATAAGTGAACGTATGTAACAGCCTTTATTCAAAATCATGGAATGGAAGCTTGCATAATTGCAACAATCGTAATTCTGCGATCCATTCGCCAACTCGGCAAAAGCGAGTCTGCTCTATTAGGATAGTCTTGGCCACGTTTCCATACAGGGAAACTTGCAATGCATGTACACTGAGTTCGAATTTAGTCTGGAGGTTTCTGACGAGAAGAGTTGCCGCGAATATCAATTTCTGAACAGGCCATTGATCAGGCTTTTCTCCTTACGAAAAATCCAAACTGCAGAGCACCGGGTATATACGTATCCACACATGGGCGTCAGAAGGATTTTTTCCAGGGGGGGCAAGAGTGGTGAAATTTGATTTTTCCCACTTGAAACTAAGAAAACAATCTTTTTTTGCTGAAAATTTCAAAATCCAAGGGTGTCCAAGGCCCCCCTGCTCCCTCCGATACCCATGAATCCACATGTTTATGAGTATTTTGCACCACATGTGTTCTCAGTCGTATATTGCACATCTTACAGCTTTATGCGTAGCTTGCAGGTGCAGTTTTGCGCGAACATGCAACTTATATAATTTACGTACAGTGTAGCTGCTGGCGTGGATCAGCGTGAAAGCACGCAACGAAGCTTGTCACAGCCTATAGGTGTTTACCGCACATATCAGAGGCGGCCAAACTGCGGCTCTTCGAATCTTTGCAATGCGGCTCTTTGAGCTTTCCGAAAAATTATACACTTGTTTTTTATTTTTTATTTCTGTTGCAAAGTGTAGAAATATTGTAAAATGGTACAGTGGTAGCTAGCGTGCCGTACAATATTACATTTGTAAATCGTTCCAAAAAGAATTACGATGTCACAGAAACGTAGACTGCAAATAAAGTCGTGTTTTTAGAATTTTCCGTTGCGGCTCTTTGTAACCTGGGTTGTACCATATGCGGCTCATACATAGAGCAGGTTTGGCCACCCAGGGGCGTAACGAGGTTAGATGGCTCCAGGGGCAAGAAGCAAGTGTGACGCCCCCATGTTCGAACCTGAGGTCTTCCGGAAGCAAATGTACTGTATTAAACAATGTACTTGTGACACTGTTGGGACTTTTCGGCGTCCCCGCAGTGATTCGGCGCCACCATAGTGATTCGGCGACCGGGAAATTGTGCCCCTCTTGAACCCCCTCGATACGCCCCTGTGGCCACCCCTGGTATATATGAGCTTCTTCGCGATTACATCGCACTCAATTTGCTGCAAACGCAAATCAAACTTCAGAAATTTAAAAGTTTGGGCCAAGGCAGAACGTTTCGAGCAAAGATAACTCTGTTGAGATATTCTATTCTCCGTGATGGTTTAAGTGCTGGCTACACATTCATTCGTGCGACCTCCTCGTTTTGTTGTCTATATATGTTAATATAAGGACAAGGTATTTAAAAACAAGAGCTGCATCTGAATGGTTTGCTACAAATTGCAAAGTGGTGAAGTCCATCAAGGACTTGCTTCGCCGTAGGGCCAACGGAAAGTGTCGGATCACTTTATCTGAGGAGGCAAGGCCTGCGTGCTGCTACAACAACTAGGCCAGGGGTTCCCAACCTGGGGCATATGTGCCCCTAGGGTACATTTGCCTACCTGAAGGGGTACATTTAAGGTTAGCAACAGAAGAGAAAAATATATTTGCATAATATTAATTTTTAAGTATTCTTGCATATATCAGCGAATATTATTTTTTTAAATCATTATTTGCTTTTTGTTAAATACATCTGTGATTAGTCTTGATAAAATATTTTAGAGGTACATACTCATCTGTCGAAATGCGGAAAGGGTGCATGGTCAGAGAAAGGTTGGCAACCCCTGAACGAGGCTGTAAGTTGCGCTTAGTTATTGCTCGGGACAACTTTCGACATACAACACGACAAACTGACACTGGAGACGACACAAAATCGAGTCTCACGTCAAATCAGCGTCTTTCGAAGAAAGATATACGAAGGATTCGTCTTCTTTGGGACTCTTTTCGACAGCAGCTTTTATCCCTTGTCCAACCAAACCGGACCCGCCGGTTACCAGAATGATTTTCGTGCTATCTCCCATATTGCGTTGTTTGTTTCTTAAGTTCCAGCTGGACAAAACAATCTACCAATGGCGAGTCTGTAAGTGTATTTTTGTCTTTTGTTAGTCGCGCAGGGGTTATCCTGTGAATATTCACATCAAATATCATTCAAGCAAACGCTTGCGTTTACTAAACTGTGCTCTTCGACTGTATCTTAGCACTCGTTCGGAGCAGGCTCAAAATCCAACATGCAACTTAAGAGCACTTTATAGCATTTTACAGCTAAGGCCATCGATGGCATGTTAGCGTTGGCCTTGCGCAGTCGTTGCTACGATATCGCAGAAATGCAACTTCAGTCAAGACGGTCGAATAGTACTTTACCTCAAACTGTGTTTGCTGTGCAGGTAAAACAATATCAAGCACGCCGTGAAGCAAATGAAGATTACACGCAAATTTACAAACCGTTTTAAAAAATTCAAGCAAAAGCACATCGCTTTTTTAAGTCTCATATTATTCTCTGGAGACCAGGTACAACGAACAGAACCTCTAAACCTGTCGCCGCGTCATCAGCTGAAAGATCGAGCAATTAGATCAGCGCTTGAGATTAGCAAGCAGAAACGTGATGCCGATATACTTCCAGGCATGAAAAGCACCAGGAATGATTTGTTGAAAACGTTACGCTGTTTACAGGGGCGTACCGAGGTAAGATAGCGCCCGGGGAAAAAAACAAGTTTGGCGACCCATTTTCGACCCTATCTATGGAAAGGGATTCTTTCTCAGCAAAGAATCAGACACTTTAAGAGCTTACAGAGTATATATTTCGCCTACGATGTAGGCATCATCAGCTCTTATTCAAATAGAATGTTCGAACCTATTAAGGTCTTTCGGGAGTAAATGTCCTATATTGAAGAAAGTATTTGCGTATTGTTGGAACTTTTCGGCGCCTCCACGTGATTCGGCGCCCAGGACATTGTGCCCCCCTTGTCCCCTCTCGTTACGCCCCTGGCTGTTCAAACAAAGCTCGTTTCTTTTCGTAAAAGAACGGTGTAAATAATTGCGCCATCACTATTTCAGGAAAAGTAAAAGCGTTTCAAGCACCTCGCAGCCGTTTTACTTTTTTTCCAGCGGGACGTTATGCTTGTCAGCCCTACTAGTCTATTTTTCTCTGCTCTGAATGAAAAGTTCCTTCGTAGCTTCTAATGCTAAGAATATTTTAAAGCCCATGCCCAAACACACCTGAACCAGAGACAAGTAACGCCCAAAAGGTGTTTTCTTTCCAGGCGTGAGCAGCTGACGGCTGCACCTGAATACAGCCACAGCAAGCAGCTCAACCCTGTTCTTGTCTTTTTTGTAGCAAAAAATAGACAAACGTGAATACGTGACAGCAAAACAAAAATGCGTCGCGGCAAATTTCAGTACTAACGTTGTGACGTGTCAGGATAGGAAGAAAGCAGGGAAATTTTGGTTGGACAGCTTCACAGGTTTTTGCGCAGCGCCTTGATCGTGTAAGGACAGAAACTTTAAGGCCAAAAATGAGCAACATTACATGATTTTACACTTTATTTCGTCCACCTGGTGATTGGCTTGCAGTGTTATTGGCTTGCAGTGTTAGAATTATTTCGCAATACATATAGACTTGTGTTGCAAATTTCGTTGAGAATTTGTGTGTTTTCGTTTAATAAATGTTCGTTTTAATATAAAATCTCAAGAAATATCATTTATTCTGTCTAAATTTTGTTAGGTCAATAAAGTCATTTTTTTAATTTTTAAGTCAGTTTTTTTTGTTTTTAGGTCAATAAAAACTTGCCCTACTGATCATTATTTAGGCAAAAGAACCCGAAATGAGCTTATAAATATGATCAAGCAGTTCTTCGGGACATGGGCGTCGGAAGGATTTTTTCCAGGGAGGCAATAGTTGAGTTTTTCAGTGGTAACCAAAACGCTTTTTCCAGGGGTCCAAAAATGGTGAAATCTCATTTTTTCTCTCGTAACTAAAAAAACAACCTTTTTTGCTAAAAATGTAATAAGAAAAAGTCAAATTTCAAAATCTAGGGGCCTTGGACCCCTGCCCTCTTTCAAACGCCCATGCCTTAAAGAAGTCATTTCTCGAAATCAAAGCTGCAAAATACTTTGCAGTTATTCTTGAAAGTACTCCTGACGAGGGCCAGCCCGAGACAGTTCTGCGCCATAGGCAAGCTTCAATATTTGCGCCCCCATTACACGTCACACTAAAACTTGCACTAGAAGTTGTAGTAATGTAGTAGTCTTTCTCGTAGAACGCTACATCTAACGCTTGTACCGGTATAAAAATAATGTTGAAGAAGACTCTTACTGCTAAGTTAAATAATATTGAAATATGCAAGCTGCAATTTTGTCAAAATTTACCACACTGGTACGTTTTCAGTTTACAGACTTCAAAACCTCATTTCTCTTGCTTTTGGCTTTGAAACTTTTGCAACTAGCTCTTCTGCGTCCAGTGAGGAAGCGTAATCAGGTTCAATGGATATTATTGCCAAACCAGCTAGCCTTTCTTGAAGCATTGTAGAGCGTATGTTGTACGTTTCGATAAGTTTTGACTTAAAAAAGCTACTTAGAAAAGAAAAGCTAAAAGCTCTGTCCAAAATACGTTCTGCACTTTCCACGGTTACTTGAAGTGTCAATAGAATTCGTAAAGAAACTGAAACATTCGGCACACTGTCTAAAAGGTTTTGATGTACCAGAAACTTTAGCACCTCTTAGGGTGTCATAGGTTTTTGCAGTTTTCTAGCAATTGATGGTAGTTCACAGCTCATGTCATATTAGCATCTGTTATTTCCACGACTTAAAGATTGTTCCAGTGATTTGCATTATTTCCAAATGCATTATGACGGCCTCTCTTTTAACTCAACTAATCGATGTACTTCTGTGATTCTTTCTGTATAGATAGACACTAAAGACTAAACTGTAGAAGGGAGGCTGCCATGGACTACTTCACTACAACCTACACATCATTGTCCATCGACTGGAAAGCTTTTTATATATTACTAATAACATTGCTTCACACACAGGTCACAGGTGTAGGAGCAAGCAAATTTTTGGGGGTGCAAAGGATTTTTGCCCAAATTTTCCCAAACTTGCCCAAAAAGTTGTCTTCCAACTTGTGTGGACCGTTTTTTGGTAAGGCCTTCAAAAAATGGTCTTCACTTGTTTTTCTGCAAATGTTGGGCTGCATTTTTGTCCATATTTTAAGGGATTTTGCTTAGATATTTAAGGGTTTTGTTCGGATTTTCAGGGATTTTGCCCAAATTTTCAACAAATCTAAACTTTTGGAGGTGCGCTAGCACTCCCTGCAACCCCGCCTCCTATACCACTGGCTTCACACCCAAACACTGCTGCTGCAAATCACTGTGTTCTGTGATAACTGTCTACAGAACGGAATCCTTTCCCAGCAAAGAACCAGACACTAAGATCTTACAGAGTATATATTTCGCTTACTAGGTGGGCATCATCATCATCTCTTATTGAATTCTACTGACTAATCCGTTCTTAGTGCCTAATTCTTTGCTGAGAAAGGATTTCTTTCCATAGGCACCTCCTATTCAAATAGAACTTGCCGTGGTTAATCCCACAATCATAAAGACAATTATGACATCACATAGTGCTCATTCACCGACTAAAAGTTCTGCCAGTGCTCTCACTTTTAGGGATTTTGTCCCTAGATTGCAACTTTTGACCCTGTTTAGGGATTTTCGGAAAAGTATGAAAATGTGTAAAATGAACTATTTTAGTTCATTTTGCAAATGATATTTGGTGTATCTTTAAGATTTATCATGGTACACCGATTTTATGCTGCACCACCACAGATTTAGGGATTTTTGGAGTTGCATTGGTGAGAGCTCTGAGTCCTGCCAAACATTATAACACACTGAAATAAAAGGTCATTTAACAACTGAGCAGAATGTCAATCATGCAATAAATTCTTATGCGGACAAAATATCGGGTTCATAGAAGGCTCATCATTCTATTTGAATAAGAGCTGATGACGCCTACATCGTAGACGAAATATACACTCTGTAAGATCTTAATGTGTCTGATTCTTGGCTGAGAAAGGACTTCTTTCCATAGACATTATCAAGTTTATAGTTGTGGAAAGTCGCACTGGTGAACAAGTACCCGTAGGTTTAGGAGCAGGCAAATTTTTAGGGGTGTAAATGATTTTTGCCCGAATTTCCCAAACTTGCCCAATAGGCTTTCCAAATACCTTGCACAGTTTTTTCAAGCATCACGTTTCCGACTGTGGACAGCACTGGCTGCTGCCTGTCTCTTGTTGACTTGCCCACTGCAGCAGCACTTAGCTGCAAGCAGCGATATAAAAGTGCAAAAATGCTGCGATTTTATTGTTATTATTGTACTAGAATATATTTTAACAACCTAATTTTCTATAGATTACATAATTCGCTCTGTATCCTCCCCTCCAGTGACCAGGCAGTCGCGATATCTGCCCTCGGGTGAAAAGGTTTGGCCACCCCTGTTAAGATAATTCTGCCAAGCGAGATTCGAAAACCCGTGAAATTGCTTGAATTTATGACACGCAATGACAGGTATACGTATTTCCTTAATTTGTTTATTGTCCTCACGATTTTCGTGGCCAACCCAGTGACTGTGGCATCCGGAGAAACAAGTTTTTCTAATCTGAAACTCTTGTGAGTTCTTTGAAATCTTCAACAAATGCGCCGAAATAGTTTGGCGGTTATGTTCGTAGATTTCGAATTGGCAGAAACTTGGACAAAATCCTGATGGGCCTTGCTGACGCTAAAGCACCAAAAATAAGTTTTTATTAGCAAAGGCAATTTTTGTATCGTAGGCCACAATAGCCTAACCTGCGCCGATTTGGTTTGTGTGTTCGCCTATTATTGTGTTGCTTGTAGTTGAGCTGCTAACTGTTTCATTCTGCTTTGTCATTGTTGTGCAGAATCATAATACAAGGTTCCACTGTAATTTTTGTGTGATATCCTTTTGTCACGCTTTTTGTTTGTTGGTATTTGTAGCTAAGCTGTTATATACATGCTGGCTCATCATATCAAGCAGTTTTGCCTATTTCATTTAACACATGCCTAATTGGCCTGCCATACCCCGTGGGAAGTAGGTTACCTGACCAGAGAAGGAGGTATTGAGTGTAGTATCTTGGATTTATTGGACGCTTCGGAGATGTCCGTTGAAATCTCTGCTGGAAAGGTGAAGCTGCGGGGCACGTCCCCAGGCCCCTTAGCTTGGCATCGCACCTTTGGGCCTCGCTCATTCACATCACCGATTTCTATCATTATGAATTGGTGCCCCTCTAAAAATTTCTGCACACGACACTGAGTGGGACCCCACAAAAGTGCCTCCAATTGGGCCCCGCACTTGGTAAGGCCGGCCCTGATTACAGTCATTTCAACAGTTTCAGATCCTAAATTATTTTTGTTGTAGCAAAAAACACAATCCAAATTGTGTTCGTATTGCTTTTGAGTCCAATAGCAACTTTCGCATGGATGCAAACCTGCATCCCATCGAAAAATTATTTCTCAAAATATACTTCAGCCAGGGCGGATCCAGCCAGTAACGTTAGCGGGGGCGATTTAGGTGATATTTGGAAGTCAAGTCCAGGGCTCTCACAAATGCAACTCCAAAAATTCCTAGAACAGTACCAAA
>JGI24158J21664_10010885_pt1 | contig 12112 bp, 3 predicted proteins | sample Ectturendosymbi3_FD_21664 | JGI IMG/M metagenome (IMG submission 21664) | reverse complement strand
TATTGATTTTGTCTGCACTTTCTTTACTACTCTTTGTCAGTGTACCATCTTCATTTTGAAGATCTTGTAGGTGTATTTGTTTTTTATGCCCTTTATTCAATGTTTTTTATTGTTTTCCACATTAAGGACGAATTGAGCAGTGACAAGCCCCAATGAAAAGAGCCCAAGTTAACAACCTTAATCAATGAAGTGAGTGGTGGCACAAACATACAAAGTAGGCAAGCTCATGGTTTTCTATATATGATAATTGAAGACTCAGGCTTAGCCTGAGTGCCAGAGTCGCCACTGCTTCCACCCTAAGCCTAAATGAATGACTGTAATCATTGCAATGCGCAATTGTTTCCTGATTGTCAACATTTGACAAGTGGCAACAACCACTATGATAGCAATCTGTCATTACTTCTCTCGCAGCATGCTACACATACTGACTTCAGGAGCCATGTTGGTAGGTTGATGTCAAATGATCTCTCCTTGCTACATTGTAACATAAGATATTTGTATAAAAATATAGACAAACTTGAAGAAATTGTATTTCCATAGTAGTCATATTGAAAGATCTTTGAGTTACAAGTGTAATTGTAGAGGAAAAACTGACTTGGAAAGAGTGACTTTGGAAATTGTGACAGTTGAGTTGTATTACATCCAAATATGTTGGCACTTTGTAGTGTATAAAGTTAAACATGGTAATCAAGAATTATGTATGTAGTATGTTGTAACAACTGTTTTAAACTCATTGCAGCTGTTCATCCATATAATACAAGACAAATCAAAACTTGACAATTTGCTTTACCAAAAGCATGTTCCAACTTGTACCAACTCAGATGCTAAAATGATAAAATACAGTGCAACAGAAATATGGTCAAGAATTCTTTTGAAAACAAAAAATGAAACGTGATTGGCACTTCCGCATAATATAAGAAGTATTCATTACTCTGCTACTACAAATACATTTTGTGTTCTTTTTATTGGTGTGCATAAACCAGGTGCATTGATTTAATTATTCAACGCTGTTATAATGGAAACAATTAAATCAGATAGTATCTCCATTATTTCTTACACCATTTGGTTTTTGCAGCGTTCACTAAAATTGGTCACATCAAGCCCTTGTATAAAGTAATGGGATGCCTATAGTGTGACGCAAACAATGCGCCTACTAAACCATGAACAAATTTCTGTTCCCTTGCATACATCAACTGTGAATTCTTTTCCGCAATCCATGTTTGGACACCTAGTTCTCAACCTGCTTAAATCCTGTGGCACCATTGCAGTGCTGCATTAGTTTATAACTTTAGATGCATTTCCACTCTAACATTCATGAATAATATTAAATATTTGAGAACAGCAAATGTTCAAATCAATGTGATAACTTTAAACCATTTTCTTCTGGTGGCTTGACGTGCCTGCAACATATTTTGCATCAACAAGCTATTTAACTGCATTGCGCGTTTTAAATTTTATAACCAGAGCAAAAGACTTTACTAATTGTTATACACTGTTCCCTTTGCACTATAAGTAGTTTCTTCCTTGGGTGGTCTGCAGTCTAAATGACCCCTGATCCTTGGCAACCTCCCACTCCTTCATGCATTCTATAATTTGTGCGTGTGTCCTGTATGTTTGTAATTCATCAAAGTAAATGTATCAGCGCTGTCATGCATATACTTTTCTACTCCTGCCACATATTTATCCTTGTGTACTTTCATGTATTTGTGTATTCTTTGTCACTGCGATGCGCGTTTAAAGTCTAGTAGATTGCATGTGGGAGTGCAGACTTTAACAATACACATTCATTCATAGCCATTATTGTTGCTAACTTGTCTCACCTATGTGCATGCTTCACCTACCCACCTATATATCTCAAGTCTTCCCCCATTGCTTGCCCACCATCATCTGTGTTAATGTTAATGTTTGTTATGTATGTATTTGATTTAACATTTGTGCTTCTGTACTACTATATTACCATTTTCCTGTACTTGTTTTCTCTTTAATTGTGTTCATTTTGCTTTTGTTGCTTCTCACATGTTTATTTTGTCTTGTTGTTTCATGTAAATTTTGTGTTTTGTCCTTATGTTTTCAACCACTCATTCCTGTGGGTTATTGGTACTACTTGTAATGTTCAAACATATATCTTATGCCTGTATTGTGCTGTTGTTCATGTATTTATAACCTTTGTATTTCTGCATCACTTACCTCTTGTTACTATAAGAAAAGAAGTTGTACATAAAACAGAATTGCAGCATGTCGGTTGACAACATTTGAGTAACAAATTAACATGGGTACTCGAAACAGAAAAAGAGAACAGTATTATTATTAATAGAGGTGGTTTTTTGAGTACCCCCAAAAATTTTCATTATGATACTAACTTAGCAGTATCGTAGAGTAATGACCATCGAACATCATGCTACATTACACGGCATATTAACCAACTCACAAAATGTTTCATGATGTAATGTTATGGGATGTTTTCATTCCGTGTGGCTTACTGGCTAATGCAGTCCTTCTAACTCTAAGCCAAGTTAATCCACAGACAGGCAAACATGTGTTGTGCCAAAGTACTCCCTTGCATAGACCCATATCCCAACACTTGATCTCATGAGTGGGTAAACAACAATATATGACTCATTACTAACAGAAACCATCACATTTATTTAAAATGTTTATTTTAACACTTTGAGAGCCGGCGTATGATATATTCGTACCTAGATTTCGGCCTAAAACCAGCAGTTTTTGGTTGCTTTACCAACACCCTAGCTCCTCCGCCGATTGTGCTAGAAAACTGTTCAAGGGCTCAAACGGACTGGCCAGTCTTCTAGTCTGCACTCGACAAAAAATTTTTTGTTGGGGGTTGCGGATTTTCTGTGAGTGACGTCATAAGTGAAGTAGTTTTGGGGCCATTTTGGCTCATGTTGCCTGGCCTAGGGCCCAACCTTGAGGCCAAAGTATTTCACTGAAGTTTTTATTGAAAACTAGGCTGGAGTCTGAGTCTTTTGAGGCTTTGATCGACTTTCTAGCGGTTCTGGTTCAAAAGTTATGATCTAAGATAAACAAATTAATTAATTATCTGATTAGTCAAATATTTTTATTACTTTTGATCCCGAAACCCCAGCAAGTCATCCAAAGTATCAAAAGACTTGGATTGTAGCCTAGTTTATAATAAAAACTTTAGGAAAATACTACCATCTAACGGTTTGAGTGCAGGGCCAGGTGAAGTGGGCCAAGGTGGCCTAAAAGTCCTCCGCTTATGACATCACTCACAAATAAACCCTCACTCCCAATCAAAGTTTTTGTTTCGAGTGCAAGCTGCAAGACTTGCCGCGTCTTTTGAGCTTTTGACCGGGTTGGTAGCGCTGACCGGACCTGAGAAATTCCCACACAAAGCCACGTGCGTTTCGGTGTTTTTTATCAAATCCCCGATTTCAGCTGGACACCAAAGTGTTAAAGGCAGATGATGAGATATCTCAAAGAGGGTTGTTTTATATTAATTGGTATTTAATGAAGTTTATATTCACATTAAAATTTTGTGTTTCAGATAAAACTTTTTTATGTGTTTAATGAATGAGTTATATGAACCCCTATAAAATGGCTACTCCTCAAGAAAAGGCACAATGTATATCCTGGTTTAGGTAAGGGACATAACTGACTTGAGGCAAAGAATTTCTAATACCATTTCCACCATTGATGAGGCTATGCTACAACGAACATGGTAGGAAATTGAGTACCGGCTTGATGTGCTTCATGCAACTTATGATGCCCATATGGAAGTGTATTAACACATTGAAAGCCCGCGTACAATATATTCATACTTCGATTTCGGCCTAAAAACACAGTTTTCAGTTGCCTTACCAATGCCATAGCTCCTCCACCGATTGCGCTAGAGAGCTGTTCAAGGGCTCAAATGGATAGGCCAGTCTTTTAGATTGCACTCGAAAAAAACTTCTTTAGTTCGGGGTTGCAGATTTTCTGTGAGTGACGTCATAAGTGAAGTAGTTTTGGGGTCATTTTGGCTCATGTTGCCTGGCCTAGGGCCCAACCGCTAGGCCAAAGTGTTTTGCTGAAGTTTTTATTGGAAACTAGGCTCGAGTCTGAGTTTTTGATCGACTTTCTAGCGTTTCTGGGTCAAAAGTTATGATCTAAAATATACAAACTAATTAGTCAAATATATTTACTAGTTTAGATCATTAACTTTTGAACCTGAAACCCCAGCAGGTCATCCAAAGGATCAAAAGACTAGGATTGTAGCCTAGTTTCTAATAAAAACTTCAGCAAAATACTACCATCTAACGGTTGGCGCCCAGGGCCAGGCAAAGTGGCCTAAAAGTCCTCCATTTATAATGTCACTCACAAAAAACCGACACCACCCAAGCAAAAAATTTTTGATTGAGTGCAAACTACAAGACTTGCCGCGTCTTTTGATGCTTTGACCAGGTCCGTAACCCTTACAGGAGCTGAGAAATTCCCACGCAAAGCTACGTGCGCTTCGGCGTTTTTTTTGAAAATCCTCAAAAGCTGCCGGATGCCAAAGTGTTAAAAGTGGTAATAAAACTTTGATAAACACTGATGAACATGACATAACCCTGTTTGTGATATCTCATGATTTGACTTTGTAATAATTTTTTTAAATTGTTAAGAGATTTTGTGGTCACCCTGTATAATTTTCCACAGAATGGAGCCTGATTTGTTTGTAGGCAGTCATCTCCTTACCACACAAAAACCTGCAAGTGAATGTTATGTCATAGAGGGTTTGTCACAAAGATTGCGCAGCGGTCTGATTATCATGCATTGCTTGATTTAGTTGAAGGACTCACACCGTAAAGAACACAATAGAGAATTCGCATTACTTAATCAGAGATAAGTAGCAATTTCTGTTTCCAAACAATCCATGCAGAACAATATCATAGGGACTTTTATCATCAAATATTGCCAATATATATTGGTGGAATTTTGCTGATATGATATATTGACAATATCGCCATATCAGCATGCCGATGCATTGGTTGAGCTCTGGTTCAAACATAACTGGATTAAGAGTTATTAAATGCTAATTGTCACAACAATATTTCTCAGATGATGATTTTTTAAGACAATGGAATGAAATTTAGCTAAAGTTAAAATCAACTTACCATTCATTACAGGTATAGCAACATTTTAAAAAAGTGAATGAGTTGTATATCTGGCAAAAGTGTGTATTTTAAACAGTTGAAGAAAACCAGTATCAATCCAGTTACTAAGAAAGTTGTGTGGATTCCACCCAAATCTCCATTTGGACTTGTACAAGAAACTTTGTTTCATGATCCATGGAAATTGTTAATTGCAACAATCTTTTTAAACAAAACATCTGGAAATTGTGCTTTACCACTTTTATGGAAGTTTTTTGACTGCTGGCCTACTGCAGAACATATCTGCCAAGCAGATGAAGCTGTAATTGCTCAAGTATTACAACCACTTGGGCTGCATCATGTTAGAGCATATACAATCAAGCAGTTTTCTTATGAATTCTTAACAAAAGACTGGAAATATCCTGATGAACTTTATGGGATTGGGAAGTATGGAAGGGATTCATACAGAATATTTTGCATTAATGAGTGGAGACATGTGAAACCTGATGACTGTAAATTAAACTTGTATCATGAGTGGTTAAAAACTGCATATGAAGATTACTGAAGCTTAGGATGAATTGTAGATTGTGTCAAGTCCAAAATAAGAAAAGGAGGATAATTGGTGAAAAATCAATACAAAAACTTTACGTAAAATCAATAAGTAAATATTATTCTTTATATTTACTTAACTGATTAGTGTTGCTTGTCTGACTTTAATGTCGTTGTGGAAGAACAGCATATAAAATCATTTGTAATAATTTTTTTTTTCAAAAAGTTTTTTCATATAATCTTTTTGGCAGTAATCAGGTATTATTATGCGTGATTATCTTGGTATATTGTTTAATGTTCATATTTAGCTATNTGGAAACAAGATACAAAGTCTTTGCCATTATAAGTCANTAATTGCTTGCATTGCTTTGCATATTTTAACCATGCTTGAAGCTTTGCTTTTGAAAGATGTTCTGTGTAGGCATTTTAGCAAGAGAGCATTACTGGAAAAAATTGCTGCTTACCATGTTTGCAGAACGTAAATTTGTAATACTGTTTAGCAATCCAACAAAACCAACTATAATACATTTCTACAAACAGTTTAATGAAGTGTTGTATTAAATGCTTTATTTGTGCTTTGGAACAGAATCAAATATAATCTCAAGTTTTGTCAAAATTTTATAGATTGAGCTATTTTCAATCTTCATGCTCCCGCAGGTTTTCGTGTATGGAATTCTTAACGAAAAGATGTTTTCAATCACTTTATCTTCAGCATTGCAGGAAAAAAGCCATGGTGCAATCTACAAATCAACTAGGAAATTACCAACTGCTGTGCAACTTTGAAGCATAGTTATACTGCAGATACTACAATGAAAGGTGTTAATTATATTAATAGATAGTTCTGAATATCTAAAACTATGTTATCGTAAACAAATAGAAACCCTCCTTGATTGTCTGAAATCACCCAGAAGAGTGATTTTGGTTTCTTAACAGCTCTTTTGCTGGTGACTAATTATGTTAGATTTTAAAATGTTTTTCCTCTTTTGATAAGATTCTTCTATCCCACCCATGTAATGTATATGAAAGGTATTAATAAAATGTATCAAACATGGTCAATACAATCGAACTGAATATTTGGAAAAGTGTTAGACACTAGCTTATTTTGGAAAGCTTTAATGAATACTGGATAGAGATTTGCATTGTGGAGTTTTTTGTGACATTGTTGTATATATCTAATCTTGTGTACATTTTCAGTTTATGTTGGTAATTTTAAGTGGGGTTGATACTGTTAATGCAGATGATGTTTGAGACAACATAACTGCAACAGAACTTCACTTTGCAAAGAAGCATTATTCTGTTGATTGCACTTTGTTTCCATTCAACACTTATGATGCCAATGTGTTGTGTGGAAGATGGTCATTTTTGTTGCAACTTGTGAAATGTGTAAAGCCACCGAAGGCCAATTTTTTTGCAGTCACAGAAAATGACAAGCCAGTAATGAATACAAGCTTCATAGCCTGAATGGTGCAGAAGACAACTGTCAGATGTCTCTGAAAACATAACGTTGAGTCAAAGTTGATGGTCACAATTTTTCATGAACCTGTTCTCAAGAATTGTGCTCAACTAATGGCATAAATTTCTACAAAGCATATGCATCAAAGTTTTACTCTTATTTTGACTGAGTTGAAAATATGTATAGGCAGTTTGGCTGATGCATTTAAAAGTTACACGTAACAAGGATGCAGATTTTGCAACTTTGAATGTAGCTTTCTCAAGCGCTACCTTCTGCAGTTAGCTAGTAAAGATGCCTTGGTATGGTTAAAGCTTTAAATTGTCATTCTCCTAGTTGCAAACACTACTGTTTTTAGACAGTGAGCAGTCATAGCTTTCAATGTCAGTGACACAAAAGTCACTAAGCTCTATCATTCAGCTTGTGTTGCTGTTTGTGGTTTGCAATTTATGCCAATAATGTATTTGAAACTTGAACCTGCGAGTTTGCTGCTTGTTTCAAAGTGCAAGACCAAGACTTACCTTTCTGTTGGGAACTAATAGCTACCTCTATTTCAATATGTCACAAAATCGCTCACATGTCTGAAATCACCTGAATTATGATAAGACCATTAGGGGAGGTAGTGCTGTAGGACTTTACCTCCTAAGCCAATATTAAGGCCTCAGTAATTGTTTGTATCAGCCCAAAATCATGCTAATATGTGCTTTCAACAGAGTTATTTCTGTGTTGTTTGATCTGAAATAGAAATTATTACAAGAGGATACAGAAGTGTGAATAGTTAAATGTGAACAGATTTCAAATATTGTATCCCTACTTTACTACTAGGGTGTTGTAGGGGTACGTCATGGGAAAACCACGTGGTTATTTTAGGTGTTCCAGAACTAACATCGCGAATTTCTTGCTTGGTTTGAAACAGTTCCTTGTGCTCATGGATAAAGTGAAGTAGGGCAGTTTATGTTCAGCTCTGCATGTTGCATTGTATAGTGGATGTACAGTAAACCTCAGTTAATCAGGATCTTTGCCAAAACTTGTGGTACGAATGATTTCTAACGTTGTTGTTTATAAAAACATTTGGTTTATTTGGATTTTTAATCCGGATCTTTGCCAATACTGGATAAAATCTGCTCTTTTCACATCTTGTAATCCAAATTTTTCTGCACTTCCACCCTTTTGTGTTCTTAAGTGCACAGGACTGATCTCTAGGAAAGATTCGGCAGCTTTCAGAGGCAACGCAAGCGTGATCACAACAGTCCCATCGTTGCAGGGGATTTGGTGGGCTTAGCCCCCCCAAACAAAGCTCCAAGCCCCCAAAGTATGAAACACTGTAAATCACTTGAGTTTGTCAAATTTTAGAATGTAAACCCCCCCTATTGAAGACTTTCTGGTGACTGCTCTGGCTCACGATCCCCAAAGAGTGTATAGAATTATAACAACGGCCACAACTGCCTGCAACATTCGACTAATGGTAGAGACGATTATTACGTCACACACGGGCATAGCATATTCCGTTGAACGCAACGCTCAAGGCACGCAGCCGCAACACGGTTTCAATCTAATGATCAGTGTTGAGTGTGCTTGTGTAGATGTAGAGCTTTATTCCTGAGTGTATTGTACTCGGTAAGGTGTCTGAAAGGGATTACCTTCCAAATAGAGTGACTTCTTTTGGACCTGTTGCAGATATCTCTGCGTCACTCCGTAATCCCAGATTTCTTCGCAGCCAAGTAATCTCAAATTATGAACTTAAGACCGTTCATAATTACCTGGACATGGCGGTTGCTAGCCTGATGTATATGCCAATGTAAATACATCAATACGTTGGTTTTGCTTCTGCGAAAGCCTGCTGTTGAGTCGTAAATGTATTTGATTTAGGTTATTTTAACTGATATCTCAGTTCTTAGATGACGTCAGGGTAGAAACAACCATCTTCGGTTAATCCGGATCTTCGCCTAAACCGGATAAAATCGTCAGTCAAATCGAATCCGGATTAACGGAGGTTTACTGTATTTGTAATTTCATAGTTCGGGTGAAACGAAGTTGTGCGTTTAACGGTTTTATATCTGCTTTTTTTGCACAAACTGGTCTTGGTTTCCTTGTTTCAACTGTTATTTTGACAGACAGCATGTGTGTGCTTTTGGGTCTGACTCGCGCTTCAAACGCCACATGTTTGCATGCGTGCAGTAGTTTTCCTGGGGTGGGGTCAACAGTGGTGAAATTTCATTTTACCAACTCAAAACCAGGAGGTAAACATATTTTCTATTAAAATGTCGGTAGGAAATCATAACATTTCAAAATCCAAGCGGGCCAAGGCCCCCCTTCACCACTTTCAGACACCTTCTAATTAGCGATCTCGTTTCCTGCAGTTGGAAGCTCGTACTGCTCACATGCGGTCTGCGTGTTTCCTGTTGACTGTGCTAATGTCGGTTTACCACAGCTCTGGCTCTCGGCCTCGTGTAAATAGAGGTTAGTGTTGTTACGAACTTAACGTGGTGAAACCGTCTTTTGCATAAGCGCTGCTTTGACTTCGCAACTTCTTGGTCGGGAGACAGGAACAGTGCTCTGACAACAAACAAGGCTCCAAGCTGACATCGCAGTTGCGTATAGGGATACCGGCGCCCCAGGTGCTACCCGCAGCCAACCTCATACACAACTTGTTGTATCCTACGACTGCTCCCTCGCCGGCTGTGTATGATTACATTCACACGCAAATACTGATCGTATGTGTCGCTTCGAGATTTTGGAATGCTTTCCCAATTAAACCTAGATAAATTAATGACATTCCACTGCTGGTTTACATTCCCGTTATTACGTTGCATATTTATCAGTGGCGCTCACATTTGTGTATTTGGTACTGAAAAGTAGACGATTTCTGATTGCTATCCCACGATATATCTTTTCAGTTTTGCGAGCATATCATGCGCCACACGCGACCATTCATGTAATTGTCATGCGTTGACACAATTTAATTAAATCCGTTTTTCAATAGTTAATTATAAATTGCAACACATGCAAGTAACTTGAATAACTATTTGTGTTTGTTGGATTTGGCCGCTATGGTGCATGACTTTGTGAGATCCTCCAATCAGAAGTTGTGATTACGTGTTACGAAGGTATGCAAGCAGTAGTTATTATCATTGTTAAATAGTCAGGCAACGTCACGTGAATGTGTTCTAATCGTATCGTCTCAAAACGTTGGACCAAAAACTGTTGGTTGGTAAAAAAATCGTACAGTGACGTGCGTGCGTGCAAACGGAGCGGTATGCACACTGGCCAAAGCCATGGTGGTATACACGTTACGGCGTGTTGTGACCAGCAGACCCACAAGCCTGTTTTGCCGATTGCAATGCAGTATTTTTGCTTGGAGCTTTTAGAAAAGAAATGGAATTTGATGGCTATTATTCGCAAATGCTACCGCGTTTTATGTTCCCGTCCGAATCATCGGTAGCCTTAGCTTGTCGAATACTTTGATGTAATTCGACAAGCTTCAAGCTGGGTTTACTTGTCGAATACGTTGATTGCTTTCAATTTTGTGGGCAGCGAAAATTTGAAGCCCCTATGTGAATAAAAATGTAAACGTACGAGACGATGTTTGCTACGTGGTATAAAGCGGTTCCGTTGGGTATACTCAATCTCAATAAGATTGTTTGATACGTACCGTTAGCAGCAACATCCTTACCTCGTTCAAATCACCAGAAACAATTTACTGTGAGTAATTGTAACAAGTGTTGTGCTTTGCAGTTGCAAGATGAATTATGATTGCGTCCCTTGAATCCGTTCTAAGCGTTCAACATAAGACCCAATTATACTCATGGGCAGAAATCCCCCAGCACCAGCAAGACAACCCTTATATAACAGATGGGTACAGGGCCTACTTATCAGCTAAGCAGTGCTGCAAAAGGTGAGAAAGCGATTACCTTACTTTGCTAGTTGAGTAAAATTGCAAGTGAGTAGTTTTTTTACTGAATCACTTTTCCGTTTGGTTGGCGTCTGCAGCGATCTGCTGACTTTAATTGAATTTTGTAGCAGGGTTGCGGAGTCGTAAGGAATCGGAGGTTTTTGGGTGGAGTCGGATTCTTAACAACAATGGGAGTCGGAGTCGGATTTTTTTGTCCGACCCCGGATGTCCAATTGGATCATATCACACTCTTAAATTGGGACTTCCTGTTGGAACGGTACAGTTTCTTTTGAAACTTTTGTTGAAACAGATTTCTTGCTGTGCACCACGATTTCCATTGATTTTAACAGCCAAATTCCTTTACCTTTATGTTAAGGGGTCGGAGTCGGAAATTTTGCAAAGGCCGAAGTCGGAAAATTAGGAAATTCGGAGTCGGTAATTTTGGAAAGTCGGAGTCGGAAATTTTACCTCCGACTCCGCAACCCTGTTTCGTAGTGATGATTTACTTCGCCGTTTATTCTGGGACCGAGAAAGTACTCTGGTGAAATAAGTGGAGGAAGACACGTCGGTGCCATGTATTTATCGATGTCCAGCAAAGCGTAATGTTGAACGAGCACCTAAGCCGGTGGTCCTTAAAAGTTTTAACGCCTCAATGCCCCCAAGTCAAATTTTCATCAACCTGGACACCCTATTCTCAACAAAGTTTAATAACAAAGTCAACAGGTATCAGGTCAAAGTCAATCTGGACGGAAACGAGTCCAAGTTCTTAGAGAATGAGGACTGGAGTCCGGATTTTGACTTTTCTTCCCAACACTGTTGAATGCCCCCAACATTTAATCTCAATTCCACCTAGGAGTTTTGAACCCCTGACTTTACCCCAATTGATAAGATCTAACCATGTGTGAGTTTGTTTTCACCATCTGTGCCTTTTCTTTCATTCCCCAAAATATCAGTATTGCCTATTTAAAGATTATTTTTAACACAAACAGTCCATACTGCATGCGTACTATAGTTGAAGAAGATTGTGGTCACAGAAATACGCTGAAAAATTCTCAGCAAAATTCAATTTGTCACAGGTAGGTGTAACGTTCATGTGGTGAAAATGCCATATCAATATGCCCAATAGGT
>JGI24158J21664_10010883_pt1 | contig 12114 bp, 8 predicted proteins | sample Ectturendosymbi3_FD_21664 | JGI IMG/M metagenome (IMG submission 21664) | reverse complement strand
CAACCGGTTCGTGCAGCTTTGCGACCAAAACAATTTTATCTTGTTGCGCGTTTCCTGGTAACATCATCCGAACTGTTGCCTGGCACGTTTTATAGCGTGTTTGATCTAACCGCTCGCAGGCGAAGGCAGCGAAGATGGGAATTCTGATGAGCCGCGACCAGTCGCGCGAGTGGTTCACGTGGATGGACCGCGACGAGTCCGGCTTTGTCGATCTGCTCGACTGGAACGAGATGATCGCCACCGATCGGAAGTTCTCGGAGGTTTTCACGGTCGTCCATCCCGAGGTACATCCCGTAAAAGACGGTGAACATGACTTGCTAAACTCTACACGTGCCGAAAACTCGGCCGTAACCCGCGAAAATGATTGCAGTGCAAGAACACGCACTTGGATTTCTTCATAAGCAGGCATTTCCCCAGAGGAATATTGAACTGCCCCACTCTAAATCCTTTTAATGGATCAAAACGCTTACAGCCATTGTTTGGTTGAAAACAGGGGCGCACAACCTTTTTACACAGTATCTACTTTTCCAACCCACTGCACATCAAATCACAACTCCCCCCCTTTCAAACACGCACACACACCTATATGTGTGATAAGCAATAGCCATGACTGGCATTAATGTGAACCAAACAAAAAAACAATTACCAAAGCCACCGTTGCATTGCAGATCAAACAAACAGGCTTTGGATGAAAACAAAGCAAAAAAGTGATCTACCTCCCACTTAGGTCTTGGCTGGATCGTTTCCCCTTACAGTAGCAATGTTAACGTATAGGAATGCGTAATCGCTCTGATTGCTTGCTGTTTGAAAAGTTGCCGGGAAAATTTATCAGTAAGCGCTCAATTGAGACACAGAAGCGCTCCACTTTTAAAGTTGGAAACCCAAAATGGCACCTAACCCACAAAACGGCCAGAATCGATTCTTGTTCCCGAAAATTGCTTTTCATTAGGTACAAACACGGCTTAACGCCGACAAAAACAGACAAAAGTCATAAGTCATTTGCAAAAGTGTAGGACCATCCTGACATTTTCTTGGTTTTTCAAACTACTGTATAAAACGCAAAATCAGTCTTATTTCAAAAAAGAAATGTTTGTTCGCAATAAAATATGATAACTCCAAATAAGAAATGTTCGAAGCACTTCAGTTTTGCTTTTTCATAAAAAGAGCCTCCTTTTCCGTATTTTGCACGTCCACCTTTATCCCGCACTATTGCATCAAGACGACTGGGCTTACTTTTTACTAGGAATGGGACAGTAATTTGGGTTGATTTCTTTCACTCAAACACCTTTACCGCAGCTAACAAGTTTTTAGCACTGGAATCCGGCTAAGTGACATCGTGGCATAGAGCACGCACCACAGATACTTGTGGAATGGGTTCGAATCCCGGTCGGGTGACAACGACGATTTCGAAAACGGTACTTGCGACCTGCCCAGCCTCGTGCTCGATAATGGATGGGTAAAGGGAAAAGCTTCATGCGCGGTGCTGCCTTTGGCCTGCCACTAGTGTAGCATTCACTGCAAAAGTAGCCGCATGACCCACGGCTGAGGTGGCCCCGGCAGACCACTCGTGAGATCCCACGCTACAGCGAGCATAACGAAACTTATTTTCTTCTGCGGTTGCTTTTCTGCCACTTTTTTTATAAACTGAACAAGTCTGGAATGTTTCTGGGGGAGTCAAAAACTTCTACTGTGCTTTTCCGAAGATATTCAGAAACCACTTTCTATCTGTGACGTGATTCTCCGCTCAACAGCCAATAATAAAAGTTCTTTGCCCATTTCCTCTACTTTTAAAAAGTTTAGAAAGACCCTTCCACCATGCATAAATATGGCTTACAAATGACTGTAGAGACGAATCAGTAATTTTGAAATTATCCAGAATTGACTATGAGGTAATAATGTGTTTCTTTGATGAAATAATGAAATTTCGACAAGTGAATGATGAATTATTTCTAACTTTGCTGCAATACGTTGTTGTGGCTTGAGTGTTGCTACACTTCCGCAAATGACTGTGACGAAAACAGACGATTAATCAGAAGCCACTGTAGAAAAAATATTCATCATTTCCGACATCCTCGTGGTCGACTTGGGATCAACCCGCGGCCTACCGCTATGCCGCCATCGACAGGTTGGGCACCCGTGGCTTAAAAGAACAGCAACAAAAACATATCACTGGTGCCATACGTGGTCGCATCAGGGATAAAACTTTACCGAAGGATAGGATTTCTGGTTTTCATGGCACACAACAGCGACACAAAAACACTTTGCCGTTCTCGCTCAGACCGGAGCCGTAAAGTCGTTGCTGCCAGGCTTCAGCGACGAGGAAGAAGCGCAGATGAAAAGGATGTTGCGGAGAGTCGACCAGCTCGCTCGCCGCGCACTCGACAAGAACGTCCGTTTGATGATCGACGCGGAGCAGACTTACTTCCAACCGGCGATCAGTCGCATCGTGATCGAGATGATGCGCAAGTACAACCGGGACAAAGCGGTGGTGATGAACACTTACCAGTGTTACCTCAAGGTGATTCTTTGCGTTAAAAGCATAAGGAAATCAGCTGTCAATTATATTTTGAATTCAACGTTTAAGTGCCTGATGATCACGAAACCCGAATGGTCTTGACAAATATGTGTGAAGAAATCAAGCGCATGTTCACACCTGGATTTTATTTTAGTACTTTTGTGGAAGTGTTCTTCACTTGGCCAGTTTTTGTGTAATATGAACTGTTTTTAATTCATTGGCCAGATTGGTGTCTTGTTTTAAAAGCATGTGGTTCAGCCATGTTTGTAGCTGACGCGGGAAACAACTTATCTCACACTTTCCTAAACTTGCGAAACTGCGCTATCGTGTTGTCTTAGATATTGGAATGACAAATAGTTACTGCAACTTTCGATTAGACTTAAAAACATGGGGGCATAAGTCTGGGTAAAACATCATCCGACTGTTTAAACCAGGGGTTCCCAACCTTTCTCCGACCATGTACCCCTTCAGCATTTAGACAGATGGGCATGTACCCCTAAAATTATAGATCGTTTTGGATTATATCGCAAAATCTATAGACATTATTCTGATCACGTCATGCGTACCATAGTCTAAGGAGCCTCTTCAGACACTCGCACGCTTTCGCAGATGGTTGTTGGAAACACGTAATATAACGTTGCCTGTTTTGACGCAGAGTACGGGCGACAACTTGATCATGGATTTGGAATTATCGCAACGCGAGGGTTTCCACTTCGGTCTGAAACTCGTGCGCGGCGCATACCTCGATCAGGAAAGAGAAAGGGCTGCGCAGCTGAACTACACAGACCCAACACAACCCAGTTACGAAGCCACGAGCCAGTGCGTCTACTGCTTTTCATTATTTTATGTGATCTTCAGAAGTAGCGCCACATGTTTTACTTCATTCATGTTCTGCAACATGTGACATGAAAATGTTTCGAAGATTTATTTTCGTCGGTGACGATCGCTGACAAAGTCCGTTGTTTGAAAACCGTTCAGAGTTATTATTTATTAGAATTATCACCATTTTTCGGAGATTTTTCTCCTGCATTGTGAACACTGTCGGCCGAAGGTGATTCGTCGCAATATCTGCAAGAAGCGGATTGACACACGAAAAACTTTTCGTGAAGCTGTTATCGATAGCTTGCATTGGAAAATACCCGAGTGTAGATCATGAGAGTTCGCTGATAGCTTTATTTAGTTTGCAAAGAGTGCACAACACGAATAGTTTACGCTTGAAGTTTCACCAATATATCACGCGCACTTCAACTTCAAAACGTCTTCAGGCTTGTGGGGAGTGAAACCTTGAACATGTTGGATAGCTACTGCAGTGTGCGCTTAGATTTCCGTTTTACGGTGAAATTCGGGCGCCTTTCCAGAGAAAAGATTGGGGTGCTTTTGTACCTTCGATGACGCCATATACCTTATGACATAATAAAGTCGTAATTGCCTTTAGCTTGAATAATAATAAAATTTTTGAAGACAGAACGGGATAAACCCTGAAACACGAAGTTTTTGTCGAAAATTTCTGTGGGATTGCTGGTCANGCGATTAAGATTTTCCGTGCTCAAAAATTTGGTTTGAGGCAACAGTCATTTTCGCTCTCCTCGACCGCAATCCTGGCTTAATTGTGGCTTTTCATGGGATATTCGCACGCACAACGGAAGGAACGCCATTTCCACCAGTGCAATGAGCAAGCAACAATAGAGATTCTCCGCTCGACCAGGTGCACTCCATTGTGTCTTGTGCGTAGCTGCCTTTTTGAAGCACTTCCTGATTGCGTGCTTTAGGCATTGTCACGCTATGCGCCGTCACATTGGTTACATTTGAGTCAGTGTGCTTCTGAGCTTCGATGGTGCAGCCATAGCATCTGTTTGTTGTCTTTTGACAGGAACTACAACCAGCTGTTAAAAATAATGCTGAGGCACATAAGCAGCGGTGGGAACGCGTCGGTGATGGTGGCTTCGCACAATGAAGATTCGGTGAAGTTTGCTTTGAAAAAGTAAGTTAAGTTTTTGTAAAATCCGCAAGGATTCCTTGTGCAGAAGTCTACGGCAGTAGATCCCAGAATTTCAACGAACCTTCTTCAGAGCATGCTTGTATTAGTTGCTTAACGAACGACAAAGTGAAAGCATACCTCAAACCCGTTTATTAATTATTGCACTGTGCTTTCATTTGGATGCATTTCGTGCAAAGACATTCTTTCTTCTTTTACAACCCAGCATGCGCGAACTGCGGATGAGCACGGAACAGCAAAGAGAGGTTTACTTCGGTCAGTTGTTGGGCATGTGCGACCACATCACTTTTCCGTTGGGTAAGCCATAAGATTTGCGCTTGCAAAAAACATGAGTAAGTGTCGAGCGTTTAGGCTGTGCCGATTTGATGAAGGATTTTAATTCGCTGCAGTGTTACGATGTTGTTGGCAATTTCATCGCAGCTGCTGCCTGCAACTCAGCCACAAACAAGTAAAAAGAGACCTTTGTTTGTCGATACCTCAATTTGCGTGAATGCGCAAATAGTTTCTTGAACTTCAGTCATTAGTTTTCTGTCTATAACGCCACATGAAGGAGAATGTTGCTCTTCCTTCCCTGCCATTGTGAGCTTGTTCAGCTAACAGCAACTATCGGCGTTAATTCATGTGCTTCCTACACTTTTTAAAAACCACTAGAGAGATTTTATGATTTAACAAGTGCGCCAATACAGACACAAACTCCGACAAAGAGTTTCTTGCATTTAAAAATGAAATGCAACAACGCGAAAAATGATAGGCAATGAAAACCACTTATAGTTATGGCCGAGCTAGAAAACCCCAAGTGGTGGCGATAACGTTATTTAAATGAAACAATGCTAAATGTGATAGGTAATGAAAATGTTCCCCTTATAATCGCTTGTTCCCGGTATGCCTGGTTTAGCTAGAAGATCCCAAGTGGTGCCGATATTCTAACGCTGAGTTTGCATTTCGTTGCTCTCTACGCATTCTTGCTTCGAAGAGAAACACGAGACTGACGATCCACCCAAGAGGCAGCTTCAATGCATTATTCTCCCAAGCTACCTCTTGGGTGCATTGCCACTCAGGTGTTTCTCTTCGCAACAAGTTTTAATTTCTCGCCTTTGCATTTTGCTCCCAAGGCATGTTAACTGTGCGAGGACAGAGAAGCACGAAATCTGGGAAATAAAGAGGCACCTGTTTAATTTCCAAGCCAAAGCAGAACGTCGTTTCATAGATCCCTTCGTTACTGCTTTGCTTTCAACAGCCGTTATGTAAAACAGCCAACTCCAAAAGAATATATCGTTTGATAGTTTCTAACAATAATTGATGAATTATATTAATCAGTTGTTCGCGCAAGTCTACCCATGACAATGCGTTACTTTTTGGCTGAGTGAGTCGTACGTTTGATTTGCTTTGCAGGACAAGCCGGTCACCGTGTCTTCAAATATGTGCCTTACGGACCAGTAAACGAGGTTCTTCCTTATCTCCACAGGAGGGCACAGGAAAATCGCTCGGTTCTTAGCGGCTCTAAGGTTGAACGCAAAATGTTGTGGCGTGAAATTCGGCGACGTATACGGCACGGTCAGTTCACTGGTACCCCAGTCGCCAAATAAGGTGGCGTCAAGATGTTCGATTCAGTTTTTTTTTGACAGCAAAATTCTCAGAGTAAATTCTAGTTCAGTGGGTATCGTAAAGTAAACGATGCTCATCAGAATCCAACGTTGACAATGTTTTCAGCTTACTATTTGGAGTTCTTCAATGTCTTAACGGCGGTACATTCACTTTCGTTATCAGGCCATTGTCACGATACAAACAGAAACATGGATTAGGTCCATGCTTGTAAACATCCTCAGGTTTTCGTAATGACTGCACTGAAAGTTTTTATGCATGCAAAAGTACACAACCGACAGCGTTACGCACACATGTTCTAGGTTTCCTCATAGCATACGCACTCATCATGTCGCCATTTGTACTACTGCCCGACAAAGCTGCTCTTTCACAAATTGCGCTTTACACACGTTTGTCTCTTCTGTTTTCTGTGCGTTTTACCTCGACCCGATGCGTCTCTTCATGACCGCACTTGTGGGCTTGTGTCGCTGTATGACTCCGCTTGTTTGAAGTTTGGCTGAAGAATCGCGACAAGCACGTGCTTTTAGCCTGAGAGACCAGATTTATCGCGCGTGAATTCTTTCTTGCTTCGTTTACGTTTGTTGATCCGGGCGATGCCGCGTTTAACTAGCGGGCGGTTCTAGCAAACCTTGAATAGACTGTTAATTGTTTCTGTGTCTATCTCTGTAAATGTGGACGCCTTCTATTCGTTCTTTTATGCCTGGAAGTCCTGTTTGTGTGGCAGCGTTGGTTTGATCCACAATTAGGTAGTGTGTCCTGTTTAGGAAAGGTTGTTGTTCGATGGTACCGTGCATTTTGTTGAACTGCGAATAGTAAAATACTGCTTATGGCGCGTGGAAAACTCGTCAGAAGACGTCGTCTTTTTATGAACGAGGATGACGATTCCGTTGGGCAATCGTGACTTCATAAAGAACCCATAGCGAAGCACTGTGAATAGACATTTGCAATTCCCTGCAAAGAGTTTACCGACAAAGTTTTACCGGGCGTCGTTCGGTTTGTTGAACATGCTAACTGTTTTTTTTTGTACATTCTTGATGCGCCATTGCCTAGTCGCGTAACATTTGTGTCTGGATTGATAAGCAACTGGCCGAATAATTCATGAAGAAGGTGGACCGGGCACAATCATGCGCTTTGGGCGGAATTACTTTTGTTCCCCCACACTGTTTGAAGGATTTTTGCCGAAAAAGGGCTAAATTACTGCCAATTGAGCGAAAAACAACAAGTTGACATTAGTGACTTCCAACACGGAAAACGGTTCAAGCCTTCTACTCGTAGCAATCACTTTACCTTTTCAGGGTATACACAAGATCAGGCTGAACATTCGTTCAATCGCCAATAGCAAGACAGGGTTTGCCACTGTACTGAATCCCAAAAATGTTATTGCTGCATTGATTTTTTTGAAATGTGATGAAGATGTCAATCTGTAGAATATACTTGAGATTTTTAAGACTTATACCAACTTTTTTGCGCAAACTTCAAAGGTGAGTTAGCCGCTTCTTCCATGACAGTGGTTCACAGTACCGCGAACTCTTCAAAACGGGAATATAGATTACACGCGTAATTCTTGGGCAGGTCGTGTTTTTCGTACCCCATGAGTTCGGTCTCATCAACTTGAGAGATCAACGAATCATCGTTATGCAAATTTTGTTTAAAAACAGTTTAAATACTTTCTGAGAGTAGTCAGTGTAGCGGAAAAAAGCAGGCTTTATGAACAAATCGGCGTGTACATTTTTTCGCTGTTTAAGAGTCTAAGCAGTTGGCTGTTTGATAAAATACGCCGACCTACCTGTCACGTGCGTACGTGGTTTTGTTTTTTTCGTTTTCCTAGCTTTTTCGTTTTTTGGCGCCTTACTGCTTCGGTGTTCATGCTCTGTTCGCATCGGTTTCATTCGTTATTTGCTAAATTAGTTAAATAGTGTTCACATCTCCTCTGACAACAACCTACTGCGTTGAGTTATCGCAGCGTTTTAATGAGTTGATGTGCGCAGGCTGCATACTTGGGCGTAGTGCTGTAAACAAACGCATTCCCACGTGAGTCACAATGTGCTCAAAATATAAATGCTCTGTATTAAGCGCCTTCTGGAGTGTCATTGTTTTTCAAGCAACATCTTGAATGATCTGTTGCGTGAAAAACTCCCAAAGAAATTTATAGCAATCCGCATGATGCTGCTTCGTGGCTCCTCGTAGTCCAGCGCAAGCAACGTTTGTCGTGGGTTGGATAGCTTTGTAACATTGTTCAAGCGGTGTTTTGAGTATCGAGCTAATGGGTTGCACGTGCCGTACGATCTCCAGTTAAGTCGATGTTTGAGGCTAGGACAATTCGGACTTGTATAAGACAAAACGGATAAGTCAAACGGGCCTGACGAATTGTTAAAGATATTTATCTCAGATTAAATGAAACCAAGTATCGAGGACCTTGCTGATGCGACACGCTGCCAGGTAAGTACCAAGAACAAAAAGTCAGTGTAATGGCATTGCATTCACTTCGCTAATTGAGTTTTTAATGTCTGTTCTTGTTTGTTGATCTTGTATTGCGCCCCTCGGTTAATTTACAATTTCCCGTTTAGCCCTCGGAGCAATTTGAGACCACTGATCTATATCGAAACTTGGGGCAAACGTGTCATTAAAATAAGGTCACGATTAGAGTCGAAGAACAATTGGTCTCCTCCATTTTGATCGAGGATCACACTGGACACGTGATTTAAACCTGAAAGCATATCTGCGGCGTCAAATAAATGTTGCAGGTTGTTCTTCGCCTCGCACTCGTGAAGTTGAAACGTTCACAGGATGTTTCGAATTTTTAGGAAAAGCTTTCGACGTTGTTGCCATTTCTGACGCCAAGATCTGTTCGCAAAACCCTGTCTAGACAGCGGTCTCGATGATTCGCAAGTGCGGTGGTAACATTGCAAAAATGTATATCCAGACATATTTGACTTAACTGTTGCAAACTTAGCATAGTTGCTCGTCAGCGTGCAACAATTCAGACCCGAAATCTGTTCAGTCTGGCAGGGGAAAACTACGGACGGTAAGTTTTTTAATCTACACCACTGATTGAACATGTCCAAATGGAACCAATCCATCTTCAGTTCGTTCGCAGTGGAAACTATGAAATTAATACTAACTATCCGTCCATCTGCTCCCAATCCGGTCCACTGTCAAATTTGAGAACCCAACATGGTCCGCAAGTTTGGATGAGCAGTGCTGCAAACCATTTTTCCGAACGATTCATTTCATTTATATGTTGCGATCTACCGAATTGCTTTCGACTGATCGCAGATTTGTTACGAAGCATTTTTCACTATTTAGTAGGGGGTAACAAGTGCTGGACGTCGGGTGATGGGTTTGCAGCAGCTACTTTTCAGGGTTGTGAAGTCATTTTAACTTTTTTAAATTGCATTCACAGTGCACTCAAAAATTTCAGTTATTCTGTACTTGGTCAATAAAATGTCAACCACTTGAATAAACATAAATTACAAAAACTTTCGGTACTTGGTAATAATGAAAAATATCTTGTATTATGATGACTGTCACCGAATCAGCTGTCAAAGAAAGCTTTTTTTCTATAGTTTTAATGAGAGACTATACTTGGATACATTACGTGGTGTTCCAAGCTGGTTACGGGCCTGAACTGTGCTAGGGAAAAAGAACAGTTCAGGCCTGAAACCGGGGCGAAGAGTTTTCAAAGATGGGCCCAAATTTTTTAAACTACGTCTAATGGTTTTAAACTAGGTCCAACACATTTTTCTATGGGGGGCTTCGCCCCCCCTCCTGGTTACGGGTCTGGAACAGTTGTGAATGGGTTGAAAAAAGTTCTGCAAAAAAAAGTGTGTATACGTTTTCAGTTTTTCGAAAAACGTCAGCAAATATTAAGAGCATCCTGACTGACAGCAGGTGGTCATCAAGTCCTATTTTTACTCCGTCTCGGCAGTGCTGCAACTTCAAGAGTGGTTGATGTAGAAGAGAAGTGGTTGCTAGTGCGTACACGATAAGTGCAGAAGCAGGCAATTTTTTGGGATTGTTTTGCCCGATAAACTTTCTCCCTACAAATTTTCTGTCCTTTACCATGTTGCCATAGACATGAAAAAAGAATATTTGGCGCTTGAAATTTGGTTCGTGAAAACCGAACTGAACATACTACGTTCGGTTGTGCAAGAACATTTTCCGAAGCCCTCTGGCTCACTCAGTACTCTGAGCATCTGCCTCACAGTTATGAGGTTTGCCGTTCCACTCACAATCTAGCTGTTGCTGTCAGCAAGGAACCTCACACCTATTTGTTGACGTATGTGCAACATAGCGCCTGCTGGGTGGTAAAATGTGTTCATCAAAACACTTGCGTAAAGTTAAAAAGTTTCTGTGCTTGCCTGGTATGGACTCTACTAGTAAGTAGGTGCCTTGCAGCATAGGCTACTCGATTTTCACAACGTACATAATACAGCACGTAAATTAAATGCTCATTTTGGCAAAACTTTCAAGTGAATCAATCGCTCATCAAGTCTCTCACGTACTAAGACATGCAGTGATTCATGTGTTTTCTATGACATAATGTTATTGAGTATATTTTACTATACACTGTACTCAATAACAAAGAAATATAATTTCATTGGTAGGCTATTGTTAGAAGTGAAGAAACTTCCTTGGCCAATTTTTTTCAGATTTCGCCCAAATTTTTAAAAACCCAAACGTTTGGGGTGTGCATGCACTCCCTGCTCCTACACCACGGCTTACACGTGTGTAACAAAATAGCTGCTGTAGTTATCCGTACGCAAGTGACAAGTCCTTCAGATCATTACCAGCCTGGTTAGTTTTTTCCAAACGCATGAGAACTGTTCAATTCAAGCTCACGGTCTGTCTGCCTAAGACGGGAAAACTCTCGTGCATATGCACTCTTTTAGTCGATAGTTAAGATTGGAATAAAGCAGTTCTACGCGTGAATCAACCTTGAAAACGACTGCTGCAACTTCACGCGGTTTGGTCTGTAGACATTAAACACTGCGTCAACGTCAGCCAAACAACCATCTTCAACAGTGGCGTTTCTTCCTGCCTGAGATTTTTAACTCATCGCTGAAACAGCGATCACCTTACACCTTTCTTGAACAAACCAAATTAAACGAATTGACGTACTAGAACGAGTGTGTTGTACCAGACAGGCAGACAACGTAAGTGATACAAGCCACGGGCACAGCCACATTAAAAAAGCATCATTACAACATTGATTTATGATTGACGGAATGACTGAGAATACAAAAAGCAGATAGCAATAAACACAATGGCTTGAATAAATAAAAGTGTGCTTTTTAATTATGTGTCCAAACAGTTGGAAAGTAAAACACAAAGAACTATGAAAAACAAAATTGATTTAAGTTCAAAACCAATAACACGAAGTGTGCAATGCATTTGTGTTCTTAAGTACTCAATGTTGAAATGAATGATCAAAAAAGGACACCGAGCAGGGGTGGATATTAGAGGAGGCAAAGGCCGCCTTTGAGAGTTCGCACTTTTTTGCATTGTTTTGTTAGAAAGCTTATGAACCACATTCAATAAGCTTTGAAGCAAGTCATACGTTTTTCAAAACAAAGCAAAAATTATGCGCAAAGGGGCCCTTCAACAACTTCAATGTGTAAACAAAGAACAATTTAAAATCAAATGACTTCAAACAATTTGCAATGTGAAACGGGCTTCCAGACAAAATGAAAATTTAACTTGCTTTCAGCAATTAAAGTTTCTGTATAGCATGTACAAAATATGGGGTCCCTATTTCGATATAACGTGATTTGACGTAACGTAGGGGCCCCTTTTTAAGACCACATATTGCACACAAAATCCTACAAATTTGTGTGCTTAAACATGGACCCGTTTTAAACGCCATTATTTTTAATCAGATTCAATTATCCTGTTTACTCAATTACGCATGATTGCAAAAGGCTGAGTCATATTAACAATCTGTTGCTGCATTTTTGTAGTCAAAGAATATCAAAGAATACTTTACTTACTGTCTTCAAAA
>JGI24158J21664_10010882_pt1 | contig 12115 bp, 4 predicted proteins | sample Ectturendosymbi3_FD_21664 | JGI IMG/M metagenome (IMG submission 21664) | reverse complement strand
ATCCTGTATGACACAGCGCCCGTCTTTGTTTACACTGATCAGCTATTGTGCCATTGTGTTTTCATTTGCTCTAATTTTCGCTAATGGTTGGTTTACTACATGTGATGGCTTTTATGGTGCTTCTGCTTGTTGGCTGAGTCATATGAAACAATAAACCATTACCATAACCAATACTGGTAAGACCTCAAACAAACCATAATCTTCTGTTGACCGATGACGTTTGGCATAGGGGATTCGGGTTGATTGTTTTATGCATCTGGGGCTCTTAACAGGATAAGGTTGAGAACTCCTGCTATAAACGAACTAAATGTTTGCGGGACCGACGAAAAAGCGTCGCTATAGGCGAAGTGACGATAGAGCCGAGGTCGTTATAGGCGAACTCTACTGTAATATGCAAGTAAACAGTATTTCGTAAATACCTGTACGTAGCTCGACCTCTTGTAAAGGTCTTCTTTCCTTGTACTTCCGTTACATGCATTGATCCATTCACACCAAATCGAGCACAACTATCACAGATTGTTATGAAAACTTAATAACGCTTCCAAATAATTGTCTGAGCTGCAGCGATCACGTTTCCCGACTCCGTGCTTTACAGTGGCTTCAAACATATTCTGAGTCTTAACGGGGTTTTCCTGACAGAATTTTCCAGTTCAAACAATCACTTTTCAGATTTAAAATATACGTCCGTCCTGAGCAAAATTCCCTGGAGTTTGAAACAGGGTATTTCGCATTGCGCGGTACTTTTTTTGTCACCGTCGTGCTCGGTAATGGATGGGTGCAAAGGAAAGCTTCATGCAGGGTACTACCATTGTACTGCCACCAGTCCGGTGAACTGCCACAGGTCCAACGCCATGGGCTTTGTGGTTGGATTGTGGTTTAGACTGAGCAAACGACAGCTCGATACTTTCCTCCATTGGACTCTTCCGATTAATTTGACATCGAAAGTGTGGACGACAATGACAATGAGATACGTCTCAAGTTCGCAAAGGATGCTGTTGGTAACAAGTGCAGAATCGGGCTACATTTTTGGTATAAATCCAATTGTTAAGTTTTTCTACGCCATTTGAAATACAACGTCGATTCTTTATTTAGAGCCATTGTATGTGGTATTCAATGTACTAAATACAAGCGCATTTAATGAAAGATGTTTTCATCAGACACCTTGAAGGTTGGTCACATTGCTATTACAAACAGCAGACAGTGCTTTTCAGACTTTAGAATCGATTATGTCACCAACAATATGGATAGGTGAAAGCTTCACGCGGGGCGCTGCCATTGGATCACCACCAGTGCAGCATTCACTGCGAAAATTGCCGCGTGGCGCAAGCAAGCAGCGATGGGCGCCGCAGACCACTCGTGACATTCCAAAGCAAGTATAAAGAAACTTTCTTAACTGGAAGAAATTATGTAGGCACACTGCTCTTGAAAGGTTGTGGAGCACACTACTTTGAATGAGGAAGGCATATGGCGAGACTGACTGCGCTGTGGTTTACGCATGTACTCTGAAACGGTTGGGCTGAAATTAAATAAAAAATCTTAAATTATTCAGGGATTAAGAATAGCAGAACTTGATAACGTAATCAAAATTTTCTGTCTGTCAACAAATCATTATCAATATTGCTTCACTTTGAACAATTGCAATGCGAAATATTCTTAACTGTAGCGGATTTTCAAGTGATAACGGTTTGTGACCGTAATCATTCTTTGTAGCACAAAATCACTTTTAGCTTTTAATGCACTTTGGCCAGCCCGGGGATTACGTGAGCTTCAAAGTGAAGGATCACATGCTTTCAAGCAGACAGAGCCATTTTATAGGATTATGGTCGAGGGCGGCGACACTTTCACGATTACCCGAGCCCGTACTCAGTGGTGGCTCGTTTGCATATGACATACTGTATTTTCAATTCTCATATGTAAGTTGACTGGGTAAAAACTTGGCATTTTACAGATAAAAATCTAGAAAAGACCTCCCACGTTTGTGTTGTTTTGACACATTCGTACGTACTTCAACCGTACCCTCCTGTTTTACCGCAGGACCGATATAACCTACAGTACAACTTGGAAGCTTTCTTCCCGATTCCTTGAACTCAAATAGAAACCTGCTGCATGAAATAAACTACCAAGTGGGCATGATGTCGGCAGTGCTGGGAAATGAGAACCATCCTCAAGGATGTTTGTAAAGATGTAGACAGGAAGTTGGTATCGAGATGATCTACAGCAAACCATCCATCCCGTAGAATGACCCTGTATGTCATTTACTGCTAGCAACGGACATTTTTCCAAGCAACAACAATGTTTTACACGCAACTAGCTATGCACCAAACCAGCTTGCATGGGAGGTGAAACGGCAAGCGATTGATTTTGAAGGGTTGGTCGTGCTTTAACAGTCGCAGGCCCCGAAAGCAACGCGTTAGAAATGTTTGAGTGAATGGTCATGTCATAATAAAAATTCAAGGCAGCAGAATCGAAAGCTTTAACCTTTTTTGAGTTTCTGTCCGAGTTCTTCATTTTCCTCCAGGATCTGCAAAACTGAAACGCGAGTTAGCATTGTCTTTTATCGGTGATCGAAAACGAAAACATAAAAACGTTTAATTAAGCCCAATCAGTATAAGCAATATGACATAAGTTGACAAACGAAAGTATTTCAGTCATGTTACATAGAACTAAACTACCTTTTCATATCAATATCAAACAGTGTACAGAAGAGTCTGAAAAACGTTCAGACTCAAGAAATTGTATGCATTTAAGTGGCACAAGCAACAACCCTTACCGATGAAAAGCCATGAACGAGTGGTGCAATTTTTACATACACCCGTTTTACATAACAGGTTTGAAAAGTTAAACAGAGACTGAGCAAAACACATTCACTATTTGGACAATTTTCTACAAAGTGGAGAGTTCATTAGCCGTGGTGCAATAATATTACTGGGTTCACTTGTGCGGTAAGTTTTGATCGGTAAGGTCGCAGTTGAAGAACGCACAGCGTTGAACGAAGCAGCTACAGTGTCGTGTAGTGACTTATATTGGTCGCCGAAGGGTGTTTCGTGTTCTGGCTTTCGACTCACTGCCTTTGCGACCTGAGCGCGTGGGAGTAGAAGCCTGCAGCGGAACTGGTGGGGCGATTTTCGGATCGGCGTTCCGGGATATCGTCCGGGGTCGAATTCCGGCAAACCGCAGGGGCGTTTGGGTTCGCACAAGACCGCTCTGAGGCCTGACGCGCGAGTGGTTAGGGCCCATTCGCATGGGTGTGTGTGTTTCGGGACGAGATGATTTGCGGGGCAACGTGCGGGGTTTGGCACCAGCAGCCAGAGACGCGTGTGTTCTTGACTGCAAGCGAAGAGCCTGAGCGGGAGTGGTGTTCGGTCTCCGGCGAGTCTCATCTTGATTGCAAGCCACCCAAGGGTTGGGATTGACGTAGGACGGCATTGGCGGACCCGTTTTGCGCATCGCTGTAAATGAATGGACGTGGCATTTGTCTTGTGCGCAATACTATCGCGAATACTATTCAACTAAACGACGGAACTTCTGGACAAGGAAGCGAAGTGGGCTTGTCAAGTACTAGACAAGTGATAAAAGGTAAAATTTACATAGCTTTAACATCAACGTTTAAATAAACATTACAGAAGTCAATCAAACTACAAAATCCAAACACTTTCGGTTCCCGTTTTCGTGGCAAGTTGTAGCATTTTCATAATCGAATTTTTGGCAGGAACTCTACGATTTTTGACGTACCTTCAAATCGACTTTTATTTTTTTGAAGCCAAAGATTGAAGTGTTCTTCATTCCTCTGTTGTTTTTCCTCTTTCATTTTTCTTTCCTCTTCTTTCTTTTCTTTTTCCTGGCAACATATTTTCACAATCAAATAAAAACCTTTGCTTTCATTAAATACCAGGACTGCAGTAGACCAAAGAGCAAAACTAAATAGCTTATCACGCTTGCCGGGGACGGCTATGTGGATCAAAGAAAGAGTTTGGTAAACGCGATGAGTAGAATTTTATTTTGAGATTGCTTGACAATATCTGGTGAGTTTTCGCTAGTAACACTTTTTGATAGTTTTATAACGAGGTTGTGACGCAAAAGGCTCATTGCCCAAGATCGATAAAACACTCTAGTAGTAAAGCAGCAACCAAGAAAGCTCGGTGGCTACAATCTTATCAGGTGTTTCATTTTCAATAGTTCACTTTCATCACAAAGACACAAGTGCATATAGCTTCCTTTCTGCTAATCCTGAAGTAGCCGCTCTCACGTTTGTCGACCAAGTCCCGTTGCTACCAAGTTGCCGAAGGCTATTAGAAAGTATAGCCTTTTGTTGGCATACGTAAAAAAACGCAAATTTTAAACATAAATACCAAGCTTTTATTAAAATTTGTGTCTAAAACAGTTCAGCAAACGGCATTTCACAATTTCCGTATCGACGCCACCTCTTTCCGTTTCCTGCGACAGATTTCGTTCTGCTTTTCAATCCACTTTTCGAAATTTTGCTCGGCTTTGATTCTTTGCTTTTCCTTTTCGGCCTCTTCAAGCTCCCTTTTGACTTTTTCTTCTCTTTGTTTTACCGCGTTTCGAATCTTTAGCTACATAAAATTGCACAGAATTTGTTCAGTATGAATATGGTAACTTTCACAACTTTTTTTACCTACTGCTTCAAAATTTTTCAAAACATTACGAACGCGTAACAAATCAAGCAAGATTTTCCAATGATTCCATAATCATGTTAACAAGTAAGCGAAACGTTCGTGTACACGTGAAGCATTTCGTTCAACAAGCGGAAGAATTCCAGCGATGTCCATTGCTCAGCAGAGTTGTTTAACGCAGTTAATACACAGGTCACTCGCGGGATTTGAGTACACCGCAAGAATAGAAGACCAAAAACCTTTATTTTCAGCAGATATACTGTAAGCCGTGGGTAGCTGGGGTGTCGCATTCAAACCTTTAGGTGAACTCAAAGCAAGCGCCTGGCAACAGAAAATTGTTGAACAACAAATACATGACAAAGATCTTTTCCATTGACCTCACGGGTGCGATTTTTACTTGGAATTTGATCGTATAGCAACGCACCAGTTCCAAGGGATTAACAAATCGCGATGAGCATTGATGCGAATGGGGACTACAAAAGCTACAGGCGACAAAAACTAATCAAACTATTCACGTTGACTGACGCACATTCAGCAAAAACGAATTTGGCCGTCGAAGTTTATCGAATCACGTCAGTTCTAAAAACCGTACGAAGCTGCGTTTCCTACAAAACTTGCTCAAAACTCGCTTCTGAACAATGCACAACAGTTCCAGTGGATCCAGGATGGAACTTTTCCAGCACAAGTGAACTGCACTGAATTTGAATTGTGGTTTTTGTTAAGAAATGGAGATTTTCTTGGGCTCATTTTGACAATTGAGATCATTCCCATAACTCTTTAATAAAGCAACCGCTGCAAGTTTTGTTTTTATCGTGTTTAAACGTCCGTTTTTTCCTGATTACAAAATAAAAAAGAATCGCATATCTAAGCTCTTCGAAGTGATTGTGAATGACTGAAATTAAGTGTTAGGCAGTACAAGAAGAGTATAAAGTCTGGTGCTGTTGACAATTTCGTAAGTTTTAGCAGCTTTGAGTGAACGTACAGATTTAGAAGGATTTTGACAGCTTGGAAATTGCTGAGAAGGACATTGCATTTTACCGAGGAAGTGTGTGGTTTAATCCTGACGGTGTTGAGTCTGGTGATAGAGGAATGTGCATTAACGTAGAGCAGAAATGGTGTGACGGATGCTTTAATTGGTGTATTAGTAATTCTATGGCTACTGCAGGCTGTTCGAAGACCTCAAAGTTGCACTTTTTGTCACCGTATTAAACAAGGAAAAAAGGTAATTCCCTTATCCTATGCTCAGGTTTTGTAAGTCTGTGCTAGCACTTGATGGTTGAAGACTGTTGAGCAATGCCAAAAAGAGAGTGAGCGTTAGACACGGTAGGTACTGTCATTCACTTCTGTTGAAGCAAAAAATAACTTTAAAATTTCAATACGGTTAAAAATGTCAGTATTGTTAAGCTTTTTTAAATGCCTTCCAAAAAAATAATTGTCAAAATGTATCAAAAATTGTGTACAGATATGCAGAGCGTGGTCATAATGATAACACACTTATATTGAAGTAACATTTCTACTGTCCGCAGAGCCCTGAATGTCAAACTACTCCGAATCGAAAGATCCCATCTGCGTTGGTTCGGCCACATGTCCAGAATGCCTCACGAAAGATTGGCGAGGCATGTCCTGCCGGCTAAACCCGTGGGAAAGCGTCCCAGAGGTCGTCCAAGGACCAGGTAGAGTGACTACATCTCCGACCTTGCTTGACCTCGGCTTGATGTGGAGCCAGCAGAATTACCTGAAATTGCTGTTGACCGTGGGGTACAGGGTGACCCCCCAAAAAAAAACCCAAAAATCTTTGAACAAATTTTTAATTTTAATTATTCCTCTTTCTTTTTCAGGTTGTAGTAGTGACTTAGTGCATGAAATATTGCAACAATAGTTTTTCCCACCATGCCTTGGTCAACCATTTTGCGTGGAGGCCTATTTCGCTACCAATTCACACAAAGTAGTGCAAGGAAGTTTTCAGAGAAAGTTTCAGTGTCATCATGCTCCATCAAAAAGCAGAATTTTTGACTGGATTAAGAAGTTTATAGTGAGTATAGGACTGTGCAAATTCTTAACTCAAATGTTCTGAGAGATATTTATTCTGGTCGGACGGTGAGTGCTAGGACGCAAAGAAACATTGATGCTGTATGGGATTCGAAAGATTGCTGTACAGGACTCTAACGCTGTGGAGGCCATTTGGAGCATATTTTGGAAAGAACATGACTTTTATGCGAAGGGCTTCAATGACTGAAAATTTGGGGAATGACTGTACACAGACTGAAGTTCAAAACCTGCAAAGTGCTTGAAGTTTACTGGAGCTTTGTTGGATGTAAAAAATTTTTTATAAGTTTTGTTTTTATGGGTCGCCCTGTATTTCGGGCCCTTCTGGGCTGCTGCCCCCGCGACTCTCCCTAGAGAAAAAGCGGGCATCAAAATGAATAAATAGATAGAAAAGGCACTACCAATGCACCTGCTATAAACGATACTACGCAGCATCACTTATAACGCAGTAATTAAGCATTTAGGCTGGGTTGGGTTATTGCCTCTAACTGGGATGCTTTTCAGAAAATAATGGGGCAAACTCCTAACAAACTAACATAGAAAATGTAACAGGGAACACAATTACAGAAATGAGTGACCTTAACATATGCACCTTTGAAAGCTTCTCTTCAGCCCACTTCGTATGCCTCTCTTGTGCTATTTTAGTTCGTATCTCTTTTTCCTCTTTTCTTTTTATCTCTTCTTCTTGCTGCTTTTGTCTTTCAAGCGTCTACATGCAAGATCATTCAACTTATAGCAGAAATGCAGCAAAAGGTAGAACAACTATTTATTAGTGATATATTTGTCTCAGAGTTTAGCCTAGGGACAACATGATCCCAAGTGTTGACGTTCTATTTTCTGTTAGTCAGTTGCAAGCATCCAATCTTTTGCGTTACTGGTTATATGAATGTCAAAATGTATTTTGACTAGAATAATGGAAGTTTATACCGAATACAATACAGTACAATGCTGTTGTGTTTATTTCACATACAAAGCTATATTGCTGCATTTATGTATGGCTAATAAAAATACATGGCTAAACAAAAGTCTTGGTCAAGGTAGGGTTATAAACACTCCGGGTTTTTCAAAGAAACTAAACACACATGCTTTTATTTTAAAAACATGTTAATCTCTGTTTTTTGAAGTAAGTACTCTCCACAATGGGGACAAGTAAAGAATCGATCAGCAATTTTAATAGGCAATCGATTTCACAAAAAAAATACGCATCCCAAGTCCTTATTAAAATACATGTTTTTTATCTGGTTTTTGTTTTTATACCTTTTATATTACCATAGATAAAACAGTCTTTTAGTTGCATATGGTGACTCACCAAATGGTGAGTTATTGCATCCAATAGCATTTATATGTACAATAAAGATGGAGTCATAACCATTTGTGGTGCTATTATATTAGCTCTGAAGGGGAGCTGGTGACATCACTAGCTCACTTTATTGGTCATAACTCAAAAACTATTTATTGTAGAGGCAAATGAGACCATCTTTGTATGCGGCTTACCTAGCTCTTATAAGCTGAGTTAGCCATTAATATATTATAACATCATCACGGTTTTCATTGGAGGTCGTCAGCAAGGTCACACACGCAAAACTTGTACCTTACCACTAGGACGGCTGTTTTGGCATACCTAGGATGTAACGTGTCAATTGACGCAATTGTTTTTAAAGTACGGTAACAGAAATATAAAATGTTTTATTCATAAAAATAATATTTTTTGTTGTAACTTACTTTCAACAAATTTATGCTTTTTTATTTGGAAATACAGAAAAACGTGCACTCAAAACCAGTATTTTTGTAAAACAATTGATGTAGGATATGCTGCACATACGGTGTTCAAGCCCATGATTCATATTTTTTGCATGCACAGGTACCACACACGGGTTTCATACAGATTTGGCAATTGTCACTCGCACTAGTGCGATTTCTGCATTTTGAAGTAGACCATATGAGCCGTTGTTGGTGACCGTGAAATTCTTTTGCTAATGCTTTTCAGACTCAGTCGGCATATTCCCTATCAGTTCTTATGCCACCTTTTGTACGTATACTTTGCGGCATATATTGCTTTGCCAAACGAGCTTGCAAATGACCCAACTTTTAAGAACAATGCCAATAGCATCATAAAAGACACGCACAGGGCACCGCCTACTTCCTGCTTTCACAAAATATAGCACTGTCATTTGATCATATATATTCAATTTCCACTTTGATGTCATTGCCAGAGTGTACTAAGTCGCGTTTCTTTTTCGGTTTTCATTGCTTGAAACTTGAATATATGGATGTACACTACTCAAAATTGCAAAGTTTTCCTTTGATTTGCACTGGTATGATGTCAACGTGATTTGTGCTGGACTATCATACCGAAACACTTGTTTTGTACATCTCCTTTTTCTATACGAATTCTTCCGGAATTCCCCGTTTTGTCGCATTGTTCCAAAGACATTTCACTTCTCAGGAAGTCGCAGTGCCAGGTCAAGAGAGGGGAAAACATTATCACATGCGACATTGTAAACTAGAAAGGCAAGCCCATTAACTTCAGAATGTCATCTTTTCCCACGTGGGGAAATTCCTTGAAATAATGTTTGTTTTGGGCATCAAGTGCCAGACAGAACCTCAAACCTGTCGTGTTTATTAGCCATGTGTAGGATGAATTTGCAACGTAGCTTACATGGCAACAACTACTCATCCACTGTGATGTTGATATTTTGCAGTTTGATATAAAAATAATCCAAAGTTGTGAAGCAAGGGTAAATTAATCATGCAAAAGCATTTCCATCTTCAGATCAAAACGTAGATATCTCATAATTTCCAAAAACCTGTGTCCTGGAATAGTTTGTGAAAACATTGCACATTCCCATTACTTAACCCATCAATGTTCCACAAGGAAGTTGCGTCCTTCTATCACACCACGAGAAAACACCAAGCCTATGAATTTTTCCAGTTCACAGAAAAACACATCCCAAACTTGGTCTCCAGATTGTCTTTGACCTTCTTCAACATAGCATTTTCTTTTTTTTCGTGACATAGGCTCACCAAAAAGTATATTCTGAACGATGTAAGCAAACTGCCATAAATGATGCGGCTGGTTGAATAAGATGTACGCCCAGGATGAAATCGCAAAACATTGTGTATGTGTAAATCGGCCCGGAGCAGCAGATCATACGGTTTCGATCCATTTCTTGCTTAAAATAGTCCTGTTGCTCCTCCTTGTACTACAGGATGTGCAAGCTGGCTTTGGAACAGTTTAGCATTCACAGTATGTTAGCAACTAACACTTGTAAACATAGAAAACAGAACTACACAAGGTGCCTAATTACTTGGGGATTGGCTGTCCCTAGTAGAAATTTCCAATTCGTTAGTGGCAAATGTAGTGCTAGTGTAGTACCCCAGATGCAAAAAAAGGTTAGCTATGACATCATAGAAACGATAATGACGTCAAGGGTTAAAAAGGTACAGAGGAATGGATGCTGAATTGGTGCTGAGTGGGGACTATGTCAATTGATTTCCACACTGGCAACGCTATACCTCCATACATGGGTGTCGGAGGGATTTTTTCCAGGGGGGACATTCGGGGATCTTTCTAAAATTTTTCCAGGGGGGCCAAATGTGGTGAAATTTGTTTTTTCCCCACCCAAAACTAAAAAAAACAACCTTTTTTGCTGCAAGACTTTGGCCCCCCTGCCCTTCCGACACCTATGTCTCCCTATATCATTGTGATTTCGCGTTTGGTACAAATTACGCATGCCGTTCCTCTAGGAAGTACACACAATTTTTTGGTAAAATGAAGAAAGGTTGAAATTCACTAGATACTACTAAAAATGCAAAAACTCATGAAGTTTCATGGCTGCGCTATTTACCACTTCAAAGTTATTGACTAATATATGCCAAAAGTGCGTCAACTGATGTGTCTCGTCTTGCCGTCCTTCCAGTATTAAGATGCCCAAAGTCTTACCCTTGCCAATAGCGTCCAAGATTTTGATGTAGCTGCTCTGGTTCATGAGTCATGACAGTAAGGCCTGTGTCACTAGTGGTTTTCCTGTTCCCTAAGGGTCATAAATACTTTATGATTAGTTAATCTGACATTCTTTTTATTGAAATTAGTGTTTGGTTTGCTGAAATTTTATATATTATATGTATTCAGTTATTAGGCTAAGCGTAACTTTTTCTTGTAGATAATTTCGCCTCGAAAAATTCAGCAAGTTGTGTTGATTTGCAGAATCTCAAATGTTGTGCGTATGACATTTCAAAATAAGTTTATCCTTGGAAAAAAAACTGTGAATTGCTGACACTGGCAGCATGCTAAGACTAGGTATATCGCAAGTTTGCAATAGTTGTTGTTGAGCCTTCCAGCAAATTAAATAAAATAGCTGTATGAAGCAGATTAAGTTTTTTATTGCTTTTGTGGTTCTTTGGGTTGGGTAAAATTACATCAACCCTGGGTCAAGGCTTTGTAAAATGCAGATACCTATAGTCTTGGTCTCATAAATATGTTAACTGAATATTCGTCTAAGATCTTGAGCATCATCCTAATGATTGGAGTTAAAATGTTTTTTTTTCAAATGGTAAAAACAATCTTTTTAACCATGGTAGATACCACTATTACAGGGGTGGGTATTAATCTGGCTCAGGGATACCTTGAGAAGGCCACGTTTAGCAGAGGGCTGTACCTTCCATCTAAATAAAAGCAAGTTGATGAAAACAGAAGCAAGTCTCAGTTCAAATTTGCTAAGATTTTTTTGAAAATGTTTCTGCAGGCCACTGAAAATGCTGTGGTGGGCCACATGGGGTCCATGGACTGCTAATTGCCCACTCCTGCACAATTACAATAGCAAAAACGAATTGTGCCAGATTGGTGTATAATTATTTTCCTACATAGCATTATGGGTGGCTGGGTTCATGTCAAAGTATGCTCAACCAATTAGTCTCCACTGTAGCCTTGATGAACTTGCCAGTCATAAACCACTTAAACAAAAGTTTTGCACTTCAGTTAGTAACTAACATTACAGTTATGGCTGCAAAAGCCAGATGTTCTTTGTAAGTAAATAAGCCTTTATCACATTAACTTTTGCCAAGACGCTTAGATACGACAGAAGACAGACTAAACAGCGTTGCACCATTGCTATGCAAAAAAAACATTTTTTCATCAATCTACTTTTTTGTTTTGATCAAAAAAACGGTTTGTAATATTCACGTGCTCTTCATTGTGTTTCCATACCTTGTAAAAAGCAGAGCACCACTTCCAACTGTGTTGGCATTTACATGTAAGCAGAATTTGGAGCAAAACACATCAAGATTTAAAAACATGTCTAAAGAAGCATTCCCACCAACATGCACTATTAATAACATTTAGTGCAGGGGTTCCCAACCGGGGGTACTCGTACCCCCAAGGGGTACGAGATTGAACATCAAGGGGTACGAAGATCCTTGGGTCACAGAGCAGCTTA
>JGI24158J21664_10010881_pt1 | contig 12117 bp, 5 predicted proteins | sample Ectturendosymbi3_FD_21664 | JGI IMG/M metagenome (IMG submission 21664) | reverse complement strand
CATAAGGAAGTTTTGCGCACCCATTGCCTGATGACTGGTAAAAGTGTAGTGTCTAGTTAGTTATTGCCGATGATGAAATGTTGACGGATTATTTCAGGTTTAAAAGAAGAGAAGAAACGCGCCTCTTACGAGCGTTGCTTACAGTGGGAAGCTTGCGGACACAAGAACAGCGCATAAGCGCTGATTCTTTGCAGTGTTGTTGGCTTTGAAGTTTGATGATTTTTTATACAGAAAATCAGCCGAAAGATTATGGGAATGAGAACGTAAAAAGAATGCGAAAAATCCAACGTGAAGCTAAAGCGCGAGAAGGCAGAAAAAATACTCCGGTGAAAGCAATGTGGAAATCATCACACTATGACAGCGTGGAATCAAAAGTTAAGAATTTTATGCAGGTTAGTGAAACGTTTTGCGAAAAATAATAAAGTATGTCTGCTACTAATTACAAACAGCTCTGGACAGAACTCACCCAAGTAATTATTTTGAGCAAGTCAAGTCTGATGTTTAGTGAAACTTTGCCATAATTGTGCTTCTCGTTAAGCACAAGCGCCTAGCCGCGGGAATCCACAGCTATTTTTTGTACACTTCGTTTAATGGCACTGTTAAGAACTGAAGTATGCCGGATGTAAATTTCTGAGGCGTAGCTAACGGCGAAATAGTGTCTTTCCCCGACATTGTCAAATGTGCTGTAGATCAGAGATGTACCAGATTTAATTCGAACCGGAAAATGTCGGAAAATAGATTTCAATTATGATTTTCCGGGCGGGGTTTCATGGATTCCTGATTGTGCTTTCACGTCAGATTTTCTTGCCCCATTAAACTTTTTCGGTTGCTGAGAACAAAGAAGAAATCATTACTAAAGAAAACCTTTTTTATCCAACCGGTAACATAAACAACGTTGTTGACGTTAAAAACTGTTGCTTATAGTGAACCAACAAAAATCTAAATGCGTCTTAAAGAAGCAGCTTCAGATGTTGCTGCGATACAACCTTTTTACTGTTAACTTCCAATTCTGTAAAGTCACACTTTTATAAAATTGCATACTCGATGAGCGTGTCACAGACAGAATCTTAAAACTCCACGAAACCTTTGCTAAAAGTTTAGTTGCAGTGTGCGTCCTGTTTCATACGTATAGTTCCAGACATTATTGGCTTGGCATTGGGTAAGTGGCCAGGCAACAAGAACATCCCTAGGCCTATAGGCTATTTTGAAATACGCCTAGAACGTTTTCAATTGAACCTTTGGCTTTACTTCATTCCTACCCCAAATGTAGAAGCGTTCTTCCATTATTGTTATCGTAATACGAAATAGTTTAATAGCTTGTTTCGATTAACTTCAAGCAAATTGAAACCTGTCTCCGTTTGACACTTGCAACAAATTGCACGTTGCCTAGGTTTCTGATAATGTCGCTACTGCGTGGCGCAGGGCTAATAATAATATCACACCGTGGGTAAACTGTCGCTGTCGCGCAAGCTTTTGTTATTGTAATTGATCATTTTTGTGTTGTTTTACGATACTGGCGTACTAAGTACGTATTCTGCCATAAATCGGCTGAGTTGGCACAACTTAAATTTGAGCAAAAAGTGCTTTTTATCATCTATTGGGAACCTTTCTGATTTTTACTGCCAAAAAAAGATCAGTTTGGAAAGGATAAAATAAAATTTTGCAAGACTTGTACCATAAGCATGCTTTGATAAAATATTGATAATGCGTTCGTGCCACTTGCCTGTGGCTTGAAACACTCATTTTGAAAATTAACGTGTTGACAAAGGATCCGCCCGAAGCACCACGACCTGCTCCTCAACCGGATCGACCCAGCTCAGCTCCTGCGAGGTCGAACAGAATTGACAGAGAAGCAAACGCAAGTCAGTCGTTTAAACCTCAGCAATCCCAGACACCAAGACAGGTACGCAGTTTTTATTCTAGTTGGTTTGGTATCAAACTTGCGTTGCTGTGTATGCTGCCGTAAACTCTAAAGCACACTGGTCATTACATCTGCTAATTGAAAGTGGATTTCACAGCTTCTTCGAAACTTTTGAGCGTAGCTTTTGTTCTCGCAGGTGAAGAACGCTCCTATCAATTTTGTGGCTCGCAACGCAAGGGCTGCAAGATCGCATGAGATAAGAAGGTCCAAATCTCAGCTTGCTCTTGAAGAATCGAATGTCAAGTACGCGGATGGCCTTAACGAATACAATTTCAACGTCCGAGGGAAAACACCGTCATAGTATGTTGTTTATCTTGTTTTCAACTGGTACTTGTTGGAGAATTTTTCAACCAAAAATAAGGTTTTATTGATGACTGGAATAATTCGTTTTGTAAGGAACAGTGCAGTGTAACTTTAGACATGGACGTCTCAAAATGTTTGTACAGTAATTTATTTCAACTTCACTGCTCCATTTTGATGATCTACACTGAGTTTACGACGTGTTTAAGTTTAATAAGGTAGATTTGCTGCCCGCGGGTGTTGCATAGGAAATTCGTTTTCCCGGTAATTTCATTAATGCTGGATGTTGGTAATGCCCAGTCTATTCTATGTTTAGCGTCCTCGGGGTTTAATCTTCCATCAGTTGGAATAGAAAAGATGTTTCTCCCCATCTGTCGTTTTCCCTGTTAAGGCATTTTTGGTCGACGGAAACAAATCAGGAAAGCTTTTACACTTTGTATTGCTTGACACAAAATGACTACGGCTTAAGAAATTATCAGCATATTCAGAGAGGAAGAAGTTTGACTTCGGCATTATGAGGTGCACGGAAAGTTGTCCAAAATATCTCAGCTTTCTGAGACTCGAACAGCAAGTAAAAGATTGTAAAGAATAGCACCACGCAATTACTTCTATTACAATAAATCAGTATTACTATACTGAGCATAGTGATGTGACCCTGATTTTGTGGGTTGAAAGGTGCATAAGGTTTGTCTCGTGCGCCTCGTCTACAGGCACCTGGCTGATTGTTACGCTGATCGTATGCTTTTCGTCATCCTACCAAGTGTTGCTGCTTGTGTTATATTTGCATCACGTTGAACTGAGCTTCATTCACCTAAATACCAGTTTAACTTTATACTGCTCATAAAAGTCCAAATGTGAAGTGGCGATGCTTTTGCAAACGTCTATCTTAACGCTTGGCGTCTGTTTGGCTTTCGCCTTAGTTCAATGCCTTACAGCTACTTAAGAGTTTAATGAAAAATTTGAAAGACATTAATATTGCAAGTTTGCAGTAGGAAACAAACACGTTTGCGTATTTCACGCTTGCTGCTTAGAACTGAAGTGGCGACGATTGCTGGAACTCACTGTAGAAAGATGGCATGCAAAACCAAAACATTCTCTACTTTGGGATGTTTTGTCAGGCGCAAGTTTTACGATCAGATTTTCAAGAAGTCTGGTTGCGTCACAACGGTGTCCTCAACCATTGGTGAACAGATTTCTAAATCTCTAAAGTCACGTCAGCACTGAATATTTGTGTTGACAGTTGGTTCCTTTGGTGTGAAGGAATCTGCTCGTGATGCTAAGATGCAGTCAAAATACGGTTTCGTGTTCAATTCGTGGTACTGGTGGTTTGAAGACGTCGCTTCTTCTGTCGTATACACACAGCTGACAGGTGATTGGACTATGCGGTTAGGTCTAAAAGGAAGAATTGCGAAGATATTCAATCAGGTCTTCGTTGGTGCTGTTGGTGATACTGCGTGAGGGACCAGAACAGTACAGTGATAGAGGATGTGTCTGGCGGATTGGATGTCTCCACACACACAATTTTTATTATCAGCCAATCCCATTATGTAGAGGTTAGCGTTAAACCGGTCGTGTCCCGTGCGCAAGCGGTTAAGTTGCACCCATGCTTTGCGCGGCATGTAGCAGCCTCGTGGAGAGTTAGTAAAACTAGAGGCATACGGCTTAAAGAATCTGGTACTGAAGGGGGGGAGTAGTCTTAATTAGTGAGGTTCTCCATGAACGGTCTTAAGGGGCGTCTCGAACGAAGTCTGTTGGGAACGCGCCGTACGTGCAGGGTTTCATGTAGCAAGTGATCAGGACTTTGTGATTTACGATGTAGCTCTAAACATGCCGCGTTTCCTCGAGCAGTGGGGGAGGATACTAGAAAGGAAAGGGAGGAAGTCTGTAGGGGTAGATCTTATACAACCTGAAATTGTACGCTGGCTTCGTTCAGCTGAGTGTCTAATTTCCGTGTGTGTGCACTTTGGCACAAAGCTTGGGAGCAGTATTCTGCTGGAGCGTATACCAAAGCACTTGTTGAGGTTCTGAGCAAGTTAAATGAGCATCCGCAAGTCAGTCTTGCGAGGCGCTTTATCAAGGCAACTCAAGATGGGACTTTGTTTTTCAATTTTAGAATGTGGTATTTGAAAGTGAGACTTCTGTCAAGAGTGATACCCAAGTATATCGGATTATTCTGGAATGGCAGAAGCTTTCCAGGAGAGGATTCTACTTATGAGTTGATACCCTGCATAGTGCGTGATGGTTTCTGATGTGGAAAACTGAGCAGACAGTTTTATTGGTGGAGAGCTTTAAGCGCCATTTGGATAGGTATTCTTGTACGGTGGTCATGTCTTTTGCTAAATTTGTTCCTGACTGACTGAAAGTGGGGACTGAGAAGGTCAGTGCGACATCGTCAGCATATATATATTTGGTAGACAAGGTATCAGGGAAGTCGTAAGTGTAAACATTGTACAAGGTGGGAGCTAGTGCCGACTCTTGGGCGACACCGTTTTTTGAGGTTGTGCGGACGACTACTTTGTCCGTAATTGGTATGTAGTACAAAGGATCTACAATACAGGAGATTCATTGTCAGATTTGTCATTTTACTGCGGTGCAGCAGCTTTAACAGTTTCAAATTAAGTCCGTTGTGACGTCGCTGATAAGCGGCAACCTGTTTTGCGACACTATAAAAGTAACATTATGGATTTTGAGCGTGCTTGCAGTATGCTGAGTCCGAAAAAGTAAAAGCAGATGACTAATCCTCACGTTTGTAGTGATGGCGTTGATTACAGAAAACCAGGATTTCAGACGTCATCTTAAACCGAAAGTATGCGTCAGACGACGTGAACACTGGCTAATTGCCTGCTGCAGCATTTGCACAACGCATTCTGCCCCTGAAAATTTCCCATATCAGTGCAGCTTCAAGCTTATTTCTTATTCGCAGCCTTCAATCAAGACAAAAAAGATGGCAACGTGAAGACAGAGAACGGATCCGAAACATGCCAGACCCAACAGTGCCCGAAGGTCACACAGTTCTTCCGGATCAAGAACGAAGAGAGACTCTTGCTACTCTCAAAAATAGTAAGTTGTTGCAAGCGTCAGTAGAGGTGAACACATAAGTGAATTGTTTTACTTTTTTTTGCACAAATTAAGTAAATTTTGCTGCATTTAAGCAAATCTGGAAACTTAAAAATTTATTTCCGTGTTTTCTTTTGCACAGAAAATAGCAGTACTGTATATGTATAATCATTTTGGGGGGATTGTTTGTTTTTAGCCACGATCTCATACACTCTTTTTGAAGAAGCCAATGGTTCCTTCTGTAGGAATAAGCAGTTCCGCTTCGAGCCGTACGGGGATTCAAACAAATCCTCAGCAAGACATTTTCACGACGATCAAAAATACCGACATTATGCACCTGACGATGGTGACATGTTTGGCGTAAAAGATCTTGGCTCCGCTTTGGCCGATCACTCCTGGGGAGAATCTGTTTCCCCCCTGTACACGGGGTTTGTCCTTCATCCCCCAAACGCGGCAGACCACAACGAAAGAGAGAACGACGCTTACTTTTCCCATGCTCCTAGCTACGAAAAATACAGTTACCCAGACCTTTTACGTTCGTCGGACACAATGGCTGGTCTGCGAAGATCACAGGCAGCCGCCATTGAAGACGGAAACGGTCACCGGCGACCGAGCATTAACATTGAAGCAAAACAAGGAGGTTCAGTTTATATATACGCTCCGCAAAGTGCGCCCACTCGCGTCAGAGATTCACTGGATCGGGAAAATTTCGATTCGATCCAGGAAGGTACGTCGTGCTACGATGGAGTTGAGGCGACCTACGGTCATGCTGCTGATGAAAGCGCTGTTGCGCAAAATCCGCGTCGTGGCGAGAAAACTGTATCGTTTCGAGAACCGGATGACCTCGATATGAAGAACATCGCTTTCGATTATTCCTGCGAGCGGTTCCAACCGAAAATGCCTTTTGTGAACAGAGCAAGCACAGCTTACCGCGATGCATTTGAAAGAAGCTCAGAGGTCGAGATTTGGCCCAAAATGCACGGGTTGACCGGGACAGCGTGCAATGTGCTTGGAAACTGACATTTACTTCCCCAAATTAATAACTTGTTTTGCATCGTAACGCCCTGGGGATAAGTGTTGTTGTGTTGTATCAAATTTGGGCAAGCTATGCAACATGGTGCAGTGAAACCGCATCACCAAAAAATCTCCGTCATGGCATGAGAAACTGAAAGGTTTGGACCTTTCGTATAACAAACTTTTTATGATCCAGCAGCACATATGACTATATTTGCGTTGAAGGAACGCCTCTGTAGTTTGCTCGTGTGTGATGAACATCAACTTAAATTTATCCAACGAGTATCCTAAAAGGCCAAAATCGTTACAGTTCGCTTCCGAGTGTTGAGCAACAGTATACACGCACGTTTGCGAGTACTTTGCATGCTGGCTCGGGTCAATCCGCACATTTTAGGAGTAGCCTGCTTGAAAGAACATAGTCCAGTTAATGTAGCATAAAATCAGACATCACAAATGCATGCAGCACGAGACTTTCAAGTGCATGGAATTAACCGTCTTTGCTTGCCTCAATTTGATTTGATGTTTTTTTGGTAAAAACTACTTTCAATTCTAACGCACTTTCTTTGCAATCCTACTCAATAAGATTTAGTATCTCGTGTCGCTGCTGTACGTTAATGCCTAACACCGATCTCTTTAAACCAAAATCTGCTGTAAGCCGTTGCAGTGAAAAGTTTCTCGAAATCGTGCTCTTCGCTCTCTTGATCGTAGACCTGTGTAGTACTTCATTCGAAACCTGTAGGGTAAAGCATTAGCACACAGCAAAAAATCCAGTTTAGTCAACTGTGTAAGTTTCCGTAACAATGCATCTCCCGGCCATTTAAACTTGTAGCAGTGTGGGCTTTCGTCTCATGATTTTTACCGCCAAATTGATTGCCTTTTAAAAATATTTACAGTTTGCCAGAAAACTAACATTACGGTTTTCTAGACCCTCATCAGGTTGATCGTGCTTGAATGATGCACTAAACTTGTTTTTCTGTCATAAATTAGGCTGCTTATGCTGATGTTGAATGTTTCCAAACCAATTTTGATAATTTCTTGTTGTTTTGTTAATTCCATTCTGGTGATTTTTAGTCCCAGACTCATTTACGTCTTTAATGAAAATGGCTATTTAGAAAAAAATAGCTGCTGCCCTTTGTCTGCATCGGAAGTTTTCCGTTTATTACAGTTTCTCTGGATATATTCCAAACCTTTGAAATTTGCAATCAGCCATTGTGTGAATTCAGGTACCACCAGGTTTTCCTCGAATAGCATCACGTGTTTAGGACGCACGATCCAGACAAGATACAAAATTAACTTATATCGCGGTTAAGGTGTCTTCATTATTTTAGCGGGAATTGCTAAGCGATTAGGTGTGATTCAAATTTTTATAATAGTCCTACAAATTGGTTTTCATTCTGTGGACAAAGTCGTTTTGTGAGTGGGAACGCAGTAGTCGTATCCTGTAGCCACAATATATCTCCTCGCACACATTCTGCATGAAATAACATCTAAAATGTTTTGGGGTAAATCCAAACGTTTCCTGTGGAACTTCTCGCTAAACGCTTTCTCTTGAATTTTTCCCGAAGAGTTTTTCTCCTTTGATTTGAATAAATGAACAAACACTGCAGATCAAACGTCCTGAAGCAATTTTAAACTGAATGCATCAAACGTCCTGAAGCAATTTTAAACTGAATCGGAAACTTTCAGCACGGTCTTGCTCGACTCACGGCGATTACGAAATTAAATGAGGATTTCTTTTGTGCAGAACAACAAGAGCTCTTGGAACAATACCGATTACTACCAGTGCGCTCAGCCGACTCTTTGGGAGTACGAAACCGGAAGACGGAACTGGAGCGACGGATCGTGGAGGTAGATGAAGCAGTGAAAGTGTTTGAACGTCCTAGAGTTTTTGTGAAGTTGGGCGAATGACTTTTTTGTGGGACTGCGTTATGACCGGCGCAAAATCGAGATCTCACACTGTGCTTGGAGGACTGCACGGTGTGTGGCTGGAAAGCATCGTTTGTTATTGAGACTTTTTTATGAAATTACGTGAAGGTCAAAAACGTTTTACGCTGGTGTTGTGCAGTGCCTGGATCCGAACCGCTTAGCAACTGGTACAGGTATGCTCGTCAAAGATAACTTGTCTGTTTCGCATTTTGTGCCTTATGCACTTATTTTTCCTTATTTCCTTAATGCTTTAGTTTGCGCTTCCTACATAGGAGGTGCCTTGGGACCTTTGTAAGTTTAACAGTACTCGTGAGGTTCCTCAGCCCGATGAAGGTCGATAAGATGACGCAACACGACAGTGGCCTTGCGACGTAAGCTTCGTCGACCTGAACAGCAGTGAAAATGCGGTGTCGGCCGCAGTTGAGCGACGTTTTTTCGACACTGTTTTGCGCATTCATTGATGCGATTCTCGCGAAAAGGTTAATCATTGCGCAGCGTTGTATGTTGCAATCTTAGAAACGGTGGAGACCGTGAACGGTTACTACAAATTCGTTGAAGTCGCATGCACACGTGCGTGCTGATGGGAGTGTACACAGGATCGTACCGAGTGGGGGGCACGATTCTCCGGGCACCGAATCACTGGAAGGCGCCGAAAAGTCCCAAAAATGTCGCAAGTACTTTCTCCAATACAGTGCATTTACTCCCAAAAGACCTTAGATTTGAACATGGGGACGCCAAACACGTTTCTTACCCCGGGCACCATCTACCCTCGGTACACCCCTGAATGTACAGCTGGTATTGCGCTGCATGATTGGTTAAAGCCACCTCCTGCAGCGATGTTTGCCAATGAGCTGCACGTTTATAGGCTATCGTTCTTCGGTTTCTTCGTGAACAGATCGCGGCTTCATGTGTATGACCAAGATTTCGGTGTAGCTTGAACTAAAGATACAAATAGTCGACGTTGATATGGACCTTGAGCATTGCCCGGCCTCCCTTGCAGTTCAATTCTTTGCAGCTCTGTTCTGTAATTGAGAATCCATGGCTAGTAAGGCACTTCGAAAAGATACCTGGTGAATTCAAAACACACTTGTCATGAGTAAATCAAGCAGTTTTGAGCCAGCGTTGTTCAATGTTGGTCTCTTAAACTCATTTCTGGCTACACCTGTGATCTGCAGCAATGTAATCATGGATTTAGTTTGATTTACACTGTGTTGTTTTTAGAACTATTCGCGTGAGTTTCACAGCTCTTGCAATTCATAATGTTTGAACTTGCGCCTTGTACTGTGGCAAGCATATGTGGTTATGTTGACTGTAAACGTTCAATGCAGTATTTATTTCTGATTTCAATGAGACTGTGAACGTTTTTTTTCATTTGCAAATAGAACGTAGCGGTGCACGCAGACCAATGGCAGCATTTGTGTTCGCAACCTCCGTTGCATTCAGTTTAGGGAAAACTTTTACTAAAGGTCGTAGTTGACCGCCGGTCATGTCAACGTATGTCGTAATAGCTACGGTAGTGTCTAGGCCACTTAAATCTGTTTGTTCCTGATATCGTGAATCCCACCGGTCGTGAGAAAAATATTCCGATATTGCGAAAACTGACGAAATTTGTCAGGAGTTTCCAGGGATCCTGAAAGAGCGCCATTACACGCATCAATAAATCAATGCTTTCTTACTTATTTAAAGGTGCATTGACCTGACACCTACAATGAAATTTCTTGGATCGAATTGCTATAAAACGACTAAGCACTCAAATGCACCTGTTTCGTGGACAGAGTAAGCTTTTGTAACATCCTTAGTCAAGGGAACCGAAGTAAGCGAAATCTTCAATAAAAATTTTCCAACGTCACAGAAATTTCTTTATAAATTGGCCAGTACTCCACGACAGTAAAGCAAATATTTATGGGTGACTCGATCGAAACAATGCCTTCCTTTAGCGTTTCATGTTTCACTTTTTCTAAAAAAATCAAAAAACTACAGAAAGCAAGACGCTTTAAAAACCGAAACGGTGTCTTATTCATCAGTGAGAACACACTTAGCAGGTTGAGAGAATTTAAAAAGATCTTTTGTCCCAGCAACGTCATCAGACGTACAGGAGGTGCATCTTGGGAAGGAAAACATCATCTCTACCGAAAGCTGAAGCCAGCTTAGCTCTCAGATCATTGAATTCTGGGAAGGCTGTAGGTCAGGGTTGCACAAAGTTTTCTAGGCATGGGCTGCATTTCGCTATTCGCAAGTCTTGGCAGGCTGCACCGCAGTATATATTTAAATTTTGTCCGTAAATTTCGGCCTAAGCTTTAAGATTGTGTATTGCAGGGTAACAAATTACAAAGTTTCTTTGGTTATATCAACACAACGAAACTTCTCGTTCATACATGTACGGCCCTCATCTTGAATACGCCTTTCGTACTCATTTGGTTCCCCAAAATGTTTGGAAACACGGAAACTAACTTTGTTTGAAGCAGAAATGCCGTAAAAAGCACTCCCGTCAATTTAACCACTTAATGTCCGAATTATGATCCAGTTGTTATAAATTTTTTTCTACGCAAAATTGTTGTCAAATATGAACCTGAAAACTAGATTGTGTGTTGTTATCTCATTCTAAAGTATATTGGGGGGGAATGGGTTCATATGCCGAATTGGGGACACTGGTCCATTGGTCCCATATGCATGGAATTTTGAATTTTTCAAAAATAGAAGTGTACATTTTTTTGTTGTCAGTATATTTTACAAAAGGGAAATGAAACAAACTAAAACACAATATGAAACATCACAGCAGAAAATGAAACATTCTACAGAGCTTACTGGTTTGAAATTCTGTTTTTCACGAATGGTGATCAATGTACATTAAAATGATTGTTTTTCATCCTAAAAGCATGTTCTTTCTATAAATTACAGCTTTGTAAAGGCAAGCAACACTATTTCTTGAATATTCACGCTAGTTGTCGAAACATCACATTTCACGCCTTAAAAATTTCAAAGTTATGGCAGTTTTCTGGTGGAAAGGTATGATTCTTCTTAGTCTCTTACAAAACATTCTGCAACTGCCAAAATCTTTGCACTATGAACGTTTCATACATTTTCAAACAAGCATTGCATTTACCAAAAGCTGGAGCAACGTTCTCTGCAAATTTTCAAAGCGTTTGAAAATACCCGAGAATCACGNGTGAAGTAAAGTTACTGGTGATAGAGTTTGAAACAATTTTTGTTTTTGTTCAGACACAGATGCACATTGCATTTACTGCAAAGAATATCGGTTTTCCCACTGCATGATAGGTTTTTGCATCTTTTCCGAGTCACTCCCACCTCCGGCCAGTGACCAATCTTATCTCCCCGTATGTCATCTTGTGGTCTGCATTTTGCTGCAGATCCATCAAACATCAATTCATGAGATGGTCTTCCTCTCTTTTTGGAAATTATGTCTTTGCCTTTTTTATCAAAGCTTCAGCTACACTGATTTTGAAGCTCAACAAATCTTTTTGCTTTGAATTTGAAATGCCAAAAGAATCGCTATCGTGTATGTACAAAAGCCATTCATGACAGCTACATCAACCAGGTGAAAAAAAAGATGGTAATATTTTTTTGATCGTATCCCAATTCTGTAATAAGATACAAGTGCATCTAGTGGATCAACTCCTCCCATGTTTTGGTTGTATTTACCAACAATAGCTGGACAGCTAATACTGATACTTTGTCTTTGTGACCTGTCCCATCCATCAACAGTGCACAACGGATAAACGCTTGCACAGGTGCTTGNTANTGTGACTGGCTGATTGTCAAACCATTTCACTCCTCTCACTCNGGGCTGTGGAGTCGGAGTCGGAAGGATTTTCAACCTGAGGAGTCGGAGTCGCAGAAAATTTTAACGACTCAGACTCCAGGCAGACCTTTTGCTCACC
>JGI24158J21664_10010880_pt1 | contig 12118 bp, 7 predicted proteins | sample Ectturendosymbi3_FD_21664 | JGI IMG/M metagenome (IMG submission 21664) | reverse complement strand
AAAAAAAGGGCAAATCTGTAAAAACAAGCCCAAAATGATTAAATGTACATAAAAACACGCCCAAATTGCGTTTTACTGTAAATTGAAGCAGCGAAAGTTTCGTAAGATTTGGAAAAAAGGCAATCCGCAAAATAGAAACTTGCAAAAAACAAGCAACTTACAAATAAAATAAGCCCAAAAACAAGCAACTCGCAAGTCTTCAAAAAAATCTCGTAAATTCGGAAAAAAGCCCAAATTCGCGAGAAAACCGTGAGTTTGGCAACACTGCAAGTCGGAGGCGACGATCCTCCTTTAAAGCACCACTGCTTGTGACACTAAATCGGGGCCAGCCCAACAATAAGCAACGTTACTGTGACCATCACGAGGTATTGCGCAACTTTAAGAAACGGTTGTAAATCGCTTTGTCGAAACTCGCCATTGTGATGAAACAACGGTCGCAACAAGCAGCACCAGAAAAGTAGCAACCTATCGGAAAAGGCGTCGTCAGTCTTACGCTAATTGCCACAATGTCGCAATTGCACATGTTATCAATTTACACTGTAAAGAGTAAATATTGATGAGGAGAATACCTCACTACGCTTGCCGGTCTTTGTTTGCGCTTGCAGCAACCCCAGTATGCCACGTTTCACGTTCAACGAGGTCACAGTTTCGCCGCTATTCACATAAAGTTCTTCCACCTGCGCACAGTTCAGCAAGATAAAGCTGGCTTTAAAATTATCAACCTATATATGGGATCATTCCCACGTTACAGAAACCAAACACGAACACAGCAAAGTAGTAAGCGTCTAAGCGAACTTGTATCACGTTTTAAACAAAACTTTATCTTCGAAATTTTCCGTTCACCCTCACATACTTGGGTATTGGGATGAAGTTACTATAGACACGTTCGAGTACCTTTCCGTCAATCCACCGAAACACCAACGGTTTGGTTATACTTCTCAGTGCTTTGCTTCTTCTCACAGAATGAAAGCTGTTGTCCTTTTGCAAACGATCGCTCACGTTGAAAATTTCAGCTTCTTGAAACTGAAATTAGCAGCGGTATAGTGTAAGTTCATTATTACTGATAACAGGTGGCTGTATCATTCATGGCAAGAAACTTAATGAAAGGAGACTAAAACCGAAGAAATAAAACGAAGGCACCTTTAAGAGACAACAAAAGCATGTTACGTAGCTTCAATAGCAACGAAATCTTGCGTAACACAGTCTTATGTTCATTGTTCATACCCATGAAAAACGTGAATATGCAGCCAAGTAGCTGGCGTAAAGTTAGTCCTTTATCTAATTCGCACAAAACTTTTGTTTTAACAAGGTGTACTCTGTTTCTACAATTTGATACTATTTTACAAAACCTAACACCATGTTCACGTCCATCCTCGACCACATTGCCGATATAACTTGCCAGGTAGAAAAGGGTTAACATACATGCATTTCTATCACTTGGTCATTGGGGTTACTAGCGCTTGTCCATCGAGAATGAACCTCAAACACGGCACCGACTTTAATTCCTGCAACGAAACAAGCGTTGGTTACGTTTTGCAGTTGCTTTCTGTGCTAAGATCATGGACAACACAGATCTTGAAGCTTTCAAGATACGGAAAACTTTTATCATATGGTGCTTGCATTACTACAGAGTACTTAACGACAACAATCAGCATGCTCAATGCTTTACCACATATATATGCGATGATATTACAGCATACTTGCAGGTGCTCAGTGGACACACACTGGATCTTAACAAGATGTGCTTTGCATAAATTATTCAGGGACGCCAGAGAGCGGATGCATGACGGGGCATTATCCCCCTGCCCTTTCATAAGGGGGGCAATGGGGGCAGATATGCCTTTTTATAAAAGTATCACACGTAATTTCATGGCTTATCAAGATCGAATTCAAGCAAATTTATTGCAGCTATTCGTGCACCCAGGAACTTCAGAATGGTTCTCTACAATTTCTGGTATTATTTTTGAGGTCAATATGATTGCTGAACAGAAACTGGCATAATTGGTAACAATTTTTTTGTTTTTTACACGTTTGCATTGCTCTCAACTGTTTTTCTGCCTCCCCTGCCTTACCGCTGTTCCTACGTCCCTGATTATTCTTGCCAAAAAAACTAATGTGTAACTAAACTGCTAAGCCTTGAAACTTTGGTCAAAACTTTGACCCAATGTAAATCTCAAATCCTTAACCACAACCAAAAACAAGGCTTATTCATTCGAAATCATAACATNAGCAAGTTCGGCTTAGAAAAAGCAAACACCTCATACAACAATTAGTTGCTGGTGGCAGCAACAAATGCAACTGATGATTATATTTTCAATGATAACGTTAAACTGGAAAAGTACTACAAATTGTAAGCAATTACAAAGATAACATTGTGTATTTGATATTTTCGGTGATCTTTAGAGTAAGACTTATTTCTCAATGATGATAAAGGCTATGGTAGTAGCGGGAACTCAGTGTTACCAGTGCAATGCAATTATCCGACATTGTCCATCCTCTCATCAAGCGAAGCATGCAAAATAAGGTTTCAGTTAAGCATGACTAAAAATCAAACACCAGATTTTAACTTTTGTCATTTAAATGTCAATAAGAAAACATTCACGGACGACCATATCTTGCCAAATTATTCTAACCTCTTTTAATTCAGTGCAGCAGAGAAATTATTGGAAACATCATTTATGAATCAAGTTTGTCAAGTACTGCAGTCTAAAACTCGTTGATGTGTCCGTATGACTTACCAATGTCAGCATGACTTCTGTCAGTTTTATCATCTGAGGCCAAGTCAGCATGATTCAAAGTAACTTCTGCCTCATAACTATACTTGTAGCTCCGTGTGGGATTAAAGTGCAAACCAGAGGAACCAACAGGAACTGCAAGATGCACAAAAGATTATAAAATGACTCCTGAAGTAACATTGTTTATAGATATATCTACATTTGTTAGGATTTTTCATGCAACCATTGTTTCACACACTAACACATCCATTAGGCACTTGTCAAGCAACAGCTTTCCACAACTATTCAAAGAAGGATTGGCTACGATAGTTCGTTTGAAAAAATTAAAGAAATTTCAACAGGTAGGTAGTACTGCATTTTTATTCGTTTTAGTGCAATGCTAAAGTTGAATATCATGTTATCTATTTTATTGAAGAAGGCAATATGGCACAGATCTAATGTTAAGAATTTACACGCTATGTACAAATTACCTTCAACTGCACTGCTAATTTATTATCGCTGAAGACATATGGTAGTTTGAACTTCATTGAAAACTTACTCATATTGGATCAGCATGGCAAAACCTAACATAACCTTAAACACAATGATTTTTTCCATGTGTATGACAAATAAATGACAGTGGAGATAAACATACCTAATACATTGTTAGACCAATGTAACCAAGCCACAATGTACTCACCAGTTATGCAGCAATAGACACAAAGCACAAGACAAACAAATTCAACAAGAAATAATTGCATTGTGATTGATATGTGCAACAATCAGTGGACAGGCAGTGAAACAGCAAAACTTTATTTATTTGCACTGTTATATATCACTGTCAACAAATAAAAAATATGAAGTTGGTTTATTCCTACAATAATAGATGTGTTGCTTTGAAAAGTGTTTCAACACTTCAAACTCCATTACTTAAAAAACTTGTACTGTATCATGAAATATTTTGACATCCACACTTTTGAATTGTGCCCGTGCAATTTACCCACTAAACACTCCACTTGTAAAAATCAATTCCTTATGCAAACAAAATTCAAATGATACAAAACAAGTTGAAACTATGCTAGTTTATTAGTGATTGCCATCTGGAAATTATATTCTACTCACACACTTTGCCTATACAGTGTATTTAAGCTGATAGTAATAATGCTACTGTTCAAAAGTTCACACTTGGGATTTATTTTTTATTTGTCAATTTTTCTAAAAATATTTTCTATTGCAAACACTTGGTTATTACTTAAAACTGGACAGGTGTTTACTTGATTCTAAAAAATACGAGAATCTTGCCTTCTGCAGTTTTCATACAATGAAAAATTGTTCATTCTTATTTATTCAGGATGAGCCCTAGCATATCAACAATTTTACTACAGCAGAATTCCGTGATTTCAAGTGATTATGTATGGTTATCATTTAATCTTACTACCATGCAGTCTAAACTTCTTGCACTGGAGTCTAATCAATCTAGCACTAGGCTACTGCAAGTTATCCTTGTTATCAAAGTGGCAGGTGTGTCTGTTCCTTTTATCATTAACATTTTCCATAACAGTATGAGCCTATACCAAACATATCTGTTGTTATGCATTGTAATGAATGGCCAATGCAACATTTGGTTGTTAAGTTTAAGATAATAAATAACGAGTGATAAATCTATTTAAATTTAAATAATTTTGCTCCAATAGCTAGTGGTACAAAGATTTACTGGATTTGTGATCCAGTGATGCAGACCACAGTCTTTCGAACATTACATCATTTTTTGTTCTTCATGCAATCTATCTGAGTTGAATATATTGGGCCAAACACTAAACAGTGTCATTCAAGATAGGATCATCAAAAAACCTGCTTACCAGATTGTCTCACTAAATACCCTTCAACAGTTAAATAATTTCTTCTTAGGGTTTTAAATTGAGAGACAATCATATTTAACTGTGGAGTAAAGTTAACTGCAAACAAATTTTAATGAGGGTGAAGTCTGCTGGATGATCAACCCAGTAGAACCGAGCATTGTTGCACTTCATGGTCTGCTTAACTTTTTTATTTGTTTGGTATGCTTGTTTTGTCTCATAAGGCAAAAGCTGTGGCGGGGCTATATTGTCTTTGGTCAAACACAATTGGTTGAAGAAGTCATGTGACTTAGTACAATACGTAAAGAGACAAGGGTTAGGTTTAGTGTTAGGTTTGTCGGAGCAACCTTGCTCCATCATCCTGAGCCAATCAATGAGAGAGCTGAACAACCTTCTACACAGCAACAATAGAGATTCTTTGCTCGACCAGGTTCACTCTTATAACGCTGCCATGAACTGAGTGTTATATGTGGTGTAATTACCTCACCACAGGGTTTTAATGTGATGATGTAGTTTTAGAGTTTAGGGTTAGGGGTAAGGATTTAGACTAGTTTTTTTTTGCAACATGGACAAGCAACCATTTATAGCTTGCCAGCACTGAAGTCATAAGAATACTCGCCCAGCATGTCAGTCTGAACTGTTACAGATGTCACAGTCAAGGGTCAACTAAGCAAGCCATTGTTCTGAACTTGTCATGCGTTCTAAACTTTTCATGTGATCATTTCAACCAATCGTGTTCGGCTGAATAGCTATAGCAGTGTTATTGTATCATGAGGCAAAATAGACATTTCCTTTTTTATTTTTAGGAAGAAACAAATAACCAAAAAAAACAACTTTTCCAATTAACAAACTTCATAAATAGACAGGCTGCTTATATTTGCAAAATTTATACCTAATTTATTTTGTTGCAGTGATTGTGCTGAACTTTTATATTGAACGTTATGTAGCAGAACTCATGTAAGTTGCCACTTCAGAGGGAAAAAGTGGCCACTTGGACAAATTGGTTAAGGCAAATACATAACACATTAATATGCACTGTTTTCTCTTAACTGTCATATCTAGGCTAATATACATTGATAGCTTAAATGTAACTGTCATAGTTACAGTTAAGCAGCTCCATCTAGCAGTAACATTGCATGAATAAGAAGTAACTACAAACTAGTCTCCACAAAGGTGACACTAGCGAATCAGTTGATCACATGTTTTCATAGGAAATTGATTTCATGATACGCTATGCATCATAGATGCTGAGATTGAAGTTTCTACGAGCATGCAAATCCATAAAGTCACAAAATATAACGTCAAAACCTGCTTTAATTGGTAAAATAACACTGGTTGAAATATCCCAAAAGTACTTCTCACAAAAACAGGCAATTCACAGTTATTCAGTTGCTTGTAATTTCTTAAAAACTTTTATAGCATGTTCACCACAAATTAAACTGCAATCATGACAAGTTGAAAACACAATATTGCCCAAAAGTATTTATGCAAACTGCAGCCTTATCAATCCAAACATCCATCAATCTTTCACCATGAAGTACATCTGTCACAGCTAGGATTACAAATGAGCACTGTAATGGATTACATACATGGATTATAAACAAGCATTGTGATGTCACAAATTAATCACTAATGAACTACAAATTTTGTAGCTGCGTGAAAACAGATGAGTGTTTAAAAAGAACGTGAAAATTTTAATGGGAGCAATGCATGCCCCATTGCACGCATTCCCATATTCAGGACCTACGCTTATGCAATGCATTCTCAGTCCTTGACAAATTAATTGGTCCATAAATATCCACTGTGATGCATAATGCCCAGTTATGTTACATTTAGCAACAATTGTAGACAGTTAAGCAAAACAACTATAGTTGTAGCATATGTAATGATGCTCATGAAATTTTTTAAACCGTTGTGGCAACTTTTGCAAAGTATTCCAGTCATACATAGGAAAAACATCAATGAGTTAAGCCAGGGGTACGCAACCTGTGGCCCGCGAGCTTAAGTTTTGTGACCTGCGGAAAGGTTCAGATTTTGAAATAAGGTATTGCCAATTTTCCGTGGTTGGCTAGTGAGTGGTCTATTAACCCGCAGAGCTTGACACATGCAGCTGTGGCTTGTGCAGCAATACGGTTATGTGCATTTGGCCCGGCAGTGTTGCACAATTGTGCACCCTGAGTTAGGCAATTAAACAAATTAGGTGAAGAAAACTTCACCAAACTTGATAACACACAAAACATTAATAGGCTTGGTAAGATCAAGCAATATATGTGGTGATGTAGCTAAGTAACTACTACTATGTTACATGTATTGCCTTTTACTTAGAAGCAAAATAGTTTTTTGGTGTAGGCTACAATAGTTATNTCCCAAAGATTAAGACCAGTGCTGTTTTGGTTATTGCAGACCATTCTTAAATTAGAAAAAACATTTTTAAGAGACTTTGGCAAATGAAAGTCATTAATTAACAGCCACAGTTTTTGACTGTGTGATCCATGGTCTGCTCATCACTGAAGGTAGTAACTGACAAGCACAGATCAGTATTTTAAGTGAGCTTGCGCTAAGCCTTTCACTAACTGTTATTTTTTGTGTCTGTAACACCTTACTTCAGTGATTTTAACCTTTTTCCTCATATAAAACTTTCTGTGCTAAAAGAGGAAATAACTTTCTTAATATAAGGCTACTGTACTTAAAAAATAGATCATATCATCATCAGAGTTACAAAACTAGCAATGGCAATTGAATAGCTAGCTGCAGGTACCTTACAGCTACACTAACACATTTTGATTGATTTAATTCGTTGTTTCATATGACTCAGCTCATAAACAGAAATACAACTTAGCCAAGTGAACAATTACCGGGCATAGCATAACTTATTTATTCATTCATAACAACCTAAACACCCAATTTAAACTGTCACAATCAATCAGCTATCTNTTCTCATTATTCACATGAAGAAATACTACAGCACTCGGCGTGAATGCTTAGGGACACATTTCGTAAAACAGCTGTTTCAACAACTTGAAATAGCGCGATGCAGCAATGAATCAATAACGAATGCATGAAAACTTGCCCATGCCACTATCTTTCAATGTGCATCGAGTCATGTCGATTTAGTGAAGCTATCTTAAATTAGGCTGCAGCTCCATGGATGTGCAGTGCACGATGGTAGCTTCATACAGTACTTAGTTATAGTCTTGGTGCATTGGGAATCATGACTCGACATGGCCGGCTTCACCTAAATTGGACTTTGATTTGGGAGTACGCGTAGCACCGAATAGCAATCTTTTGCACGGATGAGTAAGCAAAACTCGCTGACTTGTCTCACAGTGCAATAGTGAACACGTCGGCTTACCGAACGACAGCGAACGAAGACAGCAAGACCAATCAATCCACTCCAGCAGAAACTTGCTTTTCTCACCGAGTTCAAAGTCTACGTTGGTCAAACGCTGAGTGAGGTTTTTCAAAAACGGAAAATCAAAAGTAAGCAACTTACATGCTCCTATTCGAGTATCAGTAGAACGTATAACAAGACGCTGCAAATAGTAACCTAAACATGTCTTGTTTTTTCCTTATTACTTTATGGTGAAATAAATTTATTGTGCAGCAAAAATCTTGAAGGCACCTTCGCGCAGTGTTCAGCTGCAGAAAAATACTTTGTTTCCTGCTTATTGCAAAACAATGCATGCTTGCCAATCGTGAAGTAAGTAGCAGGTAAGCTACACCTAGAGTTGCCAGATCACTGGAAAATTTTTCAAGGGCGTATTGTTGTTGTGTGACTATTGAAATTTTACTTCACACCTATTTTGAATACTTTTTAGATATAGTGGTGTAGCACATTTTTTCAAACAAACATTGCTGAATAACAATGGGTACTTTTTACTACGCAACTGTTTAGGATGTAACAAATCTTCACGTTATTTTGTTTAATTACTTTGTTTAATTTTGATTCTTGAATGTTGTATGTAAGCAATAGTTAAATAGTTAACAATTTAACAACCGTTCAAGAACTTTCGAGGGCGCCAAAAATCTTCAAGGACAACAAAATGTTTTATAAAGATCAAGGATATAACCAGTTTTGAAAGCAAATTCAAGGAAAGTCCTTGGCGCTCAAGGACGTCTGGCAACCTTAGCTACACCCAATGTGGTGTTAAACCTCTCCGCATTGCCTACACTAAGGAGGGGTCTTGCGGCCAGCGTGAACTGGCCAGATCAGAATTTTCGCCAACTAAATTAGAACACAATTTTTCCTCACCATGTTCTGCTTTTGTTTGTTTTGTTTTCTAACTGTGCTAATTTTTTGAAAACTTGAACGGGTTGATTGACTAGACTAGATGACCACCATGGTCCTTCACCAATCCTATGTGATACAGTACTCGTGTTTACGTAATGAGTTAATTTGCCATTGTGTTTTCATTTGTTGTGATCACCACTGCCAATTGCTTACCTTTTTGCGCGATGGCTCTCAGTATTGCTTCTGTTTGGTAGCTGAGTCACAGAAAACAATAAACTTGAACTTTTTGCTTCCTAGTTCCTATTTGCCAATAACTAATAAATGGGGTTGGTTCACTACAGGGTGGTCCATAAGCCCACACCCATTCACATGTTATCATGCTGTAGTTTGTTATGCATGTATTTTTTTTTAATTCTTGCGTTTCAGAGAAAAAATATTATATATGAAATTATAATACATAAAAAATATGGCAGATCAAATTCCATTTAAACTTGAAGAGCAGATTGTAACAAGCACGTGGGTAAATGAACGACACAATACTGGTGACACCTTGAATACAATCAGTGCCAAATTTGAAGAAAGATTTAAGAAGAATCTACCCACACGCGAAACGATGTCAAAATGGGAAAGCAAGTTGTTCGAAACTGGCAATGCAAAGGATGCTTCTCGTTCAGGAAAAACAGTGAAACGTCGAGAATCATGCGAGAACTTGGAACAGTCCGGACTTGACAACGTGTGATAACTCCCATTGGGATTACATAAAAGATATTGTGTCTAAACAACGTTATCACTCTAACGACGAATTGAAGACAACTGTTACTGCGGCATTTAGAACATCAACCCCTGCAATGTTGAGAAAAATGTCTCATAGAACCAGTTTTTTTTTTAAGGTTTAGTTTAAGGAAACACCAAGAAATTTTATGAGGCCACTATTTTTAGCAAAACGTACAAAATAATTACTAAACGTATTGTTTATTAGAGTAACAATATTGGCAGTCATAGTGCACAATTAGTACTACTGTATTTACAAAAAGTTCAACACAAATTTTTCAATTTCAACTTCATTAAACAGCTGTTGTTCATCAGTGAAAGCATCGGTTTCTTGCTCGCCATCTGCTGATTCTAGGGTCTTCAGTGCTCACTGTGTCACTCTCCGTTTATTATTTGCTTTTATCCATTTCAAACACAAATTTCATGAGCAATCTCAAGAACGCCCTCATCATGGAGCTGCTCTGGACCCAGTCTCGTTGCCATGGGGGGGTTGTTCGGTTATTTCCCTCAAAAAAGCTCCCAGCCCCCAAAATTGAAATATGAAATACTATAAATCACTGCAGTTTTGCTTTTAAATTCAAAACTCTCACTTTCTGTGAATTCCGATGTGTTTTGTTATGAATAACGTTCTCTCTGAATGGAGATGAAACTGACTTTTTCGCGTGTTGAGAGGGTGGGATGTAGTTTCGCTTGTTTAGGGGGTGGGATAACTGTAGCTTGCTTGCGCCACGCACTAAGTACGGAATACGCGCTAGTTGCATTTTATGCTGATTTATGCTAGTCAGTGCTGCAGTGATCGATACGCATGCTGAAGCATTTCTGCGTCAGGCACAGAATTCCCAAACTTTTCTTGATCAACTTCCAATTCGCGTAGGGGAAATGTGGGACCAATGGGACAATTTTGACATTTTTGCTTGTTTTGGAAAACTGGCTGATACATTCAAAGTCAGGTGATGTTTTTCTTGTAGTTTGGGTTATTATTCATAATTTAAAATAAAAAAGTTCAATCGTCGGACATGTTTCGACAGTTTTATTTGCATTTAAAAATTTCCACTAAAACGTCCCATTGGTCCACACCCATGGGGACGTTTGGGACAATAGGGTGTGACCAATGGGACATGAACAAAGTATGCTTGTCTCAGGTAACCAAACCTTATCATGGAGCGTTGCTCGATTTCCATTTTAAGAAACCAATGAAATGCAAATTCACCATGCATTTTATGTTTACGAAATTCGGTGAAACCTAATTCTTTTTTGTGATCCATTTCTCATGTTTCATTGGAAAGAAAGATCGATAGGATCTTGGTTTAACCTGCATGTCTTGCTTGTCAATAATTGCATCCAAAACATTTATAAACAGTAGAATGACAGTGTTTGAAAAGTGGCTTGCATTGCATCTGTTAAAATGTCAAACAAAATTTCAAAATTCCAGAGAAGTGTTTGGTTATTGAGTGAAGTGCACGATGGGGCAAGACTTCAACCATATCACTGAGTTTGACTGATGCTATGTCATCTTTTTCTGAAAATTTGAATTATTTTTTTTATCTCATTATGAGCCAAACGTCAAAGTCTCCATGTGCAACAAAATTTGGTGCCTCTTTTCCTTTAAATAAACTTTTACTACATCGTACGAACGAATGGGTGTTTCAATTGTCCTGTTTAGTGAATTGAAACTTTTTCTTCAACAAAGTCTTCCCCTTTAGAATTAATTTCTTCATCATCTTCATTATCTGAGTCAAGCAGTATTAGATCCTCACTTTTACTTCTGGAGGATGAGTATTCCCGACGTCTTGAAAACAAAGTGTTTTGGGGGGCAACTGCAATCTCTTTTTTTCAAGGGTGACGGTTAGTATGGTGGACTTGGATTTTTCTGTTGTTACTGCCTGTTGTAGTAGAGGACACTTTTGGGTGCAGAGAAATAAGATTTAGGAACGTCTATGCTTATGACATTTTTCCAATGTCCGGCACCTGTGTGAATCTGCTCGCATCTATCAGAATGTTACTTTTTCTGGCTGTTGTAGAATTTCAGTCGCGACTGAATGGAAGAACATATCATGTGTGATCATATCTGGGTTAAGAAGGGAAGTGGCTCTGAATGAGGAAAAACTTTTTCAATTGTAAATGACCTTGCAAAGGCCTTCGCAGTTAATTCAGCAGCTTTGTATATTAAAGTGGGTCGTCCAGGATGTGAAGTAGGTGTCCCAAAGGTCCCCAACCTATTTTTTCCCAAAGGTCCGCAGGCAGCCATTTGGAAAATATTGACTGATCATTTGCAAGTTCATCAAGTGATTACATCATAATCCGCCCTGTGCAATCTGCCGTAGTCATACGTGTCCCGAAAACATGCGACTTTCATTTTAACCTCTTTGCTACCAGTCAAAACTGAAACGACACTGACCTCAGTTTTTCTACTAAAAATCAATAAAACTAGTTTTTTCCCATTCAAACGTCACTGCAATTGTTGTCTGCGACGAAAACACATGTGAAACATCTAACCAAGATGTTGGTTCCACAATGTGAAAATGAGAAAAAAGTAATCACAGGAA
>JGI24158J21664_10010878_pt1 | contig 12118 bp, 6 predicted proteins | sample Ectturendosymbi3_FD_21664 | JGI IMG/M metagenome (IMG submission 21664) | reverse complement strand
GTTGGCAAGCCAAGCGGTATCAGTGAGTTGTGGATATTCCAGCCTTTTTTCACCCATAAACAGCCGAATTTCATCCAAGCAGGATACAAATCTCTCCAGGACTCGTCCTCTGCTCAGCCACCGGACATTATTGTACATAAGTAAACATTTATACTGTGCCTGAACCTCCTCAAGAAGTGCTTGAAACTGACGGCAATTCAAAGCAAGAGCTGTGATGTAATTTACCATTCTTGCGACGTCTCTGAGGACATTGCCAAATTTTTTGCTGCCTTCTTTGGCACAAAGAGCTTCTTGATGTGTAATGCAAAGGAACTGAATGACTTGATGTTTTGTTTCTTTAACAAAGAACTGCACGAAACCAGATGTTGCTCCCACTATACAAGGTGCGCCATCACTAGCGACTGATACCACCTTTTCCGGGCTGATGCCTTGTGACACAAAAGCCTCCATCACAGGATTGTAGATATCTATCCCTTGTGTTCTTTGGGGCAAAGACACCAGCTTCACTAGTTCTTCTCTCATGATGTCACCAACAGCATAACGCAAAATCACTGCTAGCGTTGCATGATGATTTACATCAGTGCTTTCACCCAAGCACATGGAGCAACAGGCTACCTTTTGTAAGTCAGTAGTGAGCTGCTCACTAACGTCACTTGCCATACGCTGGACTCGATCTTTCACAGTGTTTCTGCTGAGCGGCATCTCAGAAATTCGTTGAATGATTTTATCCTTTGTTTGGTAAATCACGAAAAAGGGAATTACTCCCAGACAAAATCGCTGTTTTGATAATATCCCCATCAGAGAGGGCTTACCATGTTTTGCTAGACACAGCGAAATTTGAAAACTGGCATTTATCAGATAATTTGTTCAAGAAAGATAGTTGCAAAAACTAACAGACTGGGAATGATATTGCCTCAATTGCACAAGAAAATCTTTTTTCTCAGTTTCACCGAGTTTGGCAACACTTTTGTGGTTGGTGTTAAAGTGTCGTCTGACGCTTGATGTGCGACACACAACACTTTCAGTACATATAATACATAATGCTTTCCCATTGCGCTCAATTACTCCAAATGATTCTGTCCAGGCTTCTTGGAATGATCTTCCACTATCTTTTTTTGTGCTTTTTTCGCTACGCTCATTTTTTGATGTTCAAAACTTGGAACCTACAAAAATACATGGGCCTAATTTAAAAAATGAAGCACCCAGTTTAAATCTATCCTTACGCAAAAATAGCTAACACTTAAAAGAGATATTCCCTGAATCAACATTCTACAGCAATGATCCTCAAAAATTTGCCTGATCCCCTCTCAAGTGACCAAGTTAGATGCCATCACCGCAATCTGTGACGAGGAGTTCTACAGTTATAATTACATGCTGGAAAATTGTGCTCACTGTGTACATGCTGGACAGTCTGTAGCAAACTGGAGATTGTACGCGTAACCATCACATAAATTTTAAGATGGTTTTGTTTAATCAGCAGATCTACAGCGATAAATTCTTACCTGTCTACTTTACAGTTTCACTCATCAGAAATAAAGAACTCAAATATTACTATTCCCTCCAATGCTACTGTTCGTAAACTTCATCTTGTCGTTTATTGTGATGTAATAATGTGAAAATGTCGTGCACAGTTTGGCTAGCGGTAATGTAATGTTATCAAACGGGATAATCTCTGAAGTTACATGCTGGGTAAGTGGGTGTTCCTGATTGAGCATTGGGGAGTAATTAGTCCTCCGCGCTTTAGTAGTGTCTTCTCAGGCGGCTGTCACGACCTTGGGAGCAACTTGGCCATACGCCCCTCTACCTTTCTGGTAACGAACTCTGTACTGAAGTGACGGTACGCGTGCCAACAGAGAGGGCTTGGAGTGCCACCTTTGGCACGCGTGCCAACAGAGAGGGCTTGGAGTGCCACCTTTGGCACGCGTGCCAACAGAGAGGGCTTGGAGTGCCACAGGTTCGCCACCACTGGTCTATGCTGACCTCAACCACATAAACAATATTTTGGCCACATTCCGCGAAACGGTGTCCTCAACGAAACTTACGGACGATTTTTTCCTGGCGGTGGAGATAATATTTATAACTTTTAAATAAGACTAATAAGTCGCCACGTTCAAATTTCTCGTTTCGTTCTTTCACCAGCTTGGTTGGCGTTCTGTCAAAGGCTTAGTATCTTCTACAACCAATCTCTCCCTCGCAATTTAGCCTGAACAGTAACAACCGATCACAAGAAGTTTTCGCCGAGTGCAAATCAAAATGCAACAAAAACTTTTTCGTCGTAGAGGTACGAGCTGCACGAAGTTTTAGTTCAAACGCCTAGATCACCTTTTTGGGAGGAGCCTTTGGTCTTGGAGGGGCGGGAGAAGGAGTAAGATTTCGCCCAGTGATTCCATGGTTCCACGGTTTCTTCACTTCGACTGGTTTCGTTTTGGGTGCCTTTGGCAGCAGGCCACCTTAAGTAAACACAAACAAACAAATTTCGTCGTACGGTGTGAATAACAGCTGCGGTCTGATTTGTTTCAGCGCAATACGAACGCAAGGGTTGCTTGTGAAAGCGTTTCATCTGACCGAAGTCGATCCTCTTTTTTCGACCTAAGTCGACGTTTTTCACACCGAAAAGCACGATTTTAACCGTAAAATTCGTTTCCCCCCCAACCACTGATCACCTCCAGTCTTATGGACGTGGCCAAAACGCAAAGCGGACGGCGAGCGACATTATTCTAGAACCAAAATAAGAACAACCCCTTGTAAAAAATTAACGAAAACAACAGTTACACCTTACGTATTCGGAACAACTTTTTCGAAAATATGAAACGTCGACGCAGGGTTGGTAAAAAGTAAAAACAACGATGCTTCATGAGCCTGGTGAGGTACGTATGAGCCATTGAATTGTTTAAGCAAGGGCATTATTTTCTTTTTTCTTATACTTCTCCTTTAAAACAAAACTACAACCAAAGGTGCAGCAAGTGCGAAAAAGGCAATGTCAGCGAGGTTCAGTTACTCAACCCACGAAGCGCGCATGAATGTCCCGTACAATTTGCAGAATACAGACGAAAATCACAAGAACGGAAACGTCAGGAGCCTTGTTATCCATTTGAAAACCTCAGTCGCAAATCAACAGCACCCTCAGCTCCAAACGAAGCATTTCCGTTGCGAAACCGAACTTTTATTCGTACGCAAAAACATGCTCAGTTTAAACGTCGTTTCAGTTGAAGCCAGTCAACCTGGTGAGCTTANACATAAAGCCTTCAAATGCTCTTAGCCTTAGCGGACAGAACGTATTGCCACCTAATGCTGGAGGGGCTCTAGTTGCCTGCTGCCCGAGCCGCCCGTTGTTAGTTATAACTAGATAGAGTGGGTGAGCGGCACGTCACACTTATCTACGCAAACCTCAACCAACCAATTGTAATTATAGCCGAAAAAATACAAAACTTCTATGGCATACTTCTGAAAAGATAAGTGCAGTCTGCAAGTAAACGTCACGATGGCATTTGTCTTTAGATGCACATTATTCGATGATACAACGAGATTAATTTTGACGAACGAGCTTTTCAATGTTTTGGAAACGTTCGCGAAAGAACGTTTCATGTGAAGTACTGATGCAACTCACGGGTAGTATATCACAAANCACAAACTACGAAGCANAGAACTGTTCACCGCTACAATTTTACGATGAAGGTTTACCATGTTCGCCAGGTTTCAGACTACAACCTGTGGCTATTTGTCGCAAAGTAACTTGAAATGCTTGATTTTCACTGGGTTCCAAATCTTCTTGTCAGCAAAAAAAAAGTTTAAGCAGAAATAAAGCTTGCGGGGGGCGTGCTTAGTGACTCTATATACTTTTGTTGAATGCAATGAACTTTAAAACGTCCCATGGGCTCCAAGGCTCACCCCCATTCGACGAGGCGTTGCCGAATGCTCGCGAAGGTGGAGATTTCGATCTCGACGACGTCGCTGCTTGTCTTTCACCATCTATGTCAAATAAAATGTAGATTGAGCCACAACAAACGGTTTCGCCAACCTTCTCCAAGGCACTGCAAACTGTTTCAATTTGCAACAGAAAGCAACTATTTGTCAGTGATGTCCGCAACTAAAAAAGATAAAGTTTATCCTTATCGACACAACCACTTTCCTATTGAACTCTTCTTAAACCTGCCCATGTCTGGTGATTCAATTACTTTGATAGAATCAGGTCCTCAGAACAATTCATCAAACATGCACAGCGGACAAACAAACATACAGAAAAGATGACAAAAACGCAATCCAAAACAAACCATGTAACCAATTTTAAATTGTTGGTAGTCAGCAGATCGACAAAAACAGAACATAACCATAAACCTAACAAGCAACAGCACTGACGCAAAACTGCAAGTCTTTCTTTCGCCATCTCGAGATTGCGTTGCATTTTCGCCTGAAGCCTTATTATCTTCTCTTTGTCTTCGGGTGATGCTCCCATGGACTGAACAGCAAGTCCACTTTCCAGCTCATGGATTCCTTTCTGATACCACTGCATAGCATCGTTCTTGTCACCTGGAAGTTTAAGCAAGACACAGCTCACAAGTGGAACATAGCCATTTGCATAGTACAAATACAGGTAGTTCATGCACTCTCCACAATGGGGGTAAGCAAGGTCGCTGTCGGAAATTTTTTTCTAACAGGAAATCAATTTCACGTAAAATTTTTTTTAACAGGAACTCAATGTCACGTAAAATTATGCATCCTCTGTCCTGAAATTTGCAAGCATTCTTAACGGGTGAAAACTTGAAAAGCTAAAGTAAGAGCAGAGAAAGCCAACAAACTCAAGAATAAACCAGAACACAAGCTCAGAAATTAGAACATCTTTACTAAACTCACTGACAAATTGTTGTAATAATATCAAAGATTGATAATTAAACTGACTCCGTGCTACAATGCCCCCAAATTTAAGTATGAAACACTATAAATCAGTTGAGTTTGTCAAATTTTAGAATGTCAAGCCCCCCTGCACAAACGTAAAGCCTCCCTAGTGAAAACTCTCTGGGGACAGTTCTGAGTCCATCTAAAGTGTTTCTATATTTACTTTCAAAATTCCCTACTTTCAACAAAATTCTGTAGCAACATTTCACTTCACATTGTGACGTTATGCAAGCAGCTTCCACCTGAAAGCTGCTTGTGTACCATCTGGGTCATTCCATGTCAGTTGATCCAGGCCATTTAACCCACCCTCTTGAATTTTGATGAAACTTAGCAAGATTAAAGAGCTTTTCATCCTGATCACAAAAAATTTCCAGATCTGGAAATCACTCTTTTACTACTAGACAAGAAATCCCTCTTGCAACACTAGTGGTAAAAACACAGGTTTCACCATTGATTAAGTATCACTGCATGGGGAAAGATTTTGCTCACAAAAAAAGTTGAAAATATTGTCCCATACTACTTACCTGGAAAAAGGGCTGATGAGAAACTATTAGTTTGCAAAAACTATACATATATAATACCATATACCTAGCGTATCTTCATCAATTTTCAAAGCTTTAGACATGTGCTCATATGACACTTTGTGATGTTGCTTCACTTTTTCAAGTACAGTCTGGGCACACATGTTCCAAAAGTATCTGCACCAAGTTAAATATAAATTTAGTGCACACTTTGTAGAAGTCACATATTTCAAATTAACTTAAAACAACTTGACATAACAAATCACAAGCATTTCACTTTGGAATATTAGAGAGCTTGGCCAATGCAGGAGTTGAACATGAAGAAGATATGTGCAAAGACACATGATAGCATTCAAACATTGAAATTTATGGGTGACATGACAAAATCTTATGTTTCGAGTAAATAACTGTACTAAAATTTTTAACTGAAATATGTACTTATTCTCACAAGGAAATCAAATACAACTAAACCTACACAAGCAGCTATCTCCTAAACATGTGATAAAAATAAAATTGATCAGAGCACCTGATGGTCATGAATAACACAAACGTTTTAAATGGCGGTCAATCTTTTCATTGCTATATCATTAGTTGTTAAGTAAGTTAAAATACACAAAAGTCATTCTTTGGTATGCAAATTACATTAATTAGAATTTTGAAAAACATCTATTTTGTTGATTGTATTTCAGCTGCATGCAATAAAGCTAGAATGAAAAAGCTAGAAAACTGAGGTATTGTGTCTCTCCAAAAACCCAAGCCAGTGCACACTGCAAGTAAGCAGGATTACAGCAAGTCAAGAAATTCTACTACCTTGGGGTGGTATATTCATAAGTGATGGAGGGAAAAACAAGACAGTTCTGCATGAGCTTTGCCACTCTGGTCACAAAATGAAAGTTTTAAAACAGTGCAAAGTCAGCAGTTTTCATATTGATCTTCGTTCAATCCTCACTTATGATTGAATCTTAGGCAATGACTGTAACGGCACGCAGCAACCACATGTCTGAACCTTTGTTTGACCGGTTCAAGCTGTGCATCCGGTGATGAATATTTTAATACGTAAAACTCTCTACGTTCAAGGAGTGTGATTCACTCGTTGAACGCCGCCTTAAAGTCTAATATTAATGGACTGCCTTGCTCAGATAGCCGCGCTGGCAGAATGCTTTTGGTTTGTTTCAGTTGTGTTTCAGAAACCGTGTTGATGATCAATCGCTGCTGAAGTTTGTTGTATTTGATAACAAGGAATTGGCCTGAGTGCTTTCGATTCCGTTTGCCATTGCTGTAGGGAACAAGAGACTACAGTTCAGTTGATGCGCAGTTTTGTAAGGGTCAGGTTCTAGGCAAAACATTGTCAAGGCGTGTTTCTCAAAGTTCTGCAGACTAGCTCCCCCACGGCTCACAATTAAAGGCTAGCTGCCACAACAATGACTAAACAAGTGTTATTTCAAGTGCAAGCAGCAGAGATGGGATTTTTGTGAAGAGTTCACAGTGTGGTATTTCATGACAAAAGTGTGCTGCTGTGAATTTATAAAGCCGTGAACGTTGAGTCATTTCTCCTTTGAATAGAGAGATCTCAGCTATGATGTTTTTTGGCTACATGAGCAGAATGCTCCAGGAAAAATTGACAAATTAAGTCCTGATGGCAACATGCATGGGAAAACAACTCAGGGCAGAGGTCAACCAAGGACCAGGTGGCATGATTACATCTTTGACCTGACTTGGTCTCGTCTTGGTATGGAGACAACGAACCCATAAAGGTTGCTAAAAACTGTGAGGTATCTTGTTTCATCCTAGAGCTGATGTCCCCATGACCCTCCACAGAGGAATACAGAGTGCAAAACTATATAATAAAAGGAGGTTCATTTGGTCAGTTGTTCATGCCATTGCTAAAAACAATGCAGGTGAATCTTGTTATCCAATAGCCAGGCGCAATACCACTACAGCCTATAAACATGCCCTCACTACATTACTCAACACCACAACTGTTTGCAGAACTAGCATGAACCCCCTAATTCAGTAATAATTGAAAAGCCTTGCAAAGAAACAATCCATTAAATATCAAACAATATAACGGCAACAACCATTTTAAGGCATGCAGTGTTCCATTGCACGGTATGCTATTTGACTGTATGAACAATTTTAAATGCATGACAAGCATAATAGTCTGTGTGCCACAATATGATTAACATGCTTCCATATACTTAGTGTAGAGAATAACAAAGCTCAAACCTGATTTTTTCAATGAGACATTTCAGTAATTTTTTTGCTGAGACATTTTGATCACTACAAGACATTTCAGTCATTTGTCTACCAGATATTTCAAAACTCGCTGTAACAGTGTTCATTAGCCTGTATTTTCAGACATTCTAACCAAAGTGACTTAACTGTTTTTGGACATTTCAAAAGCATTTCAGTCCATGACCGAAAACAAAAGCCAGCATCACACCTCTTCAAGGTTTCAATTAACTTAAATNTTAACACTTTGAGAGCCGGGGTACGATATATTCGTACTTTGAAATCGGCCTAAAACCAGCAGTTGTCAGTTGCCTTACCAACACCCTAGCTCCTCCGCCGATTGCGCTAGAGAGCTGTTCAAACCCTTTGGTAAGTCCGCACTTGAAAAAAAATTTTTGGTTGGGGGTTGCGGATTTTTTTGTGAGTGATGTCAGTGAAGTAGTTTTGGGGCCATTTTGGCTCATGTTGCTTGGCCTAGGACCCAACTGCTAGGCCAAAGTATTTCGCTGAAATTTTCATTGGAAACTAGGCTCAAGTCTGAGTCTTTTGAGCCTTTGATCAACTTTCTAGCGTTTCTGGTTCAAAAGTTATGATCTTAAACAAACAAATTAATTATCTAATTAACTAATTAGTCAAAATTTTTTATTAACTTAGATCATAACTTTGAACCCGAAACCCCAGCAGGTCAACCAAAGTATTAAAAGACTCAGATAGATTGTAGCCTAGTTTCCAGGCCAGGTGAAGTTGGCCAAGGTGGCCAAAAAGTCCTCCACTATCGGCGTCACTGGCAAAAAAACCACACCCCCCACCAAAAAATCTTTTTCGAGTGCAAACTACAAGACTTTCCGCTTCTCTTGACACTTCGACCAGGTCCGTCGGTAACACTAACCGGAGCGGAGATATTCTCGCGCAAAGCCACGTGCGATCCAGCTGTTTTTGTGAACCGCTTGAGTTAACCCGAACGTCAAAGTGTTAAACTATGGTAACTAACAAAAAGAGGAGACATGTGTTAACAGTACACTGTAGCAAATACGAATGACATGGACAGAAAATATCAACCACTTGCATGTAACATGAAAGCTATCAACACAGTGTACCCACAAACCGCATAATTTTACATAGTAATTTAAAGACACTTAGAAAAGCAACAACTTACTTGTGCAAAAAATAATAAAAGAAACAAACACTAACAGGAATGACAGTCAGCAGAGGATGAGTTATTGCATCACAAGTCCACCCGAGCAAAACAGAAACTAGTGGATGCACCAGCATTTAAAGGCAGTAAGGAAGTTTTACAACGTATTTGCATTTTCAACAACNGCAACAAATGCNAACTGCAGCAAAAAAGAATGCAATAAACATGATCAGTGATGTGCAAAGAATTACCATCTCTAGCAAGAGAACTTAGGCTCACAAATGTTCTAAAACCTAGATTTTTATGTTGTAGAAATACAGCATTTACATTTGTTAAATACAGTACAAATGGAGTTAACATGTCATAACAATGATGCTTTATGCACTTATCAACAATACTACATTACATTCGTAGTAATAGTTATAATCATTAGGGTATAGCAGCAGCATACCACTTTCCCACCCTCAGCTCATTGTACCTTGGTCTTTTAACACCTTGAGAGCTGGTCTACGAATATATCATACCCGGATTTCAGTCTAAAACCAGCAGTTTTCAGTTGCCTTGCCAATGCCTTAGCTCCTCTTCCGATTGCGCTAGAGAGCTGTTCAAACCGTCAAAAGATTTAGTAAGTCTTCTAGACTGCACCTGAAAAAAATTTTTGGTTGGGGGTTGTAGATTTTTTGCAAGTGATGTCATAAGTGAAGTAGTTTTTGGGCCATTTTGGCTCATGTTATGTGGCCTAAGGCCCAACTGCTGGGCCAAAGTATTTCTCTGAAGTTTTTAATGGAAACTAGGCTAGAGTCCAAGTCTTTTAAGCCTTTGATCGATTTTCTAAGGTTTTTGGTTCAAACAAGCTGCAGTAGACTACAGGAATAACTACAACCAAAGAAAAATATTGGACTTTTTCTTAGATTTCAATTATTTTTCTTTTTCTAACGCAAACTCTAACCCGAAGCACTTAACTAAACATCAAATCCTAAGTCATAATCATCAGATTTCTCTGCGATATGTAGAATGATATTGTTGCGATTGGAAATCCCGAGCGGCATGTGCGCAAAGCTTCGCACTGTGGCAACAAGCAACAATAGAGATCACCTGACGAGATCACTATTATTGCTTGTTTGCACCACATATATATGGTGTTGTTCTTCACGCACATCCCGTTCGTGGTGAATCACACATTTAACACAACGCCACTAGAGAGGTTGCAACAATATTCTGTGCATTTGCGCATGGCGTGAAGTCAGAAATTTCGCCAGTTAGACATTTCGCGTGACACTGCCAATTGGGGAAAGTGTAAAACAAACGCAAAAGGTGCTGGCCGATTAAAGCAGAGAAAAGTACCTATTTTGTAAAACAACTAACTTCCATTTGACCATGCTTTGTCAATTGACCATTGCTTGAAATTAAATGAGATTAGAAAAAATCTACATTTGATCATTCTAGCATGGGCAGAAAGTTGAAATTCTTTTCAAAAACTCATAAAACAGCAACTTAAGTCGGATATTTTCAACAGAAATGTGTGTCATGAACATTATCTTTCATCTGACTTACATTTCTTAATTGTAGTTTGGGCAGAAAGTTTAAATAATATTGAAAAATTAAGGAAACTGTGTTGTCCGCCAGAATTTTTTCACAAAAAAAGTCACACNAAACATTACTTTTCGTTTGATCCACATTTAGTGATTCAGCATGGGTACAAAGCTGAAATAATTATGAAAAACTCATAAAACTGTGATGTCGCCCAGAATTTTCCACAAAAATACGTCGCATGAACAACTACTTTTCTTTTGATCCATTTCTCGTGACTGTAGCATGGGTACACAGTTGAAATATTTTTGAAAAGCTCATGAGAATGCAATGTCCACCATGATTTTTTCTCAAAAATACGTCTCACGAACCTTAATCTTTCCTGCTATCGACCCATCATGATTCTAGCATGGGTACAAAGCTGAAATAATTTTGAAAAACTCACGAAACTCTGATGCCCGCCAGAATTTTTTCACAAAAATATGTCTCACGAACGTTTATCACCTTGGTGATAACTACAGTGGTGATAACTAGCATGTGAACCACGCCCGTCGCCAGGATTTAGCAGCAGGGGGGGCCAAAAATCAGATGGAGGGACCAAAAACCAGAAGGGGAGCCCACATTTTTAAAATACCGTATTGGATGTATGGAGTAACCAGGGGCCAAACGTGAAATGGGGGGCACAGATTTCAAATGGGAGTCCGGGCAGCACTGGCCCCCCGCTGGCGACGGCCCTGATGTGAACAGAGATCATCCACGGTCACTAGTGAAAAAAGCTCAACGAAACCAGTTAGGTTTTGTTCTCCACTGATTTTTGTTCCAATAAACAGATGCGCAACTTTATTGGCATCACTGTTCATTTCATTTCAAACAAAATGGAACAAAATACTATGTGCTGCGCTTTCCGACGATCCCAACGCCATCACACAGCAGAAAACACCGTATCCGCAATTTGAAAAAATAGTCAGCAAATTTGACATTACTAACAAACGAGTTTTCAACGTTGCTGGACGAATGCTTCTGCCAGATAGATGTGTTGTACTGACAAAGGATTCGAAGCGTTGTGCTATCAACTATAACCAACATTTTAAATATTATTTTTTGTTTAATCAAAATTTAACTATTTGATGCACATCATAATTGACGGGGCATAGAGGCGAATCGCCCCACTGGCAAGCTAAATGTAAAAATTAGGCCACTGCTTAACTTGTAGCTTATATTTCAATTTTAAAAATCTTTTGGTTTAGAGTAGGTTGTCGTTTTTTGCATATTTCGGAGTAATTTTCGTTGAATATTTTGTGTTTCAAGTATAGCCATCCATCCATACCCTTATTCACCATCAATTGTCAATTTGTTTTTGGTTGTTGGATAGTGGGACGTCTACAGTGGCCTGTGGGCAGGCGCATAGCCGGGTGGGGGCAATGGGGGCAAAATTGTCCCACCAATTCCGAACGTTGAACCAATTTTCTTCAGGTTAATGAAGCTTTTGATGTGTAAGCCAAATAAATACTTCAGTGCAAATCAACGAAATTGCTCAAAGAACCTAACTTACTTCAGTTTTTAGTCGAAGCTGATCAAAGCAGTATGGTTTACCAGTAGTCCATGATTAAGCTCCGTGTGGACGTTAGTGACAATGAAATAGAAACTTGTATCTAACCTCTTGCAATCACTAACCGCAAGTAGAAACAAGAAATAACGCTTTTCGCAGCTGTTTCTGCTTTCATGCTGTATCCCACCTAATGGTGGTGCAAACGTCATTTCAAGACCATCGTAAAAATTCCTCTCTGATATCTCTGGCGTTCTACAA
>JGI24158J21664_10010877_pt1 | contig 12118 bp, 4 predicted proteins | sample Ectturendosymbi3_FD_21664 | JGI IMG/M metagenome (IMG submission 21664) | reverse complement strand
CCAGCTAGTTTTAACTAGCGAAAGATCGACATAACTCTTATCAGGCTCAGCACCCAACCGCAACTCTGAACCTGAACCGCAGTGCTGTCCACACCTCTTGAAACGATAGTGATTTACTCAAACAAACACACAGAGAACGCAGGTTAAGAGTATTGCCAATATTCAGTAGGCGCGATTTGTCTATCCCGCAGAGCTTGACACAAGCAACTGCGGCCCGTGGACCAATCTGGTTATATGTTCATTTGGCCCGGCAGTGCTGCTTGGTTGCACACCCCTGAGATACGGCCTCACTGCACATTATCCTGGCTATATTCACTGCTGCTGGTTTGACCAAGCTCTCTCCTGCTGTACGAGGCGCTTTTGCTCTTGCATTTTTCCAAGCTACAGGAAAAGAAGCACACGCTGTTTTACTATGAGAGTACGTTTTTACTCCTGAAGTAGATAGACGATAAAGACTTCGTGTTGCCTGGTGTTTTTTCTCTTTAAAAAGCTCAAAGATGTCACTAACGTATTTTACATGTTTTTACTCGATGGTCATGCTTCTTTGAGAGATCCGTGAGCAAGGACTTCTAAGCACAACACGAACTGTGGCGGGATTTCACCGTTTACCACGACTGAAGTAAATCCAGGATTCAAGTAGTTGTCATTAAACGCAAACGCCTGCTTTCGTTTAGCAATTATAAACAAAGACGGCAAAAACAAACTGCAATTTAGATAAAAATTTTAAGCTTAAGCTATTGACCACACTACCTCAAAAGTATAAATGTCATGTGAAACAGCAAAGTCATTATTGTCTGAGAGCATTACAGAAAACTTGCTTGCCCCTGGTGCTTGTGGACTCAGCCAGAGCCTTTCGCGGACTCAAATGAGTTCGGGGAATCGGGGTTGAGAAACACTGGACTAGGGTAACCTTTAGGTTTAGCATTTAGGATCAGGGTTTTGTGTTAGTGTTTAAAATTAGGGTTTATAGTTAGCGTTTAGGGTTAGGGTTCAGTGCTAGTGTTTAAGGTGAGGGTTTATGATTAGCGTTTAGTGTTGATGGTTAGGGCTTGCAGTTGAGGTAAATGGTTAGAGTATAGGGCAGGGGTCGGCAACCCCTAGCATGCGTGCCGAACTTGGCACGCGAGCACATCTATCCGGCACATGAGCGAGGCCTCAGAAACGAGATTCTCCCCCCACCAAATGAAAAAGTTACTAACTTACAAGTCACAGTATTATCTGATGAAACTCGGTGTCTGTTCCTTCATTTTCGTTTGTTAAAAATCCGTTATTTGAATTAATCCCTTATGTGCTTTTGATGCCATATGGCTACAAACAGAGTCGTATCAGCCGCACTCCATACCTCCCAAATTGGGAGGGGCCAAGTGCCACAGGGGCCCAAAATTCAGACCCCTCACCACAAATTTTGGTTGGCACGTGGAAGAAATTTGTCACTGATTTAGCCGATTTCAGCACTTCTCCCGAAAAAGGTTGCCCACCCCTGGTATAGGGTAAAAATATTATGGCCACCTTAATCCTTTATCTGAGAAGCAACTGACATGTATCGCAGTGATCAGCAAATTCGTTTGATACGGTTTTATAGTCTTTTTAATGAGAAAACCGGATACGGTCGTTTAGACATTGCCAAAAGTTTAGATAATTCACTTTGGAGTTTGAGCAGGAGTCGGAGTCGAAAACATTGAAATGTGTCAGAGCAGAGTATATTCAGCCGAAGCAGAAGCAGAGTCGGAGTCAAAAATTTCAGACTCCACACACCTCTGCGACGGAGCTCTATTGCTTCTGGTTGCATTCCTGTTAGTTTAATGCGCCGAATTACCATCTTTCTCTTGTGCTTGCCTCAGTAGTTCAAGGTGATGTAGTCAACTGCAACAACAGTAAAGGCGGGTTTAGGCTTTCGAGAAGTCTTGCGAGGTTTCGGAAAAATCTTTGTTTATTCTATTGTCGGCTAGGAAGGCTTGCGAAAGCCACGAACTTCTCTCAACTTCCTTCGGCTTCGTTTCGTGTGCTTCCTTTAGTTTCGCTTCTGGAGCGATAAAATCGTGGACTTCCTTCAACTTTGCTTGTGGTTTTCGCTGTAAACTAGGTCTCAGCTTTCTGTGTCCAGGATGTTATTTTGTGTAGTACCCTGCTTGTTTGAAGTGGCTATCAACGTTTTTCTGCAGTAGGCTCCATACTCAGTGTTTTTTCCTAATAGGCTTGTATTGCTGTCACACACTTGAACTGTATCACAGTGTCCCTATTATATTCACTGTAGTCTAATAATTTTTATTTAGGCTAGGCTATACACAAACTCTGTGAAGGTAAACTAGATATGATCTTCCACGTGGAAATGATCAAAAATTGTTTTGCAGTTAATTTTCTGTTTTGCAGGTTGTCAGCTCAGCCAGAGAGAAGTTTACTGCACATTTTCGTTTAGACTACTAAGCCCACAATAAGCTAGCCTAACTTTGAATTGTCTTCTTGTGGTTTAAACTACTTGAGAGCTCAGAAAAAAGTTGTTAACTAGCACCAGATCACAGAAAAAAGCTTATAAACATTTGCTTCAAACATGTAGGCCTAGGCCTGATGGAAATATAGATTCGTTGAAGAGGAAATTTTTCCTCTGCTGACTCCAAGATGTGATTGCAGGTTGGCTTTTGTGTATTCCACATTAACAACAACTTGAATAGTTTTTCATGCCTGCAATAACTCCACTGGACATACCATCGAATCAAAGATATAAATTTATAAATATTCAATACATGTAGACTAAATCTTGCCTGGTTTTGTTTGGTGAAGTATAGATTTCCTGGTTATTTCAAGTGATCACATTTAAAGCCTTGTAATAAATAAAAATGCAGTATGTACATACTTCCCACAAACTTGATATTGTGATAGCTTACTGATCAAGTTAACAAACACTGTTTGTGTTTCTACATATATGTTTAATACTGAATAGTGTTGCACCTCTCTCCTCAAAATATTTCTAATACTTCAATATTGATCATTCAAAGTGCTACTGCTTACCTTGCAGGATATTATTTGGCACAAAGCTAGTTATACAAATAGACAGCAGTTTCTTATTGGATGTATTCAGCAAGCATGGCATGTGAAGAATTGTTCAGTGATGAAGAGTTGGGTATCTTGATAACAGGAGTTGAAATCAAGAATTCTGTAGAGTTGACCTGAGCTTGATCACTCAGTCTGTTGCTAGCATATGTGTATAGCATTGACCTGCTCTTTTAAACAAACTGGTAAGCCCTAAAATCATACAGTTACCTATGTTGATAAACATTTCAAATATTCCAATGTAAAACCATGTTGGTTTAGTAATCAGTCAACGAAAAATATAAACCTTACTTCTACAAAATTATTTGGTTAGCTGGTGTTGCCAACATGCATAAAATGATAGAACCAAATTTTTGGGATAAACTGATGCAGTTAATGTTTATTTGATCATACAAAACCACGTGCATTTCACAATGCTGGTTTGGATGAGGCCTATTCTGCACTGTAAATCTCTAATGCATTATGTTTTCAATTTAACTTTCAGAGGCTATAAAATATTTTAATTCATCACTTTAAGTATGACCTTATGCAGCAGAAAGATGGTTTCAAAAACTTGTAAGGTTTGTAACTAAAACAAGCACAAAATATTAAAGCAGGCTTGAACAAGAAGCACATAATGTGATAAATTAAGCAATTAGCATGTTTGTGTTTCAACAGTACCTATTTCTTTCTTTCATTCGCACTGCAATTTTAAATGTAAATGCAGGAATTGTTTGTCAGATAACATTTAAGACGTAGACCTGCTCGTGAAAGCACAAACATCTTGATACAAGACTAAACTAGTGGCTCTTGATGGTTTTAACCAAGTAAGAAATTAATCTTCATGTGGAAATTGTCAGCAACCAGAAAATAATATTTTCAAATGTGTAATGAAGCCTTGAGTATAAATCCCTTAGCTCAGGGGTTCTCAGCCGAGGGTAAATTCATCCCTTGCGGGTAAGTTTTACTTATACTGGGGTAAATTTAATGATGCTGTTGTACAGTTTTCTACAGCTCTAGTGAGTAAACAAAAAACAGGGGGTAAATTTTATGTTAGGAAGCTGGCAAGGGAAGGGGAGAAAAAAGGTTGAGAACCCCTACCTTAGCTCAAACATCTTTTTTTGCTGAGACGTTTTCGTCATTTGTCTCACAGCTTTATTAAAACTCACTGTAACAGTGTTCATTAGCCTATATTTTCAGACATTCTGACTGAAATGACTTAATTTTTTTTGTTCATTTCAAGGACATTCCAGTGTATGACAGAAAAAAAACAGGCTCAATCATTGTTCTTTTCTACTAATGTCCATTGTGACAGATCACAACATATCATTGGGTATTGATAATGTTGATAATTTTTCTGAGCGCATGTCATTTTGTAGATTAGGCCTACATCAATAAAATATCTAACTGCATTTGAGGTAGAGGTCATCCACAGCAAATATATGTGTATAGCTGGAAATGCTTTTGTGAACCAACTTGACATTTATTGATTTTTGCATCTGTCCAACTTCAAAGACTTACAGCTTGGTGTGTTTCAGCAGGTAGTGTCAATAAAGTTTCCAGACTACAGTTCCAGCGTATTTCTTTTGCTTGTCCAACAAAGTTTGAAAGTTTGAATCATATTAACCTGTGCTAGGTGATCATAATTCGTTAAGGCAAACAAATAAGAGTACATATTAAAAACAGTTCAGATAAAGGTATTACAGTATTTGTATTCCATACTGATGAGAAAACAAGAGGGCCCTTGAAAGATATATGTCACACATAAAGCGAATGTTAGAACAGTACTTGTTGCCTGAGGAGTTAACCACTGAGCGCCTCAAGACCAAGACACCAGAGGCGGACAGGAGCCAGGGTGTCGGAGTGGACTCCGGCCGGAGTCTTGACGATTTTCGAAAATAGGAGTGGAGCCGGAGTTGATTTTTTTAATAAGAGGTTACTTTGTTTATTGTTGATTATTATTATTGCAGATTGTTTTTACAAAGCATGTCATAACATAACCTTCAAATGTGCAATAATACTTCACAGGAAGTCTTTAAATTTTAATACAACGTGGATGTAAGTAAGGTTAGGTTGGTGTTTCACGTGTGTAAAGATTTGGACAATTTCTTGTTTATGGTGATACGTTAAAAATATGTTGGCCAATAAAATTGAGCTAAAAAAGTTTAGGCAGCGTGTCAACAACGAGCATTTCCAGTTCTCTGTTTCGAAGGACAAAAAGTACCTTATCCCGCATCCAGTTATCTGCCAGATATAAAACTGAGTTGGAGAACATCTCACTACTATCAACATGGTCGAATGGGAAGTGACTAGAGTCTAGTGTCTAGTCACTAGACAATCCTCAGTTGGAGTGACTCCTTTGTTGTATTTGGTTTTTCTTTTGATGTGCTTACACAATATTGTAAGTCAAAATTTTTGGACCCCTTGTGATGTACATTTCGAAAAGCAGACAAGTTTTTATAATTAAATTAAGCTTTTGGACTAGGGTAACCGTTAAGTCTAGCATTTTGGATTTGGGTTTTGTGTTACTGTTAGTTTTTCAAATCAGGGTTTATAGAAAACATTTAGAGTTCAGTGTTAATGTCTGCGGTTAGGGTTTAGGATTAGCGTTTAATGTTGATGGTTAGTGCTTGCAGTTAAGGTAAATGGTTAAGATATAAGGTAAAAAAATTATGGCCACCTTAATCCTTTATCTGAGAAGCAACTGACATGTATTGCGGTGATCAGCAAATTAATTTGATACGTTTTTTAGACTTTTTAATGCGAAAACCGGATGCAGTCGTTTAGACACTGCCAAAAGTTTAGATAATTGACTTTGGAGTTTGAGCAGGAGTCGGAGTCCAAAACTTTGAAATGTGTCGGAGCGAAGTCGGAGTATATTTAGCGAAGCAGGAACGGAGTTGGAGTCAAAAATTTCAGACTCCGTACACCTCAGCAAGACACTGACGAATGAGAAAAAGTGAAATATGCTATTCAGCAAGATTAGGCTAGCTCCATAGATGTACTGTGGTAAGAAGCCTTGGTTTGGCATAAGCTGCAAGTGGCAAGTGCAAGCGTCACTATTCCCATTAGAGATGGCATAAACCGCTAACAGTCCAGTCTTCAGGCTGTCCGCCAAAGATTTTGAAACAGTCTGCTAACAACCTTTTTAGTGGTGATGTCATTCCAGGCCGCTGCGGTCTGCTCGCCAACAAGGCGAAGTTTTTGTTTTTTGCAAAGTTTCAAAATCTAACAGTGAAATTGTTTGCTGATGTTCTTTCCTTTTCACTGTTCTGCTCATATTCCGTTTCACTTGATTCCATGCAAATCAGTGAACCATGTTAAGAATCAATCAAAGCAACAAACACTTTCATTTATAGTCTGTCGCTGTTACCCAGATTTAGGTTTAGGGCAGGTGTTCCCAAACTTTCTCTGGCCATGTACTCCTTCAGCATTTCGATAGATGGGCATGTACCCCTAAAAGTTCTGATGACAAGAAGGTTGAGGAAAATAACAAAAATATATTTACCAATAAGCATGATTTTGAAAATGGCTGTGGCTATAGATACGCCTGTGGATCTTGAAATTAGGAAACTTAATACGATACCTGTGACGTAACAGTTACGCACGACGAGAGTGCAGTAGGCTTGGTAGAAACGAACTAAATGTAAAAGATAACCCGAACCCTAAACTTAATCCTAACCGTAGCCCTAACCCTAATCCTAACCTAATGCTAACCTAACGCTAACCCTAAGCTAAGCCAACCCTAAGCTAACTTAACCCTAACCCAATGCTAACCTAACACTAACCATAACCTAACCCTAATCTAAGTTAACCTAACCCTAACCTAACGTTATCCCTAACCTAACACTAACCCGTAAACATAAAACCTAAGCCTGATAAAAAGTAATGAAAAAAAACAAAACGAAAGTCGGCAAAGTGAGATTCAAACCAAAAACCAGAGGTATAGCGCATAACCATTACACTATACTATCCACATAGTTTGAACGACAAACTGACCCTTTTGTCAGGACAGGTGTATCCGTAGTCACTTCCTTTGAAAATAATATTCACAGATGAATGCATAAATATTTTGAAATGACATAGCCTATATGTGAACATATTTTTCCCTTGAATTCCTAACCTTAAATGTACCCCTTCAGATAGAAAACGTAGCCCTAAGAGTACATGTATCCCAGTTTGGGAACCCCTAGTTTTAAGAGGCTAAGTTTAGGTTAGGGTTTAAGGTTTCGATTTAAGGTTTAGGTTTAGTATGTTACTATTAGCAATTCTTGGGCATACTTGTCGTGTGACACGTTACAGTCGGCAGACAAATACGTTTTCAAAAGTGAAGGTTCCATGGCTGACGTATAGCCATTGCCTTAAGACTACATGGTTTTAGTGTCCAAAGGACAGTGAACTGAAAACTTACGTGTTGTTACTTGGAAGTGACTGTGGAACCACCCATGGATCTTCCAATTTCAAAACTTATTCGACCATACCGCCTCGCATGACGCGGTTCGAATAAAACGGTCACTTTGTCACTCAACTGGCATTGATGTGGTAGCCTAACGGATAGGTTTCATGTCTGCCATGCCAGTGGTTGAGGGTTTTCTTGACTTGAAGCCTTACGTTTTCGTAAGTGAATGCTTGCACGTTTCAATTCGTGGAACCAGTTTTTATTTACTTTTTTTCAAAACTTTCCAAACCTTTCCTTTAGGGGTTAGGTTTAGGAGTTAGCATTAGGTTAGTGTTAGGTTAGCGTTAGCGCGTTAGCTTAGCGTTACCTTAGTGTTAGCTTTAGGTTAGGGTTAGGTCAGCGTTACCTTAGGCTAGGTTAGTGTTAGCATAGGGTTAGGTTAGGATTAGCTTAGCATTAGGTTAGGCCTACGTTAGGGTTAGGTTTACCTTTTGTGTTTACTATGTTACTACAAAGCCTACTGCATTCTCCTCCTGTGTTACTGTCAGTGTCACGTTACAGGAGATCGTTGAATAAGGTTTCAAATTTAAAGATCCATCAATGGTTCTGTAGCCACTGTCTTGTTACTTGGCGTTTGAAGTTACGTTATATTACGGGCCGGGCCGGAAAATAATTTCCGGTTTAGCATAAACAGTCCGGGCAGGGCGGTTTCTTGTTACCTCCGGGTAGGCCGGTCTGCAAAATGCTGGCCCGTGCCATCTCTAATTCCCAGCTTAGATTCTTTCCCCAGGTTGGGAAATCACCCGAAGTCGTCCCTGAACTTCCCCTGACTTCCTAAGCGTGTAAACCACACTGTAGCTCAACTTCGTAGGAGTTCCTACGACTTTTCATTAGTCTAAGCCCGCCTTAAGCAACACAGCAAAGGTGGCCATGGACCAGGAGTGCCAGATTCGACTCCGGAAGGATGCTGCGTTTTCCTGTCGGACCCGTATCAGGTCCTAGAGTGGAAAATTTTTGAAAAATTGGACCCGGAACCGGAGTCACTTTTCAATTTGGGAATAGTAGCAGGAGTCTGTGTGGTCATTTGTGAAGTAAAAACATTGGTAATTTTCAGTTGCCTCAATTGCAGCCGGAGTCTGAACAGGAGTCGGATTCTCAAATTTAAACAATTTCCGGACACTGTGTCAAGCGAAATTTCTGACTTCTGCGAAATTTCTGACCTGCTATTGTTTTTCAGTTATTTCGCTTCTCAGAATGAATAATTAAAGTCTGGGAATTACTTTTTTGATGTGTGTTGTGTAAATTGAAACATATTGGTTAGATGCCAGGTACCCGCATCAAGCTATAGCACTGGAAGAACTTCAACCTTTGAAAATTTTCGGACTTAGTCTTTGACCTGAATTATTTTGCTTTTTCTCAATTTAACCCAAACCCGAACCCGACACACTTACCTAAACACAAATGTTTCAGGCCAGAAAATCAGTTTTATCAGTGTATTTGGTATGTAGAATATTACTCAGTGCATGCGTACATGGTGTGAAGTCAGAAGTTTCGCAAGTCAGAAATTTCGCTTGACACGGGATTCAAAATTTTTTAAACAGGAGCGGAGTAGGAGCCTGTGTGGCGGCATGGAGATGGCGTCACATGCAAATAAATGGTCACCACTACATGGTGCCCATAAGTAACAAGTCACTGTGATAGTCACCACAAGCGAATTATCGTAATTCACTTATCCGTATATAATGATAGTGCAACCTAGCAATAGTAGAGTGAACTCGTCGAGGGAATTCTATTGCTGCTGGTTGCTTTCCTGTTAGTCTAATGCCCCGAATTACCATCATTCTCTTGTGCTTGCCTCAATAGTTCAAGGCGATGCAGATGCCTGCAACGCACGTCAAGTTTATGTACATGTTTTGCTAGTTCAGCATCTATAGCCTATGGGCCTAGTGTATTTTTTCAAAATATGGTTTGGTATGGTCCAACATCAGAAACAGCTTGGATCCAGAGAAGACAGAAAAATTGATGAAATTATACCGATTTCAGCTGAAGAAGGTAACCAATAGAATTTACTCAAACTGTTCAAACTATTCTTCTCTTTTTTTCAAGTCCTTCAAATTTTGTTGCCGTTCGTTTTGTTTCATTAAAAATGTTCACTTTACTGTGCAAGTGTGCTGCTTATTTTAATTTTTACTCCATGGTACATTTTGCAAAGGAAAAGTGAAGTCTGTTTTTTTGCAGTGATGTGTCCGAGCTATTTTTGTCGAGTCAGAGTCGAGTCAGAGTCACAACGTCTTCCAGTCAGAGTCATCTAAAAATTTTTCGAGTCGAGTCAGAGTCATGAGTTGGTCGAGTCAGAGTCGAGTCACAAGAACTGTGGAGTCGCTTCGAGTCATTGGTGTGCAAGCTCTAGTGAATGTCGAGTCACACAAAATTTCACGTTTTTTTCTATGACTATTTTGCCATGAAATGGCGCCCAACATGCCATAAAATGGCGCCTAATAAGTTAGAAAATGGTGCCCAACATGATAGGAAATGGCACCTGATAAGTTAGACAACGGTGCCCGATGTTGTTTTAACAAGTTTGATTGCAGGTTATTTATATCTAAGTTTTTTCAGTTTGCATTGTACTTGTCTCTTTCACTCTCAGTCATTTCAAAAAGTCTAGCCCAACAGTGCTGCAAGTGTTGCAGCCTCTCAGTTAGCATTGTGTTGAATGTGAAAATCACCACGAATGAGATGTACGTCATGAACAACACCCATGTGGCGCGAACAAGCAGAAATGAGATGAGGACAACGTGGGATTTTATTGTTGCTTGGTGCCACAGCGTGAAACTTTGTTCACTTGCTGCTTGGCCTTTCCAATCACAACAAAGTAGTGCTTTGACAAGGATGTGAAGGTGGTGCCAAGTACAACCTTTACAAAAAGAATGTACAATAGGTGCGGTTCATTGCAAAAACGAGGGGATATTCTTGCACTTCTCGGTTGGCGTTGCATTAAAAGTGTGTTTTTTGCATGCCTAATACATGAAAATGGCCAGAAATGAACATGCACTTGGATTGAAATCTTGCGACATTTCGATATATTGATGGATTTGGATGTTGTCATTTTTTTTTTGAACAGATCTGGATTGGAATTGAATATTTTCTTTTGAACATCTTGGCAACTTTCGCTTCAGTTTTGGGACTGCAGATTACTGTAACTTTCGGTTTAATTTTAGGAATACAGGTTACTATATGACTGGAAGTTAACACTTGATTGCAGCCACCGACACGTTGGGAGCCATTTGTTGTAGGCACTATGTTGCATCGCCCTGAGCCGATCAAGAAAGAGTCAAACCGACAATCCTCAGTATAATAACGATTGAGATTAGACATTTGACCAGGTTCGCTCTTATATTGCTGTTACGAATTCTACATTAGATGTGGCGTAATCGCGTTCCCACATGGGCTTAAGCTAATAACAGTGGCAGGAATTTGCATTTAAACAAGATTCGATGTTTGCATTTGCATTATATTTTGCAATATAGTTTTTGGTTTGGATTTGAATCTGAAAAACTTGAATCACTTTACTGGTATCGGGAAAAGGCTTAACGTCACAGTATGAGGCCCACTGCCATGATCACGATACGCAAATACGACATTAAACCACGATAAGGTGTCAGTGTATTGTGACCTGATGACCCGTCAGTGAAAGTGAGTTCTCAGGTCTACCTCTATGAAAGTTGGGGAAACTTGATCCTTAAAATGCAGCATAGCGCGACCAGACAGTCAAAACACAAAATTTCGGCCAAACTTGATCAAAACTGAAGTATTAAATGCTCATTTCTGTGTGTGCAAACGAACTGGGTTTGTCCATCAGGAACTCAGAGATATTGTAAAGATTACTCTGACTCGAGTCGCGAGTCACTGATTGTGACTAGAGTCGAGTCGAGTCATTCTGTGAAAAACGTGACTCGAGTCGAATCGAGTCACTATTTTTATCAACGTGATTCGAGTCGAGTCAGAGTCACCGAAAATCGTGACTCGAGTCGAGTCATTGACTCGATTCCCGCTATCACTGTTTTTTGGCGGGTTTTGTTGTTTTTTTCATGGCTTTTAAAAAAACGGGTGTTTTTTTCGGTTGGGTCCAATTACATAAAAACTGAAGATAGTTACGGATGTTTAATTGATCTGAGCCAAATTTCGAAACTGTAGCCTACTATTTCAACATGCTTGATTTAGCTGATTTTATAATGCAGCACTAGTTTCCCGTTTTGTTTCTTGTGCTAATGCAGTCGCACTCTTGTGAATGAAATATATCTATCGTTTCGAGCTTCATCAATAATCGCCAGTTCAGGCAGTTAAAGCTGTCGTGATAGCAGGGTGGTCGTCCATGGGGTGCCACTGTATATTCAAAACATCCCACCGGTGTTTTGTGAACATTTACCGATATGGTTTCAAGTGTCCAGCAAGAAATAGAGACTTGAAAGCAATGAGTTTCCTTAATCTTGTGACGCCATGTTTAATTTAATTTAATTTATTTGTTTGTGAGCAGACACGAAGTCCATAGTATGAACACACCCACTCTGCAGAACGCAGGTTGATAAAAACAGACTATACAGAACGTAGTACAAGACATTGAAGCCGGCGAAATCACAGGGTTACAGACACTTTTTGCAACTGCATTGAAGACAGAACCATAGGGTTACAGAC
>JGI24158J21664_10010873_pt1 | contig 12121 bp, 4 predicted proteins | sample Ectturendosymbi3_FD_21664 | JGI IMG/M metagenome (IMG submission 21664) | reverse complement strand
ACCCCAAAGTTAGCACTTGAGAGGTATGATAGGAGATAGAGTTGTCTATTTTTTCTATTATAAATAGTGTCCGCAATTGTGCAGCCATGCAGTTTGATGTATTGTTGCTTTTTATGTTTTTCTGAACTATGAACAAAATGATATTGTTTAGTAAAAACAGATGAAAAAGTAACTCTACTTTTTCAGCTAGAACTTATGAATAAACTTATGAATATGAACTCTCCTGTCGGAAAATTTTTGCACAACCTGATTTTTTACATCGACTGAAAATAATTCCCTTTCAATGCTAAACCAAGATCTTTATACAACAATTAAAATTGAAAAATCTGTCGCCAAATCGTCACGGATGATATACCCTTGTGACACAACTCTCATTTCCATTGAAATGAAACCAAGCGGATAAAACACCATTGTAGCAGAGAGCGTTCTTTACTCAATTCAACTTTGAACAAGCGATTTTAAGAAGTGTCCGCTTTGTTTTTCTTATGGCATTGAAAGTGATATGATAATAAATTTGCGAATGATAAAAAAATGCATTTAATACTTTTTAACAGTATGTCGCCACCATACTCGCGCCCCACAAGGATACGTATACAAGGACCTTCAAGTCACGAATTGGAGTTACAATTGCTGGTGATGCGATATGAAGGGGGACAAAATAAATTCTGAACTGGAAAAACTAAAAGTCATTACGTAACGCAAAAGCCTATAATGCGGTTTTAAATGCAGTTGACATATCTAGGTCGCATCAAAGTAGAAGCGATGCTTGAGTTAAAATATTTGGGCCATTCTTAAGCTCATCAGCACTTTTGTGCTTTGTGATAGACGAGCGCATGCTTGGGATGATTAAAGTAGTTTTTAAAATAGTCCTTCGGCTTGTCCTTATTGTTTGAAATGGGATGTTGCTTTAAAAATTTGAGATAGGCTCTACGGCGTTAGCACTATCATAAATAGTTTGCTATGTATTTGTATATTGTTTATACTGTAATGATCAGAATTTTGCTCACTAACTGGCATGCAGTGGCGTAGCTGATAAGGGGGAAGTGGTGCGGAATGCTGACTGCCCCTCTTGCAAAGCTAAATGCAAAATCGGGCCCCAGTTTAGCTCATATTTCAGTACTGTTATGGTTTCCTGTAGGTTGTTGCTTTTGTGTGTTTTTCTGACGTTTTTCTGTGTGTATTCAAGTAGTTTTGGGTTTTAGTATGAACATCCATATCTGGATTATTTTTTCTCAGCTTTTTGTCAATGTTGGCTAGTGGATCTTCTACAGTGGCCAGTGGGTCCCTTACGGCTAAGCTCTCCCTCTGGTTCAAACCTCTTATAGTTACGTCACTGCTGATAAGCACAAGCATCGAGTTAATACTATGTTTAAGTTTCCCTGCAGTTTCGTTTGTCGATATGCAACCAATCACATTGCAATAGCAAAGTACTTTATACATGCCACTATGGATTCAGCACTCCTCTCGATGGAAGCAACCGACGATCTGTGACAACACTGACAAGCTACCAAGAACTAAACCGCCTGACGGAAATTGTTAATCACTTTCCACTCAATGATCTATCAGTTGTAATTGGCCCTGTGAGCAATCTAGAAGTTGAATGGGTAAGCATGCCTTGCCATTACATTAAAATATTCAAATATTTAGGTACTTATGCTATTGCTGTTTATGCTTGCTGTTGTTGCCGTTTATGAAGAAAACTTTTCGTCGCGGCACCGGGCTCGTAGCCAGGTTTTAAGGTTTGCGGGGAATATATTTTTGGGGAGAAATATTTTTTTTATCATGCAAATATAGTAAAAATTTCCTGGGAACAAAAACTTTTGTGGGGGACGAAGAATTTGTAGGAGGCACTACACCCGAATGGCCCCCTGTGGCCACGGCCTGCGCGGCACAAACCCATGTTACCAGCTCTGAGGTCAACCAGCAAATAACTTTCTAACACGTTTTTGATGTTTCGCTTGTTCTTACACCTCACAAGTTCCGTGCCATACACTTATGCATACTGGCATTTCCGATACCAATGGTTTGCGGACACAGGACGGTAATAACCGTAAACATTTGTTTCTGCAAATCAGACAACCGTCAACAGTGACTGATCGTCTAGCTAGCACATTTTCTGTTACATAACAGAAACAAACCAATGATTCTGCCAGCCCAGCAAAACTGAAGAAAACGATATTTTTTAAAATCAGAAAACCAAGTTAACTGTATCAGCCAAAGCGCACAATTACAATTCTTAAGAGGTAGTTTACCAATCACACACATCTGTGTATAACACACGAAATTTGTGTCGTGCAAATAAATGCGATTAATTCGCTTAGTGTGGGTCACTGGTGTGACTTGACTGTTGTTGTTTTTAAAATATGGTGACCAGAGTTCACAGTAACATGTGACGGCGTTAGGATTGGTCTTGTCACGTCAAATCGGTTCCTCACTTAGCAATATTTGCGTTTTGTGAATAATGTAAGATGACTTATGAGCCAGTGTTGTCTCTATTTTTTAAGATTTGTAGTTCTCTAACTGGAAACCCGGGGCCGCAAAAAAAACAACCTAGGAAAACGGTGGCCACCAGATTTTCATTGCAAGCGGTGAAGTTAGAAATCTGCTGCACAAAATTTTTGATTGTAGCAAAAGTGCAGCAGCATGCTGGTCTACGACTATTTTATCACACTTGGCATTAGCTCGAAATGTTCTATACTACGTGAAACTGACATGTCTGCCTCTGCCGCAAGTTTATTCAGGTGCAGTGTTTGATGTTTTATTTTCTTTCGCTTGGAAACGTTTTAACTAAAACTTCTGAAAACATCTCACGCTTGGTTTTTGCTACTTGATGGTCTTGAATAGTTTCTCAAGATCAGGCTGTAAATTATATTTTTATACTTACAATTTTGAAGCAGTAAAGTAACGAACGATGAAACAACTCAAAAATTCATAGGATGGAAGGGTATGATTATATTACGGTTTTCGCTGGATGATGGAAACAAGGCACATGCAGTCACACATTTCCTAAATAGCGACAATCGCTGCCCTTTCTTAATGGTAATATGCGATAAGGAATTACGTCCGTGATTAGCATTTTAGCTATCACTGAAATACAGTACTGTACGATGCAACATTAATGTGTAAGTTTTTGACAAAGTGAATACGTTCTTTAAGATATTAACCAGTTCTGACGTTTGGGTTCAAACTTTTTAAATGCGTCCAGTCATGGGCACGAGATCAACATTTTCTCAGTAGTGTGAAGAGTGGCGTGCAGAGGTCTGGTGATGCCCGGGGCGATTGCTTGATTGTATGCCCCCTACAAAATTCTAGTATTGGCCAGTGGCGTATGATGGTCAGTGTGATTGGATATAAGCTTTTGTGAGGTCACCATATGATGTCATATGCACGTTTGCAAATCAACGCTTTAGCAAAGTTTGTTGACACAACTTGCGTACAATTCCACACGCAGTCTCTTTACTTGTTGTTGTACAATGTGTCACTGTAATGAACATAAATTATCAACGCTCCATGTTAGGAGACTGGAGCAAAACACAGCACTCAACGCTACGACAGAGCAGTTCATTGCCGCAGAAATATCCGGCAACGCGTTAAAACAGGGGAGTGGAACACACTTAATACTACGTCAGCGCAGTTCACAACTGCAAAAATACGAGGCTGCGTATTAAAACAGTGGAGTAAAACACACCCAGTGCTATCACAGGGCAGTTAACAACTCAAACACATCAGGCTGCGCGAATGTCTCCTCGAATAGCAGTCGAGCAGAGAAAGTATGCGGCTTGAAAGGTGGACACCCAGTGCTGACAGTTTGAAACTGAGAATGCGTATAACGTACGGAATGAAACTTTCGTTTTTTTATCAAGTGGCTGTTATATGTACAACTACTGAGACAGCACAAATACGGGCTTGTGTGAGTCATTATGATCAATCCTGAACTGCTAATTAGTGAGGATGCTCGAAATGATGCACATATTAGTATAGTCGTTAAAGGCTCTTTAAAATTGAGGAATTGGGCAAATTGTGATATGTGCATGAAATTTTCTACAGTCAATCTATATACCATACAGTTTATTTTGAGATGTGGAGCTATCTTGGATTTGATCTGTGATGATCTTGAGGGGTCAATGACCTTGCACGGCTGAAACATACATTTAGCCCTAAATTTCGCTGAATATCGCAACAGCCGTCACCAATAAGCCGAACCAAAATTGTTTTATGTAGTTTTGTTACATTTCAGTGTGCTTCTAATAATTTGGTATTCTATGTGCCATCATGGGCGTCGGAAAGGGAGGGAAGGAGGGCGTTTGCCCCCATAGAAATTTTTTGAAAAATCCTCGAGTGTCCTTCCAACGCCCATGTATGCCATGCTTTAAATTAGTGGCGAATGTGGCACTTGGGCTCTTCGGGCTTAGCCCGAGTCGTAGATTTCGTATAGTAAAGAACGGATATTTGCTTGCTATGTATTCTGCTAAAACTGACGTCAAGTAATTGTAGCCACTACAGGCAGAGCCGTGTGAAAGGCTGTTGGAGCTCCCCCAAAAAAATCCAGATGGGGCCCTTTAATATCAGCAAGCATTTAGGCAGCTGCGTGCTTTGACGAGCCAGTTGCAAATTAGCACCTGAGCACCGCTATTTCAAAACCTAACCAAGATAAACTAATAATCTTGAATCAAGAAGTTCTCAACTAAATAACTTGCATTATTTAAACAAACTTAACACATTTTTATTATACATTCAGCAAATAAGCAAGCGCATGCACCACATTTGCTTAAAATTTCAAAGTGTCACTTTGTACGTACCGTAACTTACTAATACAACATATTTTGTGGGGCCCCTACGAATGGCCGCCTCCCCGGTCGGGGGGTACGGGGCTGCCTTGCCACGGTACTGACCACAGAACCCTTGAGAAGAAAAAAATGTGTTGGTGCTAGACCTTTTTTGGGCCCCTTTTATAAATCATATTCATAACTGATTAAGAGCTTCATTATCTTTTTAATACTATACCATGGAAATGATATGCTTTATTTAAAATTTTACATTATAACCGTTTACCAATGTTATTAGTTAATTTTGAATTGTCGCAGGCTGATTTCAAAGAATTTACATAACACAGTTGCTTTGCAAATTTCACAACAATACATTGAATTTAACATTACTAGTTAGGCTATAGGAATTCTCACTAGCCATGCAAATTTAATAATTTTATAAACCTAGTGCAGTAGTGGAAAAACATTTATTTAGTTACTCACTTTGGTAAGGATTCCACCAGTTTTTGCAAGTAATCTTTGATTTACTGTCCCGATACCACATTGGAATAATAGTTTCTGTTCAAGATGATCACTACCCGGTTTGAGGTGTGATATTCGGCAGGACAGTAAATTTTAAACCGATATGGATGTCCGAAAATTGGTTTTAATCTGGAACCGGATGCGGATAAGAGTATGTGATCTGAAACACTTTATTCGATATTTTGAAGATTCAAGCTGTGGAACAAATTTTTGGTCACTTTTGAGCTCTTGGAGGGAGTTGCACATTGCTCAATCATTTATTATCTTCGGAAGCATATTTTCAGTTTTTTGTTCCATTCCCAGTCTATCTATGAATTAATTATTTAAGACACACTTTTGGATAGTTTTCCGATGCGGACAGTACAATTGAACCACAACAAGAATCGGATACGAACAACATTTTTTAAAACAGGATAGGATTGGTAATGAAAAACCACTATCCAATCATCTCTGGCATCTCTTAGCTGGTCATGGTGGTGCAATACAATTTTTGTAACCGACATCTTGTTACTGATCACCAATTCTCGATGGGGTTAAGATCTGGCGAGTTTCCAGGCCAATCTAACACATTTATTTTTTGTTTCCTGAAAACCGTCTTCACTTTTTTAGATGAAAGACACGGGGAATAATCCTGTTGTAATTTACTTCCACCATCAGGAAATGCCCTTCACATATCTGGAATGACATTTCTTTCACACTTAAAAGCACTAGTGTTTCTGCATGGTTTCGAGGAATCAGTCGACTGTGCCTTCATCTTTTTGCAATGATTCAAACTTGCACATATCCATATTCAAGTAAGTAGTCTCCATGATGGGTGTAAGCAAGGAATCGATCAGCAAATTTTTAATAAGAAATCGATTTCACGTAAAATTACGCATCGTCAGTCCTTGTTCAAATAGACTTTTCTTTCAATTACATCAATGTATTCGTATAAATTTATCATGTCCTCAATTGGCATAAGTGAACCTATTTCAGAAAAGCTAAAACTTATCCAGAAAATCTTATTTTGCTGGTGCCTTGCTACCTCATTGAATAGGCAGGACTTCACTGCTGAGTGCACACCCTTCCTGGTCCTGAAAACTCTGCTGTGTTTCCCTTAAGCAAAAACGATTTTTATCTGAAAACAGCACTTTCTTCCAGTCTTCTACAGTCCAATGTTTAAGCTTTTTGTCAATCCTAATTTTTAGTTTTCACTTTTTGAGTAAGAAGCTCCTTTTAAGCGGTTTCTTACTGTATTTCTGCCAACCTCAGGTAGTTCGCGTCGTACTATACGTGAGCTTACGTGAACTCTAGCATGCATCAAATTTTCTGTAAATGAAACCTCGTCATCTTTGCATACCTTTTGTTATTTGCAATGGCTGTTTGGGCATTCAGTGTTCCAAAAGCGTAACAATGCGACTCCGCTTCCTAAGTATGATACCTACCATCAAACATCATATAAATTCCAACATGTTCGACTCTCAACCAGGGTTGAATATTAGAATTTAGAGGCCTGGGAAAACATCTCAGAAAGTGGGCCCAAAACATTGCACAATTTGTGATATGTCATGTGTACAATTTGTGATCAAAAGGGCCATAGCCCCTAATTGTTATATCAAAAAAGGGGTCGCTATATTTTGCACATGCTATGCAAATAAATTATTGCTGAAATCAACTTGATTTTTTAATTTTCTGGAAATTTGTTTCTGCGTGGAAGTAATTTTCACCTCATAAATTCTTTGAGGTCATTTTATTTAGATTGTTCTTTGTCTACACTTCTTTGAGAGGACCCCTTTAGCACATTTGCACATAAATTTTGCTTTATTTTGAAAAGCATATGACTTGCTTCAGAGCTGATTAACTGTAGCTCTAGAGTGGTTCATCAGCTTACAAAACAATGCAGAAACTACAGTAAGTGCGACACTCTCAAAGAGAGACCCCACAGCATCTCGGGAAAGGGCGACTTAAGGCGACTGTCTCGTTACTCCCATAATGTACTCCCCTGCTCTTAAATAAATACAACGGAAGAAACTGGCTTCCTCTTATAAGACTATGGAGCTGATCAAAGTTCTGTGTGACATGATGAAACATATTTTTCAACTGTTCCGACACGTCATGCAATGCTTGGTGCATTTGGTTGACAATGAAACAGCAGCAATTGAGATAATCCCAAACGTACACCAGAAAAATGGCGATGCATTATCGTTTTAAGTCGACTTGAAACAACAGCTTTAGTCAATTAATTTGCACAAGGTTGAATCAATAAAGTTATAACAACAAAAGTTTTTTGCATTATTGCCCCTTTACATTTCAACTGTTGAGGCTCATCGACTTGCTACACTCTCTCTTGGGACCTGAGCCGGTAACTTTGCTTATAGTATCATGATGCAGTTGATACAACTTTTTACAATAACACCATGATACTATATTTTCACACATTTGTCTATTTCAGGTAACCAGTAGCTTACCACTATATTAGAAACATGTTGTTTTTGTTTTTTTGGATAACATTGGTGAAGTTGTTGTAGTTTATTATGATGAACGCTAAAGGTAAAAATTTTGCGATTGTCGTTTTCATATAAAAATGCGTCCGTTTTGCTGCACGAACAGCTTGGTATCACACAGAAGGGTATTATTTGTTGTTTATATGTGCTACACGCATTCAGATCTTCCGTTTGATATGATGTTTGCAATGTTTCATAGTAAATTACTGAAGATGGCATTATTACACAGTGCTAAATGGTACGTTTTTGTCGTCCAAGGTCATTGACCTCTCAAGGGAGGATGGCAGGTGCCTTCACGTGGTCCTCCTGTACGACATTCGCTACAAATGTCAACTAAACTACGAGAGCAAACACTGCTACCCGCGCTGGATGTGTTTGGCATGGGGTGGATCATAAAACGCCCATCTCAGGGCGCGGCAGAAATGCTGCCGAAAATGACCCATGACCCAATATAGTCCAGCTGAACACCTAGGGGCTCACTGCAGAGCCGTGTGAAAGGCTGTTGGGCCCCCCGCCAAAATCCAGATGGGGCCCTTTAATATCAGCAAGCATTTAGGCAGATGCGTGCTTTTTCGATCCAGTTGCAAATAAGCCCCTTGCGCAGAGCTATTTCAAAACCTAACCAAGCTAAGCTAATAATGTACAACTTAGGAGAAAATATCTTTAATGAACTAACTGCCAATGCAAAATAAGTGAAAACTAACTTTGTCACTTGTTAGTTGTTATCATCAATAAAGCGAAACAAATACCTCTTCTTGTGATGTGATGGGAAAATATTTATGATGTAATTTACCTGTTTGATGTAGTTGTCGTGCTTGCATCAACTACAGTATACAACAGGGGGGTGCAACCTGCTGCCCTCGGGCCAAATGCAATACAAAGTGGATTTTTATGCCGGCCACTAGTCAGGAGCGGATTAAGGTTGTGTGGGGCCTCTGGCTGAAATTTACAAAGGGGCCCTTTCTATACATATGAAACTGTCATCAACAGGGAAAAATTAAATGAATGAACTGAAGTATTTGTATTAATGAAACAAAAAAACTTGAGTGCAAAAACGAACCGTCAACTAATATGGACGTCACAATATGAACAAACTCATTGATTGTGATTTCAAGTCTCCGTTTCTTGCTGGAGACTTGAAAGCATATCGATAAATTTTAACAAAACACCGGTGGACTATTTTCAATATACATTGGCACCCCATCGACAACCACCCCGCTATCACGACCGATTCAACGCGGTTTCCCCTATGCTAATGCATTACCTATTGTTACACTAATGCGACCACCCCAGTATTCAGACTGCTACCACAGTCCATCTGTTATAAAACTGCTAATCGAACACTGCGCAAAACGACCACCATATTCTATCAGCATCCTTACGCTGGAAAACTGGTAACCTGTCAGCAGCATCATGTTGTCCTGAAGCGTCGTGGATACGGGGATGGAGACTTGCGTGCAAGCGCAGTTAGTGCCAATGTGACGTAGCAAACTCATACTGTAAACTCTTCTGGTATTTGGACTGCCGACATCGACTTTTTCCGTTGTGTCTTGTGTGATTTTATAGTAGGCTACAGTAACGACAGGCTATGGCAGCACGTAAGACAAAGCTAAATAACTTTCAATCAATGAAGGAACTGTAGAAATGAAGTGATCGCGATACCACATGAAACCTGTGGGAATACAAGTGTGACGCGACCACTCCAGTCCCGCAGCCATGACCAATTGAGTGCCATTCAGTGGGCAGTGGCGTAACTGACGGGGGCAAGGAGGCGAGCCTCCTCCCCGGCAAGCGAAGTGTAAAAGCTGTTTAGCCGACATTTTGATGTGTAGTATTCTTTTGCTTTTCAGTAGGTTGTTTTTGCGTTTTTTGGGTGTTTTCGGTATTTTTAGACAGTATAGATGTCCACGACAACCAGGTTCATTATAATTTCTTAACTTCTCTCTGAGTGTTGGCTAGTGTCCCCGCTACGGTAGCCAACGAGCCCCATTCAGGTAAGTTTTGCTCCCCCTGGCTCAAACCTCTAGCTACGCCACTGGCAGCAGGTGGTTGTGTTATCCGAATTCCACAGTATATATATATATATATCAGTTTTTTTAAGGGAAATGTTGTGTACCTGGTAGGGACCCGATTTTCCCTGATTCTATTCGGGACCCAAAACACCTAAAAAAACATGTATATATCCAATTCACATTTTTGAGGTAGACAAAATTTTCTTTAAAAATTATTTTCAGAAAAATCAGTTTTCCATACCAGATTCCCGACCAAAATAACACTAACCGTAAAAGTAACCTAACCAAAATTTAACCTAACCTCACCTACCATAATAGCCCGGTTTGGTATGTCCTAAATTGATATGGTAAAAATAATAATTGTACTCATTGCAATTCAGTATTTCATTTTTCTGTTCACAATCAAGGACAAATCAGTAAGACTATTAGTAAGACAAGAGCATGCACTCACTTATCAATAACTGTTGTGAAACTCATTTTCACTTACTACGTATGGTTTTACGTTCATTCATAAGGCATAACACTACTGAATTGCTTTTATTTTCCTACTGAACTCAAAATATGAAATGGCACTCAACAAAATTCTTAACTAAAAGCACATCTCACGACTTACTAAGTCGAAAATAGAATGAGCCATTGTGTTTAGCGTGAGCAAGCTTAGAGTTACTTGAACGAAATGTAAACAGAACTAAGACGTTCTTGATACGGTTTAATTCTTGTTATCAGTTAACGTTTTTAGTAACTCGATATCTACCGACTTTTCTTTTTATTATTGCGTTTATTCTGTTTTAAGTCAGTTATCAAGAATTGTACCAAATAATGGCGATTAACATAAAAGTAGTGTGTACCAAAATGTACAAACTTGCATCTTGGAAGTAAACAGTACCAGGAGTGGTATTAAACTACCGGTTGACATTGTGTATTGTGTAAGGTCTTCACTCCCACACGCAACGCGCTAGACTTCAAACATACATCGCAGTAACGACGAACACACAAATACAGTATATGAAAATACACGAGGATATATACGTGGCGTGTATACCAACTCTGGTAGTCCTGACTTACAACTTCATGATTTATTACCCTAAGCTAAGATTTAATTACTTTCACCATTGTTGAGAGACACGCTACCACTTAACAAGTTCACAACTTACTTCGGGGCTGTCTGCAGGATCGATGTTCAAATGATGTGGATACCTCATGCGCATCCGAAACCAAAATAATACAAGCGAATGGAATACCTTAGTTTTTTTAGACATCGGAGTACTAACTTGCAGTGGCGGTTCTAAGGGGGGCCCGGGTGGGCCATGGCCGTCCCAGATTTTTGGCGGGCCCCCTGCTTGGCCCCCCAGTTTTGTGCTTAATTTCACGTTCAAGTTCTATTGATTGACATATACAGCAGTTAGTTTCAGCCAGCAAAATTTGAAACGGTTTGAAGACTTTCTGGGGAAGGTTCTGACGATATTCACAAGCCTATATTGGATTTCACAGGGTTAATCATAGCAAATCAATCTTCATTACACCGGAAAATCACCATGCAGGAGAGATATTTATGTTGGCCTCTCTACTTTTTTCCTCAGTTTTTTCATTCTAGAATCGCCACTACTAACTTGTTAGTGAGTGTCGGCCAGACCACACGCCAAAGAATCAACTACGTTTATGTCAACGAAAAGCAATTTCAATGATTGAGTACAGAGCGCCTACTTATTAGTTCCAATTGTCGATGGTATCTTTTACAGCGTATTGTGTATTTTCACGTATTACACTTCTTTCAGACTTAGGAATTGGGGGCACTCTAAATGTTGGGGGCCCCTGGCTGTAGCCCAGTCAGCACCCTCCTATTCCGCCACTGCCACTAGTACTAGACAGCCCGTGTGAAACGAATGCGCGGCCCGCGGACTAATCTGTTTAATTGCGTTTGGCCCTCCAGAACCAAAGGTTGCACACCCCTGGTATGCAACAATATGTGAAACCGGCAGTTTCATTAATGCTTGAGACTTGCATCCCGACGATCACAGAGCACCTGGTGGTCGCTGTACAGCCACATCATTTTAATAGCCAGTCTCAATGTAATCAACTTGGTGCTTTCACCAAAAGTTGATAGGTGGAAGCAGTGCGTAGAACTAACTGCTTCCCAACACTCACTCGGCCTTCATTTCTAATGGGAACGAATTTATTGGAATCTGACACCATCCATCTTCATCATGACATATAGCAAGTGAGATTAAATCTGAAGTGGCCTTTAAGATCGAGCAAGCGAGCGTTAAACTTACCGAGATTATCCCCGGTTTTTCTGGTCGAAACTTTAAATTAGACTGTCTTAACACAGTCTGCACAG
>JGI24158J21664_10010871_pt1 | contig 12121 bp, 9 predicted proteins | sample Ectturendosymbi3_FD_21664 | JGI IMG/M metagenome (IMG submission 21664) | reverse complement strand
CGTAGAGGGTTTGAACACCTCTCTAGCTGCTGCAGCTGGCGAGTTATAACAAAAAAACCTCGAGCCAATTAATTGGCTCCGGTGGTCGTTAAAGGGTTAACTAAAAATAGTATGTATACTGCATAGCCTATTGTAGGCTATAATAATGAATCTGATAATAGATCTGTGATGTAAAGAACGTTTCATTATTCCCTTCACGTTTCAGAAGTGGTTTAAAATTTTGTTAGTTAGAATATAAAAAGCCTTCAAACGTTAACTCTGTCGGCACTTGCTTGGAGCCCTCTATAGGTGCGGGGATCCATGTTGAAAAAACATCTTAAAACAGGTTTAAAACCGGCTATGGTTGAGAAGTGGTGGTTTACAGTCTTCACCGTGACTTGCGCGCTTGGTATAGCTGTTGGGTTGGACCTCTTCCAGTTACATGTGCATAGTGTTTGCCTTTGTTCGTTACCAACCGAACCAGAAGGTCTTCAACTGAGGTAATTTACGTTTGTGCAAGGGGGAATGACATTTTAAAATTTGACAAAAACACTGATTTGTGGAGTTTCACATTTAACATGGGGGGCTTGAAGCTTTGTTTGGGGGGCTAAGCCAACCAAAGCCACCCGTGGCGACGGGACTGGTTACCAACAGCTGTCTATTCCAAAAACCGTATTACCAAACCATGCCAGGTGGGACATAGGACTTTTGGATGCTCAGCAGTGATTACAACGTCTTACGTTCGACGGCAGCTGCGTTGAACAACTTTACTCATCACAGCCATTGTCAAGGTGTACAACCGTTTCGATTAATGCCCTTTTTAATAAAAGCCTCAACCACAATCATATCTAAGCATGTCGTTCACCCTTGCGTTAGGTTTCCAGACTAAGGTTCTTGCCTCAAATTCATCGAAACGAGAGCAACGCCTTTCCTAAGCTTTTCTTGTTGAAATGAATTCTATGACTACAAATGTTACGTATGCCGTTGAACAAAGGAGACTTTTACGAAACTCACGCTGCCTATTGGCTGGCTCTGATTCACTCTCTACTTGCAGTTCAGACCGACAATCTGAGCTCAACGTTACCCACGCAAACACACCAACTGCACCACTCCACTTCTAGAACGTTATTTTTCGACACCATTACATCATGCAGAAAAACAGCCGTTGTATTGGAACCGAGCAACGTTACCCGTTTAAAAATGCTTTACTTCACCCGCCAAAATGTAATGCTGATGAACACACCAAATGACTAGGTTACAGCTTATGGCACTTATTGAAAATATCACACTGAACATTAAAAACTAGGATGAGATGTGCCAAGAAATTTTTTAAATATAATTTTGGCGATGGCAATTACAGTAGTGCCAACGCCTGAAATATGCTTCCTGCCGGGACAGTTGAGACGAACGATCTTGTTCAAGAAGCGTTACCGGCGATTCACTCTGTGTCGATGAAACGGACACACAACCTTCCAACTGAGATGCGGACACTGCCACTGATCTATCGCCGCCCCAGCCAAACCATCTTCTCTAATGGCCAGGGCCGGCCTTAAGCCGATGCAACCGATGCAGCTGCATTGGGCCCCCGCCTCAGGGGCCCCGCGCCATGGTGTTTGGGTAGATTGTTCATTTTTGCCAGATACACCTTGCGCTTGAGAATTCAGTAGAACTGCCACATAAATCTCGTTTTTAACGAAGAACGCTCTCGTCAGAACTAACGAATTTCCTCTCGAACGTTAGCAAAGGTGCTCAATACTCGTGTTAGTGCTTCACTGTATATCTCCGCTTTATCACGATCGTACCACGGTTGACTGAACACGATGACGTCATAAAAGCACTGCTCAGAGAGGCCCCGCGCTCAGGTCTTGCATTGGGCCCCGCGCCTGCTAGGGCCGGCCCTGCTAATGGCTAGATGTAAGGTGATGTTATGATGTGCAGTTGGGGCGTTACTGAGGAACCAACAATACGAGAAAAAGCATTAAGCTCACCCTGGCTATTTACCGTGATTTCAAGCAAAGCCTTTTTTATCACATTTTGAGAGGAGGGGCAATATATACCGCGAACAACCAGAGCCCTAACATTTGCTAGTCTGCCGTCGAATATCATCTCTTTCCTATGTTCAGAGGGCCTTCGTCTGGGATGGCGAAAATGTCTTTGTCTGGCGAGAAAGGTGTTGGAAATGGGACACAGTTGCCCCTCAAGTAAGTGTGTTAAAAAAAAACGGATTTCAAGACAAACACTGGGGCACATTGGATTTGAACCAGACTTTTGAGTAAACATTTCATCAATTTGCTCGCTTCGCAGCCGCATGTCGTGTTTTTAGGCTTCTAAACACAAACTTCAAAAAGAATTAGAACTTTTAAATATTTAAAAAATTTATTTAAAAAATCAAAAAGCTAGAACTTTCAAACTACTATCAAAAGCTATTTTTTATCAGCAACGTGCCGCCCCCCAGAAGGTGCCGCCCTGGGCCCGCGGCCCCCAGGGCCCCCACTTGCTACGCAACTGTTACTCAGTTTGAATTCTTTTGAATTTAGAAACTTCCCACAGAACTTTTTGTCTTGGCTAATTTGCTTCATGGTAGTAAAGTATGTCTGAGAACCAAACTGCAACTGCCTACATTGAAGTGATCGTCAAACTGATTGCTTTTCCAGTGAACGCATGCTTGTTGATTGGATTCTTCGTTGGAAGGTAAGCAGATCAAAGGATGAGTTTTGTTTCACCAAACTGTGGCATTAACTGGCGAGAAGTGTTAAAAAAGGTGGAAACTTAAAAAGTACGTACTTCAGTAAAAGCAACCTTTACAAATCGACGACGTTGAATATGCGCCTTGTCTAGCCAACCGGTCAGAGGCCAAGATCTACATTTTTTACTGTGTTACCGCCATAATCATAGCCAGGGGGGCCAAAAGAGCCATGCCCCCCCAGAAAGTTTTAGAAAATATAGCCATTTTGTGCTTCGAGAGGTGTTTTTCCAAACAAAATAGTGTTATTCGCCTGAAATGAAAAATTTTGCCCTCTCCAAATTTTTGGGCTAGCTACACCACTGGTTACCGCAAAGAGCAACATCATACACATGGCCACACGTGAACAATATTTATCTCTTCGTAAATGTAAATGAGCTCGTGTGTGTGTATGTGCTTGCACAAGCCACTAAGCACGCTTCCACGCAATGTGTGTGTAAGTCACACCCCGAATTTCAAGGTAAATAACTGGTATAAAATTTTACGACTTGTTCACGAATAAATACGGTATTTACGTAAGAGCCGTAGGAAACTAGGCAAAGAGCCGCTGGTTGGCCAGGCCTTGTACTTCTAGTATCTGCAAAGAACACGTTATGTCTCATCTTAACCGTTATTACAGAGAAATGTTCACAGACGAATGTTCATGTGCATATATCTGCCCGTAATTTGATTTCTTTCAATGCTCTAGCAATCAAGTACTTTCCTACACGTGAAAGAATTGGGAAAGTGTCTCAATTAATAACACTTTTCAATCATAAATATTTTATAAATATCTCATGAGGTACTGATATTTTCTTTAAACTGTTGACAGCATTAGGTTTAATACTTTAGTAACAAAGCTAATTACCTACGTCACCTTGCCTATTGTGGTCTTATCTTAAAGTCTTCTTGAACTCGGCTTATGGAGAGGGTTATTTGTAATTTCATCTGAGGTGGTACAGTTCCAATATGTACAGTCTAGTTCGTTTTATATGTGTATGTTCACCTCAACCATTCTTCAGCAGTTAAATCAATCGTTTTTTCTTTATAAGCATTCATATATCAAAATTTACTTGGCTTTATTCTTTATAAACATTTATATATATAAATTAACTTGACTGATGCAATGCTGTAGCAAGTTTACTGAAGTTTGCATTGTTCTTTTTTTGCATTGTAGTGCGCTTAAGCCAGTGGTTCTCAAACTTTTCTGAACATTGACCCCCAATTAAAGTATACAATTTTCTGTAGACCCCGTGGCCTATCCCAACAGTTACTAATACAAGGAAAGTATGTATCAAAATAAATAAAGGGCACTTACATACAAAAATGTTGCACGTACGAAACGTACAAGGTTTTACAAATGTCTGCAACACAAAACCTAAACCTTGAATTTTAAAGCAATGTAATTCTAAGGAATTCAATCGAATAGAAACACTCTATGTTGGAAAATGCATGGACTGAGCTCTTTCCTTACGAGGCATACAGTATTGATTCACTGTCGCTAGCTTTGCAAAAGTATTTACTGCGGCTATCACTCGGGTTTACAACAATTGTTCTCCGTCCTACTACGTAGCCAGTGTTGCCACTCTGTTCTTACGGAAAAGTACTACATTTCATAGTAAAAAAAACACTAGATTCACAAAAAAACACTAGATTGCAAAAGCAAACTTCACACAGTGAACATTCCCAGAAAATGCGTTGCAATGCCAACCACAGACATTGTGCAGCTCATTGTAAACTAGAGATAAAGAATACGGGAGATAGCAGCAATGCTTTTATGTGTTTGTACAGGTCACTGAAACTTAATAGATGACCAAGTGACTTCGCAGCTGTTTTACTCAAAACATATCCTTTGGGTAATGCAAGATTTATTTTGGTAGATTTTTAGAAAATTACAATTGAACCAAATGAAAAGGTCTCAATTACAGTTACAATTACACAAAATTATGCATTTAATTACATTAAGCTTACCCATAAAAACACTAGATAGCCATAAAAAACACTAGATCTAGTGGAATAACACTAGGAGTGGCACCACTGTGCGTAGCCTACTGCTGTACTGCCAGTCCAGCGTTGCCAGATTTCAGAAAGCTTTGTAGCCAAATTTCATAAATAAAACAGCCAAAAGTAACCAAAGTGGCAAAAACCTGTAGCCAAAATGAAAAACCATTAAAAGTCACTAAAAAGTTCAGTTTGTCAATTCCATGGACGGTAAAAAGTTAGTCTCTGGTGCATTTAGGAACAATGCAATCTTTACAAAATCAATTCGTATCGACAGTGGTTGTAGAAAGTATACATATAATACATATCATCGTACCTTGTAAAGATTATAACAGGGGTGGCGAAACTTCGGCTCTTCGAACCTTTACATGCGACTCTTTGAGCTTTGCGAAAAATTATATATATATATTTTATTTTCTATTGCAAAGTGTAGAAAAATTGTGAAATGGTACTGTGGCAGATAGCGTGCCGTGCAGTATTACTTCCATTAGTCATTCCAAAAAGAATTATGATGCTACACAAGCGTAGATTGCAAATGAATTTTGTGTTTTTAGATTTTTATGTTGCAGCTCTTTGTAACTTGGGTTTTACGATATGAGGCTCATACAAAAAGCAAGTTTGCCCCCCCTGGATTATAACATGTATCTACAGCCTCCGCCATTTACAAAACTATTTACCAATGCAAAATGAAACAACTAATTACTGCTGTCAAAACTTTTTTGAAAACCAAAGTTTAACAAGTCACCATGCTGCCTCATGGTATAATGGGGAACGGCATTCCACTGGTGTTTATTAGAAGCACAATGGCTATTTAAATCTGATCATAATGCTCTGATTTCACAACGACAAAACTTGACCTTGGCTTATTCAGCATTACTGTGCACTTTTCGAATCCGTGGCTTAACACCATTTATGCGTTCGCATTCTTTGAAACCTGACGCCACTTCTTTATGATTTAATTTTTACAAACAAATTTTACAAACGATGACGTCATGAAATACGCCATAGGGGCCCTCCAGTGAAAATTTCCCCTGGCCCCTGTACCCTTTAGTCCGCCTCTGTTCACACCAAGGCAATACCGACGTTCCCAAACCGCAGTCTGTATCTTGGTGACAGTGATGCCAAGTTATTTTTTAAAAACAAGCAAGCAAATTTGAAAAACAAGCAAAAATGGGTAATTTGACGGAGAAACAAGCCCAACGCGCGTTTGGTAGGAAGGTTAAAAAAAAACATAAAACCAGCAGGTTAATCAAATACAAAAACATGGAGGCAAATCCGAAAAAAACAAGCCCAAAATGAGCAAATTTACACAAAAACACGACGAAATTTTGTTTTGCAGTGAATTGAAAGAGCAAAATGGCCATGAAATTTGATAAAAAAGTAATGCGCAATACAGAAATCTCCAAAAATCAAGCCCAAAAAGCAAGCAAATTTTATTCAAAACAAGCCCAAATACAAGCAACCCACAAGCCTTAAAAGCAACGCAAATCGACAAAAAAAAGCCAAAATTCGCGGGAAAACCGCAAGGTTGGCAACACTGAACAGTGTTGAACATGATCCGGTTTCCGAATCGCGATCCAACCGGATTCTGCAATTCAGAACCGTATCCGGATCGAACTGGATTTCGAAAAAACTCTACCGGATCGGATATGGATATCCAAACTTCGTTGATCACTGCAATTAAATGTTTAATCAGAGGGTTTCTCCGGATATAAACCGGATTGGATAAAATATTTGGGCAGTACCACCGGATTAGGATTGGACTGGATCACATAGTGAAAATAGTGGACTGGATTAGGATTGCAAAAATCTCCGATCCGTTCAATACTAACACTGAGTAAGTAGTACATCGACCGACGACCTGCCATGGGACAAGCTGATTGTGATCACTGAAGCCTAAACAAACACAGGGTTTCCATTGGACTTAAGCACTAAGCAGCCGGCACTGGTACAAACGATCTTACACATTCAGAAACAATGAATTTGGCGGCAGTATACAATCTCAAGTTGAGTTTTACATTCCATGAACCAAACACTGGTCTAAATCTTGTACAAAAATCCGCCGAAAGAATTCGAAAATAGCCAAAAATCCGCCACCCGCCAAACGCAAATTTTACCCGCTAACAAAAACAAAAATAACCAAATTTGGCGGAAAAATAGCACATCCGGCAACACTGTACTAGTCTAACAACTGCAGAACTGCGACAGGTGTACTATGATATTGTTTTGTGACGTAACAAACAGAAGAGTTTCCATAATGTCACCACAATGGATGATTTAATAAAAAACTATTCGAATCTAATGTACTTTCAAACTACTGTAGCTGAGATTTGATCAGCCCTCTTAATTTTGTTTGATTTGTTGAAAATCTACGTTTGCATTCCTTGCCCGATTAACAATAATTCTGAATGGGAGGCTTCATTGCTCCAGTAGACCCCAGCAGTTATTCATTGACCCCTGGCCATTCAGTGACCCCCATTCGACCCCGTGACTATTTATCGACCCTTGGATGGTCCGATTGACCCTTGGGGGTCGATATCGACCACTTTGAGAACCGCTGGCTGAAGTTCTATGGGAGTTCTCAGCGTGGGGTTTTTAAAGGGTTTATGTATTGTAAAAACGCAAAAACGTCTTTGACTATATCTTCAAGCTACATAAATCAATTGCATTTCTTCTACGTCATTTGCACCAGCCCGCCGGACACCGATATCAATGTACGCCTATGAGTTTGTTGTTAAAACAATCATCTTACTTTGACTTATGTGTGTGACTAACCCTACCAGGTTGATAAGATATCATTCTGTAATTGGATTTTTCTGGGGGTGAACGACGGTGGAGATTACTTAGAGCTTTGGTGATCTTTATCCTAATATGCTTTGCTGAGTCGTGTTTGCCAGAAGTTCGACAAAAGGAGTTTGCGTTTGAAGGCCACGTAATGGTCTTAAAGACAGGTTGGATAAGAATCGCATTTAAAGTGTCTATAACCGAGGTGTAGCAACATCGAGCGAAATCAGATTTAGCTGATCTGCACTACAAACGCTCATGAATTAAGTGCTAAATGGTGTCTGTTTTGTGCACTGTTGCACACCACACCGTGCTTCAAGAATGCAAAATACTTCTATCACGCAAGTTATTTCACTCACATTGGCTACGCCTCACTTCGCACATTGCTAATTCAACATTTGTGTCGATTGTTCCTTTTTGAATCGCAGAGCGTGTTGAAAACTCAGGTACAGTATACCAATAAAAGATTTTCCAATGGATGGCTAACTGTACTGAGGCAGTAAATTTATAATTAAAACGCAACATATTCAGCTTCTTCAGGTTTGAGTAGTAGTTGACCAAGGTAACGATAGTCTTGGACTGCTTTTCAAAATATTGCCTGCATTCACTCAAACATTTCATTCCTTTTCAAAGTTGGTAAACAATACAAATATCTTTATCTGTAACGTTATTTATTGGTGTGCTCGATAAGTCGTAAAAAGGTACAAGCGGTGAACTGCTGATAGTCGCAGCTTGTGAATGATGTCATCGCAAGTTTCAGGAATGTTCATTTACATTGCAGACAAACATTTGTTGTTGTGTTCTTGCATTAAGACATACAGTTTTTGAAAATGACACTTTTGGCTATATCACGGTCTTGTAAGGAAGAAATGCAGGACTGGTGGGCCTAGGAAGCTTCCGAAATTGAAATGGCGACCAACCACTGCTTTTAAAAACAATACCGTGCCGCCATATAAAACTGGGAAACAGTAACTCTCTGAGAACTTGCGAGATCATCCGCGATCGCGCTTCTGTAATCAGACACTTTACAGTAGAGCCTGTACTCCCACGAAGAGATCACCTGCGTTTGTCTCGCTTGTTGCCCGCTTTTCAGTTTTGACTGAAGAATACAAATGGATAAAGCTTCCAAGTGGGCAACGCAAAAAGTCAAGCGTTATGCTAAGCAGGCGGATGCAGTTTGTATTGTTGACATTTTCAAAACAAAATTTTGCAAATGATGCCGTGTCTCCATGAGTAATAGTATCTTTTAAAGTGGAAGACATTAAGCGCAGACCTCTCTGGTTGTTAGCTCATTGCACTTTGTTTTCAGTAAGTCAAAATCATCAAAGAATGAAAAATTTGACGACGGCAGCGGGATGACTTTTACTTTTTACTCTCAAACTGTCATTTGTTATGAAAGATTGTTGCTCAGCTATCCACAAACACTAGTGTTGAAAGGGTGAGGAAACAGTCGTCGTTTCTAGTTAAAGATCTTTGTTTTGTCTCCTGCAGGGTTCAGTTTGAAAATATCACTGTTCTGGAATTGTTACAGACGCTTTCGTCTGTGCAGTACTTTTGTCCGCTATATAGCTGCCTTTACATATGTTTACACAAGTGTGCTTAAATTCATAAATATTTAAATAAGCTTCTTGTTGAATAGCATTTGAGCACTCTGGAGTCCTTGCCTGAGAAGTCATTCGATTAATAATGAAACTTCAATCCATTAAGTCAGCGTGGTTCAACTGCAGGCCCGCGGGTCGCCTGTGGCGCTCGAACCGAATTTGTAAGGTCTGCCAGCATTTTCAGTATTGATTTAATGCTGTGTGTATATTACAGTAATTTTTAATGAGAACAACCGTAACATCTTTTTATTAAAAATGTAGTATAATAACGGCGTTAGACCAGACTACGGGTGCACAAGCTGCGGCCTTCGATAACAATTTATGCGGCCGATAGTGTCAGAGAAGACTCGGCCACAGGCATCCCACTGATAGAGATTTATAGTAAATTGCTATTTGCTATTGTGCAACAAGTTGAATGACGCACTCACTTGTCTGCCCTTTTTTACTTTCAAATATTGTGAATCTGTTGTTTTATACATCATTTTGATGAAAGTGGCCTTCAATTTGTCACATTCTTGTAAAATGGCTCGTATATCAAAAGCAATTGGACCACGTTGGATTAAGTGTTTGTTGAATTCGGATCCAAGCCTGTTGAGACTGCATGTATATGCATTATGCAACTACTTACATCTACAGGACTCACTCACCTAAAACTTCCCGACAATGAATCGTGTTGTTGAGGATAAAGGTAAACGACCCTGATGCAGTGGCGTAGCCAGCCCAAAAATTTTTTGGGGGCCAAAATGGTTGATTTTAGGCGAATAGCACTATTTTGTTTAGAAAAACGCCTCTCAAAGCACAAAATGATTATATTTTCTGAAAATTTGGGGGGGCATGGCCCCTTTGTCCCCCCTGGCTACGACTATGCCCTGATGGTTCATCTATTGTTTTCTTCCCCAGAAAAAAGTTAAAATCCAGCGCGATTGGAAAGTATGGTTGCAACTTTGTCTTTACCACGTTCATCGCTTCCGTGACATGTGCGTGGAATGCTGTCCGCAGGTTCACTGGCTTCTATTGGTGCGCTGACATATCCGAGAACAACCAAGATCTAAAGATACGTTATTCGTGTTTGGTTGAATATATACTGATCATCTGCATTTTTTTAGGTGATTATTTAAAAATTTTGAGTTTTGTTTATCATCTGTGCTGTGTGGTAGCAAATCTTTGACGAGTGCAAGTTACTGAAAATATTTTGACAATCATATTAATTGACTTGAACAGACAGATCGAATGACCAACACGTTTGCTGCGAAAATGTCTTGCACCGACATTCTAACTTTTGTCAGGCTTCGCCTGGCCTTACAATTGACAGTCCAGGTATTGTGTTTTTAACGGACGTGCAGTGGATGAGATTGGTTCAACAACACTTCAATCTACATCCAGTGACTTGTCAAGCGTCGTGCCCTGATACCGGTGTTGCTGTGAAAGTGGTGAAAATGAAGCAGAGTTTAGTATATTTTTGAACATTGCAAAATACAGCCGTAAGAAAAGTGTGTGTGACATCAACATTTTTTATTACATTTTCCAAAGAAAACTGCGCAAGAATTGTAAGAATAATACCTTCTCATTGAATTGGAACAACCGTAAATTTTGTTACTTTTAACAAAAAGTCATCAGGAAGCGCGATTGGTTTGTTACGTTGCATGAGGTAGTTGAAAGAATTCCAATAAATTGGTAGAAACCACAAAATGAAGTCTTCATCATAGTTCTGCACATTTGTACGAACTCTCCTAACGTTGTGCATTTAAGCCAGAAACGTAGTGGTCCACTTAGAGATTTTATCCATGCGTAACCAGTCTTAGTTGTGGTGTGCAGTCCACTTAAAAAATGCAGTTACGCAGTCTTAGTTTTGGTGTGCAGCACACTTAAAAAGTGCACTTACGGACATTCGCAGATTTGGGTACAAAGCATATTGCCAAGATATTATTAGCCCAATGAAATACGAAACTTAAAATTTTTTGTTTTGTGTCTGATCCATACTTGTTTCGGTTGGGTGAAACATTTTGTCGTGATTGCATATTGAACAATGTTTTTCAAACGAATGTATGCCAGAAAATTTTAATCACGGTAGAACAAGTTACGCTTCAACTGGATGATGCATTTTCTTTGAAGTGACAACGACAAAAAATGATCGACTTACCTTGCTCACATTTTTTTTCAATTAATGGTTTCTACCTACCGCAGCCAACCACCTTTTTTGAAAAAGCTTGATTTGGTCAACCGTTTGATCATCCAATGAACGACCACTAAAATTTTTAGCTACAAAAGTTGCCTGTGATGTGGGCAAGATTTTGTTCAAGCTTCTATATTTTGGCAATAAAGTCGAGACGCGAGACCTGAAATAACCCGGAAAACAGCTCGGTCCATGTTTGCATGCTCCGACAACATATGAGGCTGTTCGCTCGGCTTAATCTTGTCTGTATATCACAATTTCATTGCAGTGACTTAAAACAAGATGAACGAAACTTTCGAGAGTCGAATTCCCTCTATATTTGTCAACATTTACGACATTCCATCCACCAAAATGAGACGAAAAAGTTGAACTGCTCGAGCTTCACTGAATCATGTGGAGAGAGCTTTTGAAGCTCGCGCTTGAAGGCTCAAGACACGACCTGCATCCTTTGATACCGTGAGGAGATCTAGCACATACGATACTGACACCACGACTCACAAAAGTGGGCCTCTAGGCAGAGGCGCAGTCAGAATGAGGCCGAAGAGTCGATGGCCCCACCAGAAACAAACTTGCTAAAATTTTTCCTGAGGCTTTGTATCATTTTTCAACTGTAAGAAAAACATTAGTGACTGACAACCAGAGGTGAAAGTAAGCCGGAACGGCCCGGAACGCCGTTCCGGTAAAAGAATTATTGCCGGGACGGCGTTCCGCTTAGAGTTTCAAGTACGCTAATATGCGTAGTTATTGTTGTTCAACTCATTTTTTTTACTATGCTGTCAACAAAACATTCTGCAGAAGAACGAGCGTACGACCTCAGAAAATGAGTGAAATACGGTGCAACGCAAACCGTTGAGGTGAATC
>JGI24158J21664_10010870_pt1 | contig 12121 bp, 12 predicted proteins | sample Ectturendosymbi3_FD_21664 | JGI IMG/M metagenome (IMG submission 21664) | reverse complement strand
GAGATATGTGCAAGTTTGAATCATCGCAAAAAGACGAAAGCAGATGGCAGTCGACTGATTCCTCGAAAGCATGCAGAAACACTAGTGCTTTTAAGTACGTAAGTATTTGCACTTTCCACAGTGCATTTGAAATCAATTGAAAGTCTCTGCGAAGCTTGTGTAGCTTTTATCAGCGGCGTCACTTCACTTTGTTTGACAAAGGAAGGTTTGAGTTCCGCACAGATACGGCAGCAGCGACAAACTTCGCGGACATCTGAAGCTGAAAATGGGAGATTTCTAGTGCGCACGAAATGGAGTAGTCGAGTGACACACGGATGGCCAAGTTGTTTGCGCATGCCAGTAAGATCGGGCAATGCTCTTTGAGCTGTATTGAGAGTAACTGATGAGGTCGGAGAAGTGCGAGACAGTGCATCGGGCACAACGTTATCTCGACCAGGACGATGAATGTATTGTACTCGATTGTCCAATTCGGCACGCCACACCTGAAGTTTGGTGTTCTTTATTTTGCCCCGACCTGCTTGGCGAAACATGGAGATTAACGCCTTCTGATCAGTCACGAGAAGAAACCGGCTGCGATGCAAGAAATGCGACCAATACCGAACAGACTCAATAATGGCTAACGCTTCCTTTTCGACAATTGGATAGGAAACTTCGGATTTCGATAACGTTCTAGAAAAAAATGCGACAGGGCGGTCAGCTTGGCTGAGAGTGGCTGCAATGATGTACTCAGAGGCGTCACAATCAANGCGGAAGGTACATCATCCCGAATACAAGTAAGACTGACGTTAACAAGGTTGGAACGCAGTTCGTNGGAAGCTTTTAATTGCTTCGGGGGAAGGAGGCAAAATTTCAGTGCTAGATGTAGCGGTCGAGCTTTGGACGAAAAGTTGACTATTTATTTAACGTAGTAAGCAAACAGGCCTACAGTGCGTTGCAATTCACCTTTTGATTGGGGGAAGCGGCAGATTCAAGAGCCGTTTGAGGCGTTCAGGATTGGGTCGAATTAAGTTGTGCGACACCCTGCACCCGACCAAGTCAATTTCAGTTTTGTTTGTTTCACATCTGGCATCATTAAGAGTGAGGTTTTCGGCTTCGGCAGCACGAAGGAATGCCTCAAGACGTCTGTCATGATCTGCTTGGTAAGTGCCCACAACAGTGACGTTGTCAAGGTAAGCGTAAGTACCAGAATGTTTGTACTTTTCAATAATAGAATCAATCATTCGTTGGAAAACAGAAACGCCAATTGTAACACCGCAAGGTAAGCGTCGATATGGAAACAGTTTGTCACACGCTTGAAAAGCAGTAAATTCTTGATCCTTTTCGTGCAAATGTATTTGATGAAAAGCTGACTTTAAATCCAAAGCGCTGAATGCGCGACCTTTGGCAATCTTATTCAGGGTGGTCCAAGATTGCGAGCATGAAGGGCCGCATAACGGTTTGAGGAAAAATTTGCGGGCCGCAAAGAGAGGAACTCCTTTGCAAATAAAAGGCTCCTTTGCTGTTCTAATGGACCTATTTTTTGCTGCACGCCTAAAGCAATTTTTGATTCTACGGCAATGTTCAAGTTTTCTGTTTATTTGCAACTCAAAATAGAGATTTTCTGCTACAAACAAGATACACAACACACCAGCAAAACAACAAAACAATTTCTGTGTCCTAGTTTTGGTTATAAGTCAACGTCTGCTTTAATTTCCGTAGTCGGCAGACGCAAGCAGGCATGCAGGTTTTATTAGCCATTCCATTTCGTGTGTCGTTTTTCAATCGCGTCATAATTGAGAAAGCATTTTCGCAAATTACGAACATGGAGAACATCTTCAGTGCAAATCTCTTAAGCGGGGCATTTGTCCGGTTGCCCTCCCCCCCTGATTGCGGGCCTGGTTACCCTTAAATAATTTTAAAATGCTTCCCTAGCATTTCCATGGTATTTCCAGTATGTTTTTTCGTGTTCGGTGCTGTAATGCCGCTTTAAATAAAAACTCTTTCGGAACGGATACTGCTTGCAAGCACACCAGACACTATGGTTTACCATTGTTATTGGCGAAGAAATGCCTTTCCTTCCAATTAGAATTGAACTTTCTCTTTTCCTATTACATTTCTCTTTTGACACTCATTTTTGTTAAATCGCTATACTTGACTAAATATTACTTCAATAGTTCAACAATGCACATTTAATCTAACTCGAAAATTAATTATAGAGTCTATGCTTGCAACATAGATAAAAAAAAATAAACGCATTCTTTGTGTTCACAGAGTACTGTAGTGTTAGCCTGGCATAGAGGTTAGCTATGTAACGTCATACATTGTAAAAAGATATTGTTACCCCCTAATAGCTACATATTGACTTGCACTTCAATGATGCTTGACTTGCCAGGATTATGTGGCTAATAAAAAGTATTTATGATTTTGTGTAATATGCGGCATACAGAAAACGTTCCCGGGTCGCACAAAAACTGCCCGCGGGCCGCATGTGGCCCGCGTGCCACTGTTTGGACCACGCTGGATTAGATCATTAATTCGAGGAAGAGGACAAGCATCCAATAGCGTAAACCTATGAACGGTTCACGTAAATCAATTGCTAGACCAGTGGTTCTCAAACGGGAGCCACTTGGTTCACCGAGGGAGGAATTTTTAATCCCGGGGAGGAAATTTGTTCCAGGGAGCAATTGGGGAGGAAAAGTTGTGGNTGAAAAGACCTTAAGTTTTAATTATTAGTTTATTCAACACATAAAAACCTTCACGGCGAGGTTGCTTTAAATGGGAACGTCTACAGTACGCGAGCACAAGCTGCTTCATCATCATCGTTTGAGTCAGTTTGTTCAGTTCATTGCTTGGCCGCACTACACTACATCACGGGCGCGTGTTGAGCAGCCAAACGACTGTATCATCATCCAGAACTGTCAGGCAGTGCAATCCATAGGAATGTCCATGGATTGGACATTGGAGGACAACATGGTCAACGGTTTGATCCCCTGCACCACATTTACAAGCCGCAGAGGAGGCCATACCCATTTGTACAAACATGGGCGTCGAAAGGATTTTTTCCAGGAGGAGGTTAATAATGCGGATATTTCCAGGGGTGCCAAAAAGATTTTATAGGGGAGCCAAAAGTGGCAAAATCCTATTTAGCCTATCCGAAACTAAGAAAACGACCTTTTTTGCTAAAAATGTAATACAAAAATGCAAATTTCAGATTAAATTTTTAGCAAAAAAGGTCATTTGCTTAGTTTCGGGTGGGTTAAATAGAATTTACCCCTAACCCCCTTCCGACGCCCGTGTGTGCGAACAGGAGTGGAAACGTTTGACACCAGTGCGGGAGCGGTGACCCAGTACGCTGTTCTTGTCAGGGCCATTCCAGGAGGTTGGGTCCGGGGGATGAAAGTACGGAGGCTCGCAGTGCTCTTCAACCTTTCCGCATTCCATCGGTGATCCACCCAGAGCGCTGCATTTCTGTTATTGTCGTCAGATGAACTGCTGAGTTGCTGTGCATCGGGTACAAATGGGTGAGTCGAGTTGAGATGCCGTGCATTCTCACTTGGTCGACAGGTGAGTGCTGAGTGGTGGAGATGTCCAGCCTCCGTGGCACGGCGTGCTGTAGACAGTGTGACTCGTTTGCCACGAAATTCAGCAGATTGGATGCCTGCGAGAATAGGAAGGTCCACTGGTGCAGGACGCAGGCATCCAGTCACAATTCGCAAGGCGTCGTTGATGGCAGTGTCAATGAGGCGGGTATAAACACTGCGGTGCCAGACAGCAGCGCAGTACTATGTTGTTGAATGGACCAGGGCTAAGGTGGATGCTCGCAACGTTGTTGCTCCAGCACCCCCCGGGCCAGCAAGCCGCCTCAGGACTGCAACTCGTGATGCCAACTCTTTTTAAAGTGATTTAAGGTGTCGGCGATACGTGGATGTTCTGCCCAATGTTACTCCGAAGTATGTGGGCTCAGAGAAAAAGGGCAGTGTTTCCTTGTTGTGGTTAACTTTCACCTCACGTTTAGCTTCTTTGTTTTGAGGTGGAAGACAGCGAACACTGCTTTTGTGGTACTGAGCTTTAACTTCCAGGCCTGGAAGTATTCACCTACAGTTGCCATGTCTTTGCTTAGAACACCTTTCACTGTTTGTCAGTCTCCATCGGCATGCGTGACTGCTAGGTCCTTGGCGTATGCATAAATACTTACTGGAAACAATAGTTGGCAAGTCAGAGGTATACTGTAGATGTTACAGAGTAGGGGTGCCATGATGGATCCCTGTGGGACGCCATTCTTGAGGCGTCGTAACCTACTCCGTTTGCCGTTAGCGGTGGTAAGGGTGAAGTTGCGATTACCAAAGAGCTCCATGATCAAGCGGATCATGCGCCTGTCAAGTAGCAATCGCAGTAACTTGCAAGTACAAGCTGCTTTAACTGCAGTGACTGTTTGGTTCATAATCGTCTATTGTTTCTTCACAGCAGGTAGTGCGAAATTTTTGCAATTATCATTTGTGATCTTTGTTGGGGAGGAATTGGCAGTGTTTTGGTTTGAAAAGGGGGAATGTGAAAAAAACTTTGAGAACCACTGTGCTAGACGCTTTTAATCAATTTTTGATAGACGCTAATAATCGATTGCCAGACGCATTATTAACAATGGGCACCTGAGCTCGCCAAGGCGATGAAAACGGTTCAATGATATCGTTCTTGAGCAGATGGTCGATCTCATGTTTAATGAAAGCTTGGTCATCGGCATTGAATCGACGAGATTTGGTCGCTTCTGGTTTTACACTAGGCTGTAAATTGCGGAACAGACGAGGAGTTGGTGTTTTAGAAGCAGCGACTCTACAACCAGAGTTACTGTATCTCCCAGCGCAAAACCATTTGCCAAACCGCCTGTTGCGAATACTACGTTTCTGTGTCGCTTCATAAACTGTTGACCGAGAATAACATCGGTGCAAAGCCCTTTAACCACCATGAAACTAAGAGTATTCGCGTCCAGCCAATTTAATAGTAGACGTTACAAAACCATCAGATACAGTGGAGGCAGCGTCAGATGTTAACGTCACTTTCACAAGCGGATCAGAAGGTTCTCTAAACAGAGAGGTTGGGCGATTTCCGCAATTACATACACGTCGGTTGCGCCAGAATCCAGAAGTGCAGTAACGTTTAGAGTTTTAATTGTAGCAGGTATAAAAACAAGTTCAAGATTTTTGATCGCAGCTGCAGCAAGCGTGGTTAACGACAAAAGACACGGTGTATCAATAGCAGCTACAGTATCTGGAATGTCAGAACTAGTGTCTGTAGGAGTCTCTGGTAAACTAGTAGTCACGATTGCAGCTCGACCGGTTAGAGAAGAGAAGGGTTCTTCAGCGCTCGCGCTTTGTGTGCGGTTAAACAAACCTTATGCTCTATGGTGTCATCTTCTGCGTTATAGACAAAGTGAGTTTCCTTTTTTCTGTTTGTGGCTAAAATGAATGCCATTGAGAATAAAAATTCCAACTTCCTTCCAGCACCCCGCCTGCCTCCTTACCATGCTGCAGCTTTTGCGATGATTCAACTGCAAAAGCGTCAGATATTCGCAGTCACAGGCCCATTGTTAGTCCGGTTCGGTATCTAAAAATCGACGGAGATCCACATGCACAACAAAACTCTGATATTCGCGAACGGTCCAACTGGAATCTGTTTGGTTAAATAAATTAAGGCGTTGCGTTCCATAGTGGAAATTTGACTGGTTAATCAGGCTACTAACATCAATAATACTGGCGTTTCGGTACCGTTTCCTGACCTGTCTACACTGGATGGCTGAAAGATGATTTAGTGAAGGTATCGACATAAACCTATACTCCGGCAAAAGCGGCGCATTGAGAAAAAATCAAGAAATGAAAAGAACAGAGATGGCAATATTACAATTTTGCAGTGAACTTGATGAAGTGTGGCCTGAGATGCATGCCTGCTGGCCCTGACAGAACGCCATTGATAAACATAGATCCTAATTCTATATATATATATCGTCATGTTGTACATTATGGAAAAACGGACGAGAAAAGTTTATTAGATGAGTAAAATTTATAACAAATTGCGACGTAGCTTATCTATAGTCTATATGAAATAGAAATTGATAAGAATAATCCTTCTGAACCTAACCTGAAATGGTGTATTACCTGTATCTTCTCATAAACTGTGTGAACATGTGTCCTATTCACTTTCATTGTGTTCATTTACTTTACTTGGTGTACATTGGTTATTTCCTCAACACAATGGTATTTTTTGGTCCTTTTTGGCGCCCCCTTTGGCTCAGCGCCCTAGGCAGCCGCATAGTTCGCCTAATGGTTGCGCTGGCCGGCCCTGCACTACAGTCACAGAAAGATCAGGCAGAAAAGGCTTCTCAAGGTTAAGGCATATGTCATATGACGTGAAATACAGATTTGGTATTAAATTTTGTTAAGACGCATATTTTTGAATAGAGTGTAAAACCGATAAAAATTGGAGTTCTTTGGGGGTAGGCTGCCTAGGGCGCTAGCATTGGGCGAACTAGGCGGCTACCTAGATTCTATTTGAATAAGGACTGAGGATGCGTAATTTTACGTGAAATCGATTACCTATTAAAAATTTTCTGATCGATTCCTTGCTTCCACCATCGTGGAGAGTACTTACTTTGGAAGTGCCATCCATATATCTTAACTCCTCTGTAGGCGTAGTTACGTTGCTCATTTGCAATTTTCAAGAGAGGAATTTGTAGGAGGTTTATGTTTTGGGCAGGTGCTTGTGCTATGACTGAATAAATATACATAATCGTAGGTGATACACGCCGAGGGTGCGTGAACATTTTCCCTCCAAGTAAGCATCTCCTTCCTGGCAATTGCATTGTTGAACTTCAGTTGTTCCGCTGATGTTTAACATTTCTTCGTTGTCCTGCGCTTCGCAGTTTTCATTTTGCTTATGCAACCACACACAACCAAGATATCGCAAATTTAAGATTAAATTGATGAAAATAGAAACTGATTTGAAAACGGAAAAGGGGCCTACAATATCTTACATCTAGGAATTTGTTCTATTGTGGCTCAGAAGCTTTCAATCGAAAGATTTTGTCCAGTGACAACGCAGGGTTTTCTTATTTCCATAAAACCAACGTGAACTCAACGTCACAAGGCTAGAAATTTTTAAACGACATAAACGCTATTACGTCATACACAACAAAGACAATGTCATAAAATTTTCTAATCCTCAATCAAGCTTGACGTTATGACACACTTACACAATACAAAATTAATTTTTTTGTGCAATCGCTTTGTTTTACTTCATATATTTTGTAGTTACTTCCCTGTAGACGATTCTCAGTAAACCTTTGAAAGTTTGAGACCAAAGTTACGCTGATGCAGTTGCCATGACCACTCAAATAAAGTCCGATAAAATCCAAAAAGATCTCGACACTAATCTCTTCTCGAACGCCCTGCAACGACAATCTTTCAGGTGTCAGTTATTTTCAAAGGTGTTCATAGCATTTTAACTAAACAAAACTTCGATGCTTTGGAAAAGATTAATAGAATCCTTTCGTGAAAATGAGGTTTAAAAAATGTACTTTTTTGCAGTTTTAAACTTTCATAACTCGTATTTTCAGTAATTTACAAATTTTTGCCGATTTGTTGGATAAACTGCCTCGAAATTTATCCAATGAATTCTAAATTTTTTCTTTTTATAACTCCTGTTCAGCAAAAGAGCGTATTTCGGAGAGTTCGAAGTAATTTTGCCCCACACATGGGGGGTACTGCCGGAGCCTTTCTTCAGTCAAATATCCAACACGTCCGTTTCGCAACACGGATCTACACAATCGATGGTCAGAGTTAGAAGCAGCTTTCCAAGGTAACTATTCCTTTTTTTATTTTTATGCAAAAAGGTTCAGATAAAATTTTCCACGTGATCGACATTCCGACAATTGTACTGAAAAGTAAATGGAGAATAAATCCAAGACCGTCTACAAGCAATAGCTATAACAATAAGCAAATTCAGTTTTTCTGTACCAGCAACATATCATTTTGATGTTAAATTGCGTCAAAACGTTACAATTACATTTAAACTAAGAAAAAATTCTGCCCAGCAAAAGTCAATTGGTGACATTCCCAGTGACGTGGTCAGAACGCAGGGAGGAGCGTTTCCCAAATATTTGAAAAGGGAACGACCTTCTTCCAGAAACACCAAGATATCGCGGTTTGGCCATTTTCAATAAAACCTCCCTCCACAACAAATATCCACTGCATCGACCACAGCAAAACATGTGTTTTCCGTTAGTGTGCGCTCCCCGCCTCAGTTTTTACACCACTCGTAATTTTGAAAATAAAATGAAAAATACAGATTTTGCGGAATTTATGACATAAATGTTTAACGTTTGTTTCTAGAATCTTCCAAGAAACCAATACAACGTGGAAGCTTGGTGACAGATACGCCTACGTCAACAAACCTTACGTCATAAAAACTACTCCCTGTGGCTTCGCAGGTTCGCACATGAGGTTGTCACCAGAGTTCATTCTCTTCGGGGAAGAAGTCAAAGAAACGATAGGATCTCCTAATAAGGTTCATCGTTGAAACGTTTTATTTATTTGTTATTCTCCTGGGATCAGACTTAATTTTACTTTCGTAGTATCCGCGGAATGAAAGCAATTGTAGAACTGCCGTACGCTGAAACTTCTAAAGGAAGAAAGTGAACTCAAACTAATTTGGTTTTTCATTCCTCACAGCTTCTGCAAATCAATGCAATCTTAATTGTAAAGACAACTTAGTTTACTCAAAGCCAGACAAATTGCGTCTTTGGACATCCAAATAGAATTGAGTTCCTTGTTCCTGACCAGCAGTCAGTCAATCCCGATATACTGAGTTGTTTCACAGACGCTCAAGCTTGGAGTGAATTCGCGAAACGTGCACGGCTGAACCACAATCGCTGCGACTATGTAAAAATTAATACAAAAATAAACTTAAACAAAACACTGCCTTGCCACCCCTTAGCGTTATCATAGTAATAAACTCAAGACATAACACAAGACTTGCATTTGTCTTGCTAAGCAAATTTTAATTTCGGCTAACAGCTTACAAGCAACGTTATTAAAGGAAAGAGGGCATCAAGTATCTCGTGAAAAGTTAATAAATGAAGTAAACATTTTAGCAAGTAGCGCGTTGCAAAATAGCGGTTTAAAATAACTTTGCAAAAATGTTTGAGCTTATTTGTGTGAAATTCGATCGATTCATAATTTAAGTATGAAATATTGAACCTGGGGGATTATTCACAATCTTACTACAAAAAAAACGCATTACCTCATTCCTAGAGCAATAAGACATATCCCTAAAATATTTCCCTTCGGAATGGGACTATGGGACTATTTGGCGCTGACCTGATTTGGCCCTGGGAGCTTGCGCTTATCTGATTGATTACACTTAGATAATTATGATTTGAAGATAATTAGGTGGAGAGACCCAAGGGACGAAGCGATGGACAAGGTCAGTGCAGTAGATAGGGGATTAATTAATTATTTAATTACTGATTTTTTTACCATGACATGCCAACCACTAACGCTAGATAGTCAATCAAGGGCTCTAAAAATGCCGATTTTCGCTTAGTTTATTTTAAAAGAACAAACAAGTAAATTGCCACTTCGAAATTTTTGCTCAGACGCCGATGACGTCATTGAAATTACTCTTGCCCTGCCCCAGTTGTGACGTCACTCCAAAAAGAGTTCAAACCCAAAGTTTTTCAATTTCTTTCAAATTTAAACTAGAAGCTCTTTTCGCATCGTCTGTGTTTGAAAAGCTCTCTAGCTCTATCGGCTGGCGAGTTACGGTTGAATATATACCTGTTACAATTGTGGGTTGCGCAGGGAAACCAACAGTCGACTGCATATTGGTGTAATTCATTTATTGATACTCTACAGAATGCGAAGTAACCTCGGATATAAACAGATCGTTTGCGACTGCAGTAAAATTTTGCAGATTTCCCTAATTTACCATGCCGTTCATACATAAATGGTAGATTGCATTCAATTCACATAGATTAGCTACTGCACTGAACTCAAAATTGCTCCCCGAAATGACGATACAGCCAGCTTCCTTCAGATCATACAGATACGTTGTTCACCATCCAGAGATGAAGAAAGATAAATTTGCACAATGCTACCCAACGCTTTTCGGTTGTACAAAATTCTGAGCCCTGCTTCTAATTACTGAGCTATGTTTGATGACATATCTAATTCATCTGTAGTATAACTGTATTTACCAGTACAGAATTCGAACTACAGAAAATTATGCGTCGGGCTTTGTCATAAAAGGTTGAAAAATGAAAATTAGCCTTTCTTATTTGTGAGATGATTCTTGGCAAAAGGGCAATTTGCCTTTATAAAAATGTGACTAAAAACATTTTACAGCCATTCGTACAATTTTACTTTCAATACTAGTCATAAACAACGTTATGTGCTTGTAATTGATATTAGGTGAGTGTTATTATCTGCGCTATGCATTCTGACATTTCACAGTCAATTTTTATGTAGGTCATAACTGCTGAATGGGCCAAGTTGAGATGGGGGGTGTACAGCGAGAATCCCACATTGACTTCCGAATCAAACTTCTATCTCAGAAGCGATTTGAAAATTCAACCAGTTATTTGTTCATCAGTCATACCAGGTACGTATTGTAGATTAAATCCTTATCGAATGCTTTGTTCATAAGAACTAACTAATTAATATTTAATTTGGCCTAAAATAAGGACAACCGACTGATTTTGCTCCATAAAATTTTTAAACACAAATGCAGGAAAAACATAGTTATCACAATGAAAAAACTGCATTTCGATCACTAAAAATATATTACCCTATATTGTGCATTTGTCATAAAAACTACTCCCTGGAAATTGAAGCATAACTCCGTCTCCAAGCCTGGAAATTGAGGGTCAGCACAACCAAAACAGTCACAGCGTTGTCCACCATAAGGAAGCCAGGTGTAGCCTTGGAGTCCGTGACGTTAAATTTTGCTCCGAACTCAAATATATACCTTGAAGTAACTTTAAACAGAACGCTCACATACCAACAACACCACGAGTCACTTCGTAAAAGGTTAACATCCTGTGACTCCGTCTGAGGCGTCTTGCTGGAATTGGATGGAGCGGTGGAACAGCAGCATTGCACGAAGACACATCAGCCCAAATCTTCTATTTGAATAAGTAATGAGGATACGTAAATTACATGAAATTGATTTCCTAGTAACACAATTTGCTGATTGATGCGACTGCGTCACCTTTGTAGAGACTCATTGTTAAAATGTTGATATGTAGAAGTCGAATCATCGCAAAGTTATGAAAGTTGAGTTAGGAAGATCCTGTGGAAACTCACGGCAAACCTAGAAACTTCAATTCTCATAATGTAGTAACGAGCAAAAATAAGAACAAAGCAATGAGGTTTTATTAGAAAACGTCCCTGAGCCTGCGCAGTATTTTGAACCTCATAAATTTCTGAAATGCAATGGAGTTTTTTATATGGAATTTATTTATTTACACTGTATGAAATTATTAGAGTGTTGTAAAAATGCTTGAAGATTGCAACCATCCCTGAAGAAATTAATTTTGGAAATTGCTTCCTTAAGCCATTCCTTCGATTTAAAATGCCAGAAAAAGCTTTGAAAAACTTTGAAACAACCTACAAGCAAATTGCTTGATTGTTGCCAGATAATAAAATAAAAATTCCATCAGTGAAGGCACGTTTGTAACGTGGGAAGATAGGTGGCGGAACCGGGGGGGCCAAATGGGCCTAGGCCCCCCACTTTTATTTCTGGGGGGCCTCCCCCCACTTTTTGCCTAAATATCGTAAGTTTAAGTAACACAATTAGTATTGAGTCCAGTGATAAAGTAAATTGTTTTTGTTGCAAAATTCTGGCAGTATATTGTCGATATTATTTCTAACATATTGCAATTTGGCAGTCAATTTGGCAGGATTTCGTAATTGTTTGGCAGAATGCACCGTGCACAGTCTGTCACCCTGCTATGGATTGCTTATCGCATTTGTGTTGTTGGGCAGTGTTGCCAGGTGGTGTAATACAACACAATTTTTCACAAAAATGGTGTCATTTTACATGCTTGTGTGCATGGGCGTCGGAAGGAATTTTTCCAAGGGGGGCCACTAGTGGA
>JGI24158J21664_10010869_pt1 | contig 12121 bp, 6 predicted proteins | sample Ectturendosymbi3_FD_21664 | JGI IMG/M metagenome (IMG submission 21664) | reverse complement strand
CAGATGGCCGGTATTTCACCGGCCTTGCCGGTATTTTACTGCTAATTTAACAAAGGCCGGTATTTTGAAAATCAGTGTCTGAAGCCGGTATTGTGTAAATAAAATATTTTGCCGTAATTTCAAAAGAAACTCAAGAAGAATTTCTCAAATCATAATGACTCTTGTAGTGAATCTTGTCAGGACAGTTTCTTCAGCCAAGTTTATTTGCTGCTGTTGACGCAATCTTTGGTGTGATTGTCACGTCACACACACACCGAAATGTAACGAATCAGTCAAAATAGGGCATATTAATAATTGTGGCTTAACAATACTGATTGTCTCTGTTTTCCCTGTGCTGCTTACGAATTACGACACAGCTCAGATTTGGCGCTGTTGACAAAATAGCCGGTATTTTTACAAAACGCATTTGGCAACTCTGCATATGTCAACCAAACGAACTTAAACGGGAAATTAAGAAAAAAACTGGGTCCAAACGGGGGGCCAAGCAAAAATCTGAGGAGGCTATGGCCCACCCAGGCCCCCACTTAGAATCGCCACTGGTGACCATCAAGCTTAGAAATAAGGTTTCGGATGGTTGCATAAACTTAGAAGCACTAATCTAAGGCATCAGACCCAAACGCGCTTTTGTCGTTTTTTTGTTGTTTCCATATCTCTTTGGGGAAGAGTTCTGCGGTTGCCAGTTGGCAAAGTGACTTTTTCTTGCTATTCAAGCTCATCAAGAACACTGATTTGTTTACCATGGAAGCATTGCAAACTTGCGCAAGTACTCAATAGCATTCTAATTTCTGAATGGCGTTACTGAAGAAAATTCAAATGAAAAAAATCACATTTGAAAATACCAAGCGAGCTTTACGCAGTACTAACGCTGACGAAACTCTTGTATTGCTCAGTCACCTAAGAAACAACTACGTTTTTATTGAAGGATACTGCTGCTAGCCCTACTCATAGCTCTTATCTGCAATACAACCCTGCTTTGATCAGGTACAGTGACGTAACTAGAGGTTTGAGCCAGGTAGAATCTTAGCTGAAGGTAGCCCAATGGCTAATAATCAGAAATAGTTGAGAAACAATTGTAAATCCGGTATTAAGCGGCTATACACAAAATCGAAATCACCGGAAAACACTTCGAAAATGCAAAAAAACAACAATCTACTGAAACCAAAAGAATAGTAAAAACCAAAATACTAGCTACGTAGGGGCTCGGGTTTTACATTTAGATTGGCAGGGGGGGCGTTCGCACCCCTGACACCCCTCAGTTTTACCACAAAGTTCTTTTCATAGAGTCACTACCTAGCAATCGGTACGATTCAACAAACGCAGGACGCAGCCAGCGTGCTTTGAATATATCGACACAATAGTTGGCATGCGGCTTGACCAACCGTCGTATTGAGATTCATGGAAACTCGTTGGAAGACTCTGGCGTGATAACCACGCAGGTTGAACAAAACTAAATTTCGTGAATAATAATTAAGACATACATTTTTGACGAAGTTTAATCTAAATTATCATGTACCGGCCATTGACTCTATGCGCACTACAGTTTGTTGGAGCCCCCCCTTGGATCTTGAGGCCTAAGGCATAAGCCCATATAGCAGGGGTTCCCAATCTTTTTACGATCTCTTACCACTTGGGCACCCTGTATTGTCAATGCGCACCACTTCTTCCAGAACAACTATTTTAATCTTGGTTTATACAGATAAATAATATGCATTAAAATAACAATCAAAGACCACAACTAAATTTAATGAGATTTTTGTTGTTTTCACCTTCCACCAGTTGCTAGATGCGTGTCGTAAATTTGCTAACAGCGCATCGCAAGTTATAATATTACGACACAGTAGGAACAGCGAGCTACAGGAAAATTTGTTTATTTAGGAACAAAGCGCGATACGTAAACTAAAAAGCTGTAAATCCAGTGTTTTTTGTGGAAAAATGGAAGTTACTTGCGTACCACCTGGAAGACCTTCGCGTACCACTAGTGGTACGCGTACCACAGGTCGGGAACCCCGGCTATACAGCCAATAAGTAAATCCGGCCCTGATTATACGCATTTGTTAAACGATCCACATCTTCATCCAACATTTATCCGCTCCCGTCGATTGTCTGATATTATGCACACATCTCCATTTTTCCACCATTAAGTAACACTTTTGTGAGACGATGCATGAAGTTATCGGTGCCTTGTTTCAGTGTAGATGGTTGCATCTTCCTCAGCATACACTTCGCGTATCAAGTAAATCCTACCCTGTGTAACGTTGCGAATAAGCATTCCTGGACCTTTGTGCTCTTCTCGCTAACGTGCTAACGTGAATATGGACCTTCTGATTGAGCTTAACACGCAAATAAAAATTTGATAAAGATGGGAGCGAAAGCATGGCTATATACAATTACCACACTGGGCAACTGTTTTGTTGCTGATTGTTACTTTGTTTACTTTGGTGTGATTATGTTTCGCATAGTGGCAAACAGAGTACATCCAGTCCTTGGAAGAAAAAATACTGACGCAACGTTTGTCAACATTTTTTCTTTCCCTTCATTTTGAAAAAACACCAGAGAAACAATGAAGAGATTTTGTTTTATTCATCAGGGAACTTGTCGATTTTGAACACATTGTTCGTTAATATGAATCGAAGCTGTGCAATAAATGTTCTTTTTCATCAAAAAAATTAATGCTACACATCAATATTAGAATGATATATTCCTCTCGAATTTTGCAAATTTATTGATATAATTTGATAAATTTTTTGATTAAAATTAAAATATTGATAATTCTTTTTCACTCTGGCAAATGTTCTGTTGTTAAGAGACAGTTGCGGTGTTAAACTCTGAAAAGCTTTCATTTCCACCTGTCTTGTGGTAGTAATACCTCATTGTTTTATTTAAATAGGACTGCAAAGTTCATGCAGCTTATTATATTGATACAGATATGGCTGGTGTCCTCGGCGAAGTGGTCATTTTTGTCAGCAACAATATTTCCCCGTCACTAGCTTGTTGTGGTTTTGTCTTCACTCTTCGCCAACTCCTTCTGGTCAGTGTCTTGCTCATTTCCTGCAAAATTTCCTGTGAAAACAAACGCGCGAAGCGTTGATGAAAATGCCACTAAGGCCCTTATCCAGTGGCGCTGAATATGTGACGTTTTCGCTTAGAACAATTTTAAGTGTTTGTTAAATACGCCTTAGCATAAATATTGATCTCGAGTTCCAAGCATAACCATAGATCTAAAAATAGCACCTAATGCTTCAAACCTTGGAAAAAGCGTTATCGGGCGAAAGGTTTGCGAGCTATATGACAAAGCACTTGTATGCTCTACTGCATGAATAAGAAGCAAACCTCACTTCGTTGTTGACCACGAGTGGTTGGTTACTGACGTTCGCAAGAAATTTATTCATTTGTATGTAGATTTCTGTTTGCTTGGTTTTTGTTTGATGTAATGCTGTAAATCAGTGTTTTCCAAATGGGTTCCGCGGAACCCTAGGGTTCCAAAGACACATCTAAGGGGTTCCACTAGCTACACCTTCCAGTTTTAAGAAAAAACTGTTGATATGTTCTTTAAACATTTGGGCGTGTGGCAGCCGCTATATAGCTTGATCTAGCTTGCTTTATGGTTACTTTTATTATGCATAATTTTGTTTACGGGACGAAACCTTGATAACTGCAATTTGGGTGAAAAAAAGCGTTTATGTTTACTTGGCAGATCTGGCGAGGTTTCCTTGTCCACTTAAAATAACCTTGTAGTGTTCCGCGGACAAAAAAAGTTTGGGAACCACTGCTGTAAATCAATAAACACTGAAATGTCAATTTCGCAAACAAACCAAGCTTCTAAATGATTTTACTGTTAACTACGCTTGCATTTTTAGTTTTGTTTTGGGCTTTAAAAGTAACACCGTTCTTCTCAAAGCGGTCATCTTCTATTATATAGGTGATTTCCTACTAATAAAGTTACTCGGTGATCTTTTGACTTGGTGTTGAGCAAGACTCTGTGACCCAGGTTTCTACCATCTCAGACTCAGGCTTCTATTCCAGACTGTAAATGATCAGTAAGACGTACAGCAGGCTTGTATGTTACATACATTGAAAATTCACGGGGGCTGAGATGCTTTTCGAACTGAAAAAATGTACTTTTACCAATATTTGAATAAAAAAGAGCTTAAAAGAAATTCCCCACCTTCTCCTACGAGATCTTCAAATTCCTGAACTTTTTGTTCCACTTCTTCGCTGCTCATTTCTTTCAGTAAATCCTCGACGACAATCAGCAAAGCTGCTTCATATGCGTCCGGCTTCTGCAAAGTGAGATCATGTGGACCAGAAAAGATATAATTAATGAATACGTGCTAAACCGCATTAGGAGCACATTACCTATACGATTTACTTGCTGGAAACTCCCAACTTTAAACGTTTTGCACCAAAATTGAGTGTTTTTCGATACAAGAAACAGTTGAACAAGACAAATTGTGCAAGGGTCGGTGAATGTCATGCTTAAACATTGAAATACGTGTTTCAGGAAATGCAGAAATTACTCTTTTGAAGGAAAGGTCCAGAGCTTACTTTTTGTCAAGTGTTTTCAAAACGTGCATTAAAAATATCTTAATTCAAAGAACTGTTTCGTGACAAACCCATAAGCACTTTAAGATTTCAAATAATATATCACGAATATCAAGCGGTAGTTAATTACCAAAGATGGGTTTCAAAGAAAAAACAACACAAAAAGACGTCCAATATTTACCTCGTGACGCATTTTCCGAATCTCTTGTAAATCCTCGCGTTGTCTAGCATCACCCAGCCTTAATTCATTATCCAGTGCAAGCCTTCTGGCCACTTTCCATGTATCACCGACACAACCGTAGTGATGTCCGGTCATTCCTCCAAACTGCTGTGCATTGCTTCTTCCGCATGAGAGCCACCTGGATTTATTGGAAAGGAAATCACAGAATAAGGCGTTGCGTGCTTTTTGTGCAAAACATGAAGAGATGTACTGTGATGTTTAAACTAAAAGCATCGTTTGTCACTTAAATGCCATCACTACTTGCTGCAGCATTGCAAATAATTTTATTTTGTTTCCTGAAACGTTGCAGGTTGTGCGAATAAAACTACTCTAATGGGAAAATGAGAGTTTGCCAACTTTTGGAAACTTGAGACTAATAAAGTTGTAAATCAAATTCTTGTATATGATCGGAAAAGAACTATTTGGCGCCGCCGTTTTGGCTCCAGCGATTTGGCGCTGAGCTGTTTTGGCGCCGAGCTGTTTATCTGCTTGATTACTATCACGCACGCGTCCCTGCATCTATAACTATGTTTTTTCCATCCTTGCTCGAGTCTTTTTGAAGAAGCAACAAACCGTGTGCATTTGCATTTGTCTTGAGATCAGATTGGGTGTATGTACTCAGTTTGAAACATGAAAAAAACTTTTGCAGCAAGGATTGTCAAATTGAGCAACCTTGTTAAGAGATTCAGTGGCTAAAATGTTCCTACGCCCACTGAAGCGAATTCGGTTTCATGATTCTTGATTTGTTACAAGCTGTACAGCCACAAGTTGAGTTGAAAGGTTGCTTCTTCCACTTGACTCATAATATCCATAAGCATTTGAATCATCTTGGCCTCCAGCAACTACAAAGGCCAGCGCCAAATAGCCGTCGCTAAAACGGTGCTGGCGCCAAAATGTATCCGACCCTATATGATACCAGCAATATGTCTGACCTTAGGACCACGCAGTCAAATCATATATCAAAATTACTTTACTGGGAAATTGATTTCACGTAATTATACGAATTTTCAGTTCAGTAAATTGCAAGCAAAATTTTAAGAATAAAATGATGAAAAGCTAAAGCAAGACTTAGCGAAAGCACGCTAACTGCACTTTTAAATACGCGCTTTAGCCATAATGCTGTTGTTACCGGAACAAAAAAGTGTAGCTGACGTCAATTTATAGAACGTTAGTTTCAAGTAACCGCGGCGATGTATTGTTTCAGTGCATATGGCCGGCTCAGCTAAGATACGTTGACTACCGGTACTCGACTGTAAATTACATAGCCTGTTTCAAATTTTAAAGATTTCTCTTGCTCAAACAGTTTTCTAAGGTTTTATTTTGCTGCAGGACGTATATGATAGCAAAACGAAAAATATACCACAATGTATATGTGACCGAAACGATTTTGCGATTGCCACAAATTCTGACGCGTGTGTTTCCTGATTGAAGTATGTGAAGAAGCTTCAAACCAAAATTTGAATTTTTTTAATTTTGTGTTTTTGTTCGTCTGATATTTGATGTTACTGATATTTCATGTTACAACCTTTAAGATATTGTGTTTCGTTTATTATGTTGATTCTCATGCCTGAAAAATTTCAGAAATTTTCGGACATTTTCGGAAACCTCCAACCAAGGCGATGAAGAAAAGATAACAAATTTTTCTAAACAAGTAAAACAAGAAAGCGTTGCAAACAGACAATTATTTTTCCAAATATTTATGTCTTTATTATTTTCATAGAAACACCCAAACCGCGCTCACTGCAAACATCATACGTACGGTTGTTGTCGCTGATGACCGTAACCATGTTGTGCTTGATGACTGTAGCCGTGTTGTGGTTGATGACCGTAGCCGCCGTATTGTTGTTGATGACCGTAGCCGTGTTGTGATTGATGGCCGTAGCCGTGTTGTGATTGATGACCGTAGCCGTGTTGTGATTGATGACCATAGCCGTTTCGTAAGTGCTGGTATCTGGATTGTTTGAAGCTGCGGCCACGGCCACGGCCACGGCCACGACCACGGCCACGGCCACTCCAGGATTCTTCTACCAGTACCAATAATACGATGACGAACACGAGCAGACGTTTTTTGTCCATGATATGCCTGGAACTGAAGTTTAAAGTTTACAGTTATAACTAGGGCAACCAAAAGTCAATACAGTCATAATTTTTCTGCCTTTATAATAATTTATGAAACGTCCACAAACTAAATTTCACGCTGATACCATGAACCACTCGAAAGTTATTAAGTCAAAAAAAGTCAAAATTTATCACTAGGTTAAAATTTATCGATAGGTCAAAATTTTCTTACAGCAGAGTTTTTTCTCGTTATCGATATTTTATTCAGTTATAACAACAGATTTTCATATGTTTTTGCAAGTTTAGTTGCAATTCTGAAATAGTAATGGGCTTGTTGCGACTTTTGACGTAATAATGTTGCTTATCCCACAACTGGACGACTGAATATTTAATCGTCTAGTCATGACAATGCAAGAAACGTGGTCTTACAGCTCTTGGTTGGGCAAATGATCAATCCATCATGCGTATATTGTGTTTTAACTTTATGATATTCTCAGATTTGACTCTACTGTAGTGAATGTACTCATCAGCATATCATGCCGAAATTTATACAACCATATTATTCAAACGTTCGAAGTTTACTGCATGAATATGCTTCTGAGTTAACCTCAACGCCTAAAGGTGAATTATTTTTCAAATTATATGACTGCTTAGTGAAAAGTGACGAAAGGTTTATGGCGGAAGCACATCGCCGCAGTGCAAAGCATCAACGAGGTTCGTTTCATGAAACTGAAAGTAGCCAGACATTTTGAAAACATGCTGTACCAGATTTTGCAGATACAGTAAACTACTTTTTGTTTCATTTTAACAGAACAAACCTATCGGTTTGTTTCCGAATACTAAATATGAATATGCTTTGTATTCTGCATTTCAATGGAAAACGCAGAAAATTGATAAGTCAAAATTTTAAGTTTTTTTGTAAAAAAATTGGTTGCGCTAGTTATAACTATTCAGGTGTAATACAAGTATTTCAAGAGAAATATTCACATTGAAGCAAGCTGTGAACTACTTAACTTGAAACTATGAATAAAATGGGTTGCAGCAAGTTTCATGGTCTGAAGCTAAAAGAACTCGAAGAAAAGTCAACAGGCTACATGCCTTGTATGAACTGTGAGACGTCATCCTACATCCTAAGGGTAGAGTAGAGTTGAGATTATTGGCGCAAAAATTAGACAATTGCATGCAAATTAAAGTTAAAGCGCTGGGACACTGAAACAAAGTTGTAGAATTCTGTGAAGCAGACTTTGTGTCTGGTTTTGCAAAAAAGACAACCTTTCTTTAACTAGTTGCTCAAGTTTCAAAGAAAGAGTCTGAAAAAATTGAACGAAATGTTTCAAAATTTGGCGTTACTGTGCATCTCTCAGCATTGGTGCAGACTGGAAAGAAAATTGTCAAAATCGCTGTTCATGGTAAACAGCAGTGCCGGATTCGTAGCGTGAGCCCTGTAGCATATTACCAGCGCGGGGCCCTAATTTAAAAATGCACTTGAACAAGTGAACAACTGTTAATTATAAAGTATGTGGACATCCATGTGACAAACATTAGGCATACTGAATTTCGTAAGTACGAAAAACCTCGTCCTAAACAGAAATTGGTGGACATTACGGGCTACATATATTTTTTTAGCGAAAACCTATTTACGTAACATTTAACCAAGAAGGAATACATTACTGCTGTGCAGGTCACAAGCTGTTTGTTTTCGCTGAAACATTTCGGTCATTTTTTGCTCAAACATTTTGGTCGCTGAAACATTTCGGTCATTTGTCTCACAGTTGCATTAAAACTCGCCGTAACAGTGTTCATTAGCCTATATTTTTAGACATGACCGAAATGACTTATTTTCTTCGGTCATTTCAGAAACATTTCGATCTATGACAGAAAAAAACAGCTCACAATTACAGCACAGCGACAGTATTTAATGCTTCCAGACTCAACAAATTTTATCATTCTTATATTCAGACAGTGCAGTCACAGTATCAGTATTAAAGCAGAACGTCAAAAGCAGCAAACCTAGTGCCTACAATTGCATTTTCTAGATTTGGCCGTAGCGAATTTGTTTATGATACTGGTAGTGGTAGTGTCTGTTTCACATTGAAGTTCATGCTCTATACTCTTTAGAATCAGGCTGTTCAGCTTGTTTTGTCTAATATTGTTCCTTTATTCATTCTGCCATGTTAAGTTCAGACAATGGCCGTTCTCCACTGCAGTTGGTCAACAATAGAGTTAAATATGTGCGCAAATCATATCCCACATTTGTAAATAAAAATTTCAAGTACGCTACGCAATGGTTAGTGAATCGATACCAAATTCAGGTCTGGCAATGAGATTTTGGGAAAAACCCCATATAGACTCAAAAAAGAAACCAAAAAGAAAAAAAAAAGAAACAACACAATTAAGCCATAACTGGAAATTGCTGCAGTTTTGCCCCGTTGCTTGAGTGGTCCCGTAATGTTGCAGATAAATGTAAAATATTTTTATTTTCAAATCACGGCAGTCTAATGTAAAAACATTCAATTGAAAAAATTTCGTTTTATTGCATGTGGCAAATTTAGCAAAATATTGACTTCCTGGACCGAAAAGATTCTGTACATATAATCAGGGTTGGATATTCGGGGAGGCGAACCAGGCGGTTGTCTCGGGGACCCATTCGAGAGTTTCGCACTTAGCGTTTCCACTGTTGTGTTAAAAAGCTTATTAAATCACTGTAGAGTCACATTTAATATGCTCCGAAGCAAGTCATATCTTTGTCAAAATATAAAAAAAATGATGTGCAAATGTGTCCAAAGGGCACCTCAAGTTTAATGTGTAGCCAAAGAACAGTTTAAAATCAAACGACTTCAATCAATTTGCAAAATGAAATGGACTTTCATGCAGAAGAAAATTCGCGGACAAAAAGAAAAATTTAACTTGCTGTCAACGAACAAAGTTTTTGTATAGCACGTGCAGGATATAGCGCCCCCTTTCTGAGGGATGGCCTCGGTCTCCTAAAATCTAATATCCGCCGTGGCTAAAGAACAAATTCAACACAAAGGACCGCGGAACCCCCAAAAGCGCGGGGCCCGTAGCAATTGCTACATTTGCTGCTGTTGTTAATCCGGCACTGGTAAACAAGAGCTAAAACTCCTTTGTTATGTAGTATTCAGCTTTGCTCAAACTATGTTGCGAAAAATCTTTTGAAAGTTTGGGTTGTCGTGATTCTAGGTGCGGAAAATACCTTGTATTACAAACAACAAATTAGATAAAGCAATTATCACTGCTCTTACCTGTTTCAATTTCTTGACTGTTTCTTTTCTCGACTGTTCTCTGATCGGTAACTGCTCGTAAATTTATAATCTACTCGAGGAAATGATTTCATTCTTATTTGTTGTTTCTACGTCGTGCCACCAACATCCCTGTTTGGTGGAAATCGAGGAAGTAGATTTATTGATTTGGCGCACAGCCCGCCTCATGGGCCGCTATTTTCCCTTCCCACGCTTAGTTGCTTTTTTTGTATTTCTGTTGACTTTTAGTAATAGTTAGTCAAAAAACATGTTGGTTTTGAAACCGTTTGTTTCTTTTTCAAGTCACTGATTGTTGCATCCGAATTCTTGCTCTGCAAAAATCAACTAGCTAAGAGCGATTGCAAAATGTTTTGCTGCTTTTCACTAAAACAAGATTTGCTTTCAATCTGGTGTCGTAATGACGCACACAAGCAAGAGGTGAAGCTTAAAACGTTTAATCATTGGTTTAGCAGGAAAACGGGCTTGCATACGTGACATAGGAATTGGATCTTGCACTGAAATGTGGCATAGTTTGCTTCACGATCAACAACAATTTATGCTATAAGCAGTTGAACATACGCAAAGCAATGTCCAAACTGAATGCTGACGGGAACTGCTGATTGGTTGCAAAATGTAATGCAACCGAACAAGAGGTATTAGACGCTGGGGCAAAAAAGGCTAAAAATATGAAGAACTCCAATGTGAAATCAGTGGATTAGAGAATGGTTCTAATCACATTTTCAAGAACACTAAAAAAGAATTTTGGAAGCCTTGCAAAGTCGTACAGGAAACAAAGGATAAAAAGCGAAATTTTTCAGCGGAATGATTTGCTTGGATTAAAAATAAAAACAAGATGCAAATGCGAGCACTTGAATCTGTTTTACAGAACAGGGGATGATTTATTTTCCGCCACCAACTATCATTATTGCAAACGTTACCATTTCTTCTAAACTTGCAAGACAAGATGTCTGCATCAGCAACGCTGCAACGAAAAAGCATTATGGTCCGGGATGCAAAACGACAAGGTTGTGTGTGAGGTAAGCAAGACTAAGAAGAAAAGAACAGTGCACACACAAACGTTTCTCAACGAAAACTGTTCGAATTTCAAGTGTTTGAAGAAAGCTGTAGACAAGTTGTGTGACGACAAAAGAATATCTGTAACAATTGTTTACCAACAATGTCATTAAATGCAAGAGAACAACTTGTACTTTCCCCCAATATAAACATGCGCAATGCAGGCTTTGAAGCGTTAAAAATAAAGATGTTGTCAATTTGAGTGTTACCATACAGGTGGAAAATCTGGCGATTTTCTGTGAAAATGTCACTAAGAAAAAGTAAAGAGCAAGAAAAGCTCATCGCTTGAGTTGAAGCGAAAGCAGAATGTTTTCCACTGCGCATTTGTCTTTCTCGTTCACAACCTTTTCTTTATGCTCTTTTCGCCACTAGCCTGTTTGTTTGAGGCAGCGAAGCAATAATCAGAGACTGCCCCGATGTAACTGGATTGTATCGTTATCGTTATTATCATTACTTACAGGAAGGAATTAGATAACGATAAAAATGTTTTTCTTTCTGCATGGCAACATTTTGCGACAAAAACTCTACACGTCAAAGGCTCAAAAGCCAGTCGATTTGGCAATATTGCTACAGGTTCAGATAAACTGAACCTTCGGCAATTTTCAACATAAAGAATGAAGACTAAAGAACGAGATTTCATTAGTTTAGATACAGTTGTTTCATAATATTTGCTAGCAATTGTGACTTCATAACATTAAATGTTTAGTGTCATGCCAGAAAATTAATTAACGTGTGGTAGCGCAAAGATATAACCGGTTGAGAAACGTGTGCATTTTCCAGAACATACCTTATTAGGCTGTTGCATTATTTGCAAAAAGTGCCCGGATTCAACCTATGTCGAAACGAACCGTCTGCGTGGGTTCATTTTGTGATTCACAGCATGCTGAGTGTCAGTTTTTGAGGAAAGAGCTTTGTTTGGAAGGAAGCCTTTTGAGTTGCACGTAAAAGCACATACTAATAAGTGCAA
>JGI24158J21664_10010867_pt1 | contig 12122 bp, 8 predicted proteins | sample Ectturendosymbi3_FD_21664 | JGI IMG/M metagenome (IMG submission 21664) | reverse complement strand
CGGCTGCAAGCACAGTCGTCCTACTGATTAGCATGGGTGCTGTTAGTTATGCATATGAATGTAAATACAGTGGATGTAGGCTACCATGTAAAATGATAGCTTTTCATCTTGTCGGTTGTTATTTGAACACATTAATGTTGCAGTTAATGGCTGGGGCTGAGCGACTATCTCATTTTTTGAATGGGGTCGCGAGCTTATGTCATATTTTCAAATGGGGTCGCAAGATGAAAAAGGTTGGGAACCACTGTGCTAGACACAGCATAATTCCGCATTCTAAACTGTGATGTGTACTGTGCGCAGTGCTTCGAAAAAGTAACAGTCGTCAAATGGAACTAAAATTCCAAGTTGGTGTATAGTAGCACCATTGCACCATTTTCTGTTCTGTAAAGAATCTACCACATCTTGTGCAAAGGAGTTGAGCATAGCCGCATACACCGGGTCCTTGTCAATGCCATAAAATAAACTTCAGAAGTGCTGCTTTCGAGACAAAGCTTCGCACCCGCAGGGACATGACACAACCAGACAGCCCTGTATACAATGTGCTTAAGTCTGGAAGTTGAACGCGCAGTGTTGATTTTGGCACGTCAGTGAAGGGAGTTGTTTCGGCAACGTTGCTCGATCGGATTAATGGCACCGCAGGTTTTCACACTATCTGAGCAGTGCACTTTACACCTTAAAGTTAACTATGCAATTAAGCGTTGTAAGTTTACAAATGAATAACCAGTTCATGTGATTAACCGGTCTATTTTCTTCACGTTTCAGTGGCATTGGTTTGGGATTCTGGAATCCTATGCGATGAAGAAGATTATGCATTTAACCGTTATGCAATTAGCTGAAGTCGTCTGTATATCGGCCGATATGACGATGCTGCTGATGTATCAAATTGGCAAAATTTTACTGATATGTATCTGTAATATTTGCTCATAAAAGTGTTGCGTTGTTCAGAAACCCAAGTTTCTACTTCGTCTCTTACCCTGATTGATTACCGCAATGCTCTGTCCTGTTCCTACACACAGAGGTTTCATGCATAATAATCAGACTGTTCTGCAGTAGTGCTGACAAAATGCTCTATGAGGTAACATATGCTTGCATGTTTTGGCACAGTATGCTGATGATTGCCTGCGAGCAAACCAAATTACAGGCTGTTGTGTTGGTTGACTATTTTATCAAAGGGCCATTCCGTTTCAATTCTCAGGAAGTGTGTATTATCAAATTGCCATTCCGTGTCAATTCTCAGGAAGTGGTCAGGGCACCCTCTCCAATTTTACTCAAATTGTCATTACCCCATCTGATGAACATCTGCAAAATTTGAATGAAATTTGTCAAGAAATGGCATGGTTATAAAGCTTTTTAGTTGGGGGGCATATACAGGGAGGTTGCAAATTGTTCAATTTATCTGTTATATCCACCAAGAAAACAAGTTTTAAAAGTCACTCAGCCTTAGAAAAATTTATGATGTTTCTCTTCAGAATCAATTTGAAATGTAATTTCTTGTCTTGAATCCCACACTCTTTTTTTCCCCTAATAAGCTCACAATTTTGTTAGAAGCTGAAGACATTTTTGTAATTTCCATCAATTTTCTCCATGTGCTGGTTAAATTGTTTTTGCTATGTTTAAATACATCTTTCATTAATTTATTTACTTACACGTAATTGTAAAAATACAAAATTCTAAGAAAGCTTGCGGGCTGGATTAGAACCCTTCGCAGGCCGGATCTGGCCCGTCGGCCGGACTTTGGGAACCGTTGCTTTAGATCATGAAACCAAAATGATGTAATTAATTTTAAACCAAATGTATTTAATTTGATAAAAAAAATTTGATTTGAAAAAAGATTAAAACAAAAAAAAAGTTTGTGGTTGGGGAGTGCGGGTTTTTTGTTAGCAATGTAAAATGAAAAACATCAGTATCAGCCAAAAAAAACTAACAGTCTAGCTCTAGTTTACATGAAGCTTTGGAACAATCCTGGGCATTTGGAAAACCTTAACACGTCCTCTAATGACCAACCAAATCGTAGCTTGTTGACCATGTAGAGACTTCTACACACCAAGCTAAAGATATCCTTTGGATGACAAATTTTAATAATCTCTAACACAAGTGTTATGGCAGGATTGTACGTAACTCGCATAGCAGGGACAAGTAATTCCTACGCTCAAGTTGCGTAATCACAGCATGCCTGCAGCTCCTGCACAGTATAAACCAGTGGTTTGCAATCTTTTTGCTGAAGGGAGCCAAATTCTGACCTACGGTTTTGTGAGAAAGTCACACTGAAAAAATTTCTAACGCAAGTTAATTTACACCTTTTGTTTTATTGCAGAATGAAGTCTGTTACAGAAAATATTGGAGGCTTTATTCATAGGCGTAGCCAGGGGACCTATGGGGCCAAAGCAGTCATACAGACAATCTGAATGTACTCAGAAGCTTCCAGCTGATGCTAGCGCCACCGTCCACTCTGCTTTCTAACGCAATGAGGATGGGGGGCAAAACAACACAAATCCTCTCAAAGCAAAGAAACCGCTTGATGATTCAAAAGTGAGGTGGTCTATGGCTGTACCTCACTAAATTGTTTCCCAATATTTCGAGCTTTGTGAAGGCTGCCAATTACATCCATCTCACTGAACTGGGGATCATGGCATGTATCAATTTCTTTGAAAAAAAGTCTAAAAATACTACCTTGTGTTTGCTGCATCAAGCTTGGGGGCCAATAACAATGTGTCAAGAGTGAAAAGGGGGCGATTGAACAAAAAAGTTGAGGAACGCTGTTCTAGGACGTGTTGGCCTCAGTACCCTCCGACTACATGTGTCATCATAGCAGCAATATTCAAAATAATAGCTTTTCGCCACCATTGCAAGTCTATGACATGCGACCAGGATTGCCAACCTGTCTTCACCAAAAAAGCCAAACCTTGTCTCAAAAAAATCCAAAATAAACCAGATAGCAGTCCTAAGACATGTAGGCTACACAAAACATGCATAACCAAACAAAAATAGATATTACAACTCATCAGAAACATCAATACAATGCAATTCCAATTTTTAGAAGCGTATTCTTGCCCTGTAAATACACTGTTATACGTTTGTTTCTTATTAAATATATCGAACGTTTTTAGGGCAACAGAAGACATTTGTAATGAAGATGCAGCTCAGACAATGTTTTGCCAGAGCCAACCTTTTCTGACTATAAAAAAGAAGGCAGAATTTGACTGGCTTTTTTGATTTTCAGAAAAATCCAGCACATTAAAAAATGCTAGAATTTCAAAATCTGGCTTCAAAAATGCCAAATTGGCAACCCTGCATAAGACACCACTGTTGTTAGGTAGGTGTAATTGTTGTGTCACAAAGCCATGTATTGGGCAACCGTGACTCAGTGATGAAATTTCGTACAGTCTGTAATGTGAGAAATACAATAAAACTCTAACATGTTTTCTTCTTCTTAGTTGCGAACTGCAAAAACATTTCAAGCCTTCAATGACTGGAAGAATGTCAACTATAAAGGGTTTTTCTCTTCGTCTTTCAGCTCAACTAGTTTATGGTATATCTGTTGTATACAACATGAAAGTCATTTACCTATACAGTAAGTCTACTGGATCAACAACTGTTGTTTTGAGCAGTAGCCTAATTAATTATTTTTGCTCATTTTTGATACAGCTGTTCATTGTGTTTCACTACTTGACACCTTTCGTTCCGATAGGCTAAGGCTAAAATCCAGCAGATTGCACAGGAATATCTCTGCCGACAATTGTGCTAGAGAACTGTTCAAACCCTCAAAAGACTTGGCAAGTCTTTGAGTCTGCAATGAAAAAAAATTTTTTGGTTTTGGGTCTCATTTTTTTGTGAGTGACGTCATAAGTAAGGCAGGTTTTTGGTTATTTTGGCTGCTGACACCTGACTTGGGCCCAACAGCTAGACGGAAGTATTTCGCTAAAGTTTTCGTTAGAATCTAGGTTAGAATACAAGTCCTTGAGCCCTTGATCGACTTTGTAGCNTTTCTGGTTCAAAAGCTAAGACATAAAAACAAAAAATGATTAATTCATCCCATATTTAGTAGAGACAGGCCAATATAATGGCCAAGGTCGATATATCGGGCTGATATTTGACTTTTACTGATATATCGGTATTGGCCGATGGCCTCAATAGGTGTTGACAAAATGTAGTTATATTCCTCACACATGCAGACAACGTGCGCAAGAAAGCACAATGAAACCAAGTCAAGACTGTTATCTTGCAGCAATGCTAGCAACTGCGTTTTTACAAACAAGCAGACAAGATGAACCATGGAGCACGCGTCAGCCATCACAGCCGAAACAAAAGCATCATCATTAATCAGATTAATTAAAAATCATAGCAAAATATTGAAATTGCTGCAATTTGAAAAATTTTAGCCCATAAATCCTGATTTTTGAAGTTTTTCAACAAAAGGTAAGGCATAGAATACATTATATTTTTGATAACGAAGCAGAAAACAAGATTGAAAAATTTTGGAAATATTGGTATTGGCTATCAGTCCATAATTGGCCGATATATCGGCATTGGTATTGGCCCCAAACAATCCATATTGGTCGATCTCTAATAATTAGATATTTAATTAGTTTGTTTATTTTAGAAACCCTAGCAAGTCATCCAAAGTATCAAAAGACTTGGATTTTAGCCTAGTATCCAATAAAAAGTTGAGTAAAACACTACCATCTAGCAGTTTGGGCCTAGGGCCAGATGAAGTGGGCCAAAAAGGCCGAAAAGTACTCCACTTACAATGTCACTCACAAAAAATGCAAAACTAAAATATTTTTTTTCATTGCAGACTCAAAGACTTGCCGAGTCTTTTGAGGGCTTGAACACCTCTCTAGTGCGATCTGCTGAGGAGTTATTTCGTTGCTAAGACACATTGTTTATGCTTTTTTTATGCCTGACTTAGGTTGAAATCGCCCAGGGGTTAAGGTGTTAAGAGACACATGCTTTACCACTGTATCACGAACTTTATGCCAAAATACCTAAATTGTTATTGAATGTGGTGCAGATAACAGCTTAAGAAGTCTTGATGGCTGTTGCAAAACGCTGTGACTGTTCAAAAAGAACATATGCTCAAACGTTAAGGGAAACAAAAGGTGATAAACAATTTTTATGCCTTTTGAAGATGTTCATAAATCGCATGCTTGCTTGGCTGTATCATGAATATGGTTGAAAAAGCTTGTGTCTGCTATTTATTAATTTAATTTGTTGACCTGGCCCATAGCAACAACATCTTATCAGAGTAGTTCAGGCTTTAATGTTCAGGGCTATAACCTCAGGCAAGCATAGTGACGTGACAAGCTGAAAGAAAAATGAAGTGAAAGAAAGAAAGAAAGAAAGAAAAAAAATGAAAGAAAAAAAATGATGTAAACTGAACACTTGACTTTGCAGATTGGATGAGCAGAGCACACTAGACAGAAAAATCACTTTCTGCGGCAAACCAGCAGAGAAGCTGACAGGGTAGCACTGGACATCGTGCTAGGCTGCATTCCAGAATGGCATGCTAAAAATGCGACTGCCAATCATTATGCAATCAACAGAAAATTACACCAAACATGTTTTTCATGTTTGCAGAAGAGTGTACGCTGTCCTTGCAAAACCTTCATCGCTATCAGTCACAGCTTCAATTGTGTCCCAATGTGCTTCAAGTCACTGAGCAACCACCTGCGGCAATACAAGATGCTGCACCAGAGAAGATGCGTAACCCTATGTACGGCAACCTGCAGTCAATGGTAGATCCAGATGAGTTTGGCCCAGAGTTCATAACTCAGCTATCTTTTTCTGAAAAAAGTGACAACACTGCATCAGATGGTGATGTTACAAAGGTATGTATTTTATTGTTATGCTCATGTTGCATATGAGTTTCTGACATTTCATGCCAGATTCCAACAATATGCTCAGGCATGGTCCTTGATTTGTAGCCATGATCAAGACATAACCATGCTAAAGCACACTACTAACATTAAACATTCTTGTAGGATATAGGTCTCGAGCTGCAACTTACTCGCCAGAAACAACCTTGTAAATTATGGCAATGCCTTATTGGAGTTCGTATGAAAGTAATGCTTTGATATTGCTGAATTGTCTGGGTCAGCAATCAAAGTACTTTGTATTTTTGATTCATGGTAGACTCATGCATTAAATTATTTTTGTCATAATTGGAAAAACCTTATGCATTTGGTGTATGCATCGTACTGCACCAGACTGCACGATGACGTCCCAGAAAAATGTACCTGGACCAACTAAGGATTGGCTGAATTTAAATACTGCAGGAACCTTGCAGCTTCCCTATGATAGAAAAAGTTGGAAGACTGCCTGCACATTGGCCCTTATGCCTAGTTCAGGCAATGGACCTTCATGATGATGACTGCACTAGACGTCTCATAAAATGTGCGTTTACACCCCTTCGTGTTTGCAGCTACATTTTCCACTATTGTGCAGTAGTGGTAATATCAGTAAAAAAAGAAATTATTTGTTTTTATGAAATTTTCTGAACTTAGTGTTCTATTTTAAGTGTGACCCTCTACCCCTTACCACTTTGGTTCTTAGTGTCTGTCTGGAAAGCTGCATATCCACATTTTAAAGGGAGGCTTTAAAACTTTTGCATAAATATTTATTCACTGTATTGTTGGCATTTATTTACAATTATATTCAAGTGTGCATGCTTTAGGGCAATGATTATATCATTCATAATTATCAACCTAGTTCTAATAGAAAATGTTTTCGACCGGGAGTTGCATGAGGTATGAATGGAACGTTTGGAATTTCCCTACTGGTTTTAGACACTTGCCCATATGTTATTTGAAGAATATTTTCCCCCATTTTTGAGTTTTTCAAATATGAATAATTGTTTTTGTTAAGAGTTGTGTTTTCTCGAATTTTCGTTGTGGAAGTTTGGCACAAATTCCGCGGCGCTGATGGTTGCATTATTTCTGCCAGGAAATGATTTATTCCACACCGTGCATTGATTCGTTTTGCGCCTGCTATACCTCTTGGTCAATCGCTTAGTACTGTCGCCTTTGTTGGTGACTCATTCTATTCTGAACGTTCTGTACACTTCGAACCCTATGCGGAACTGTCTGCTGCATTAACCGTTAGTCTTCAAATAAAGTACCGTGCATTTTTGCACAAAGTGCTCTGAGTTTCTGAAGCTCTATCAGAGAAAAACAACAGCTTTCTGATAGAAAAAGCAAATAAGTTTTTTTGGGAAATATATTTTTCAACTTTAGTCAAACCGTTTTTGTCTATACAACGTTGTTTTCAAATTTCTGCAACTGTCTTGACCCAAACTGCTTTTATTAAGACATGCCCAAGTCGGATTTTCACATCCAACTAATATTGTTAAACCTTATCTACTAGGTCAGTGGTTTTCAACATTTCATGGTTTGTAGCAACTTGGCAAAGACTCTCATTACTCTGTGGAACCCTGCTCATCAATAAAAATTAGTGATCGACCTATATGGCTTTTTTGAGGCCGATACCCATATATTGGCCATTCATGGGCCGATAGCTGATAACTGATATTTCCAAAATTTTAAATCTTGTTTTCTGCTTCATCAAAAATGTGATGTATTTTGTGCCATACTTTTTTTTCAAAAACGTAAAAAATCAGGATGTATGAGCTGAAATTTTTGGAATTGCAGCAATTTCAATGTTTGGTAACTTGTTAGCATAGTGTACATTGTTTGCAATGAATAAACACATTGCCATGAATAAAAAAGAATGTTACAATAACAAAACGATAAGACCAGAACACTGAATGTATGAGAACCAACTGCCTATGGTGCATAAACCAAAACAAAGCAAAAACAGTGCTTGAAAGTTAAAAGATGATGAACAATGAAAAGGATGAAGGAAGTACAAAACGGAGCATCAAATTAAGGAGATTAAAATTAGTACAACACTGTATTCAATCAACCATTGCCAAAAATGAAAATTTTTTCAAGAGTAACTTTTTTTGGTCTGTGATAGTATGTTTGTTAACAGTTACCATACTACATAAATCTTGTGAAATTTTGTTTTTGTATATATTTCACAAACCAACCTATCACACTCTTATGCAACTCAGTGTGTTTTCAATTTGAAATGTCAATCCAAGTTTGGAGTTTTGATGTGACGTAACATTACATAACTGCATGTCCTTAAAAAAGCAAACTAGTTGCATTAGTTGCTGCAGCTGAAGTACTCTGGCATTGGTATGAAATGAAACACCTCAACTGATTTCTCAATACTCAATTGCTCCATATCAACAGTTTAAGATTGTCATGCAGAAATCAAAGTTTATCTGCATTTTCACCAAGCAGCCTGCAGTAAGTTAGCTGGTCATCTACAACCTAGCCTAAATAAAAGCAGCATTAGTTTATAACTGATTACCGCCCGTCCGCCAGAAGCAATTTCTATGAGAACAAATCGCCATGACAATAGCTAACGTGCACATAATGCATCCGATGATTGTGCAATAATGCCGCGGTAGTTCTGATCCAATCACAAGCAGTGCAGTTTAGCTTGCGTGAGTTGCGTTGTTGCCAACACTGCTTTTGCTGGTCGTGTTTAACAAACAGATAACAATTGTGATGCAACACTGAATCCTAACTACCGCGCTACTATCGAACCAAACGACAAATCACCACTTCAACGTATTTGTGAAATGCTGGAGTAGCGCTTCCGTAACCAGTGGTGCCACTGCTAGAGTTTTTCCACTTGATCCAGTGTTTTTTCATTTCATGTAGTGTTTTTATGGCTATCTAGTGTTTTTTTATGAGTGAGCTGAATTTTAATTAAATGAACTATTTTTGTGTAATTGTAACAGTAATTGAGACCTTCTGATTTAGTGCAATTGTAATTTGCTAAAAATTGTATCTAATTAAATCTTAAATTACACAAGACAATGTAATATGTTTTGAGCTGCCACCACTGCGAAGTCACTTGGTCATGTGTTGAAAGCTTCAGTGACCTGTACAAACAAACTCAAACGTTGCTGCTATCTCCCGTTTTCTTTCTTTCTGGTTTAAAAATGAGTTGAACATGTCTATGGTTGGCATTGCAACACATTTTCCGGGCATTTTCGCTGTGTGTACTGTAAGTTTGATTTTGTAATCTAGTATTTTTTTTCTGAATCTAGTGTTTCTTTATCATGAAATCTAGTACTTTTCCGTAACAACAGTGTGGCAACACTGTCCGTAACTTGTGTGCCACATCCACAAACGCTGGTTTCATGTTGCAACAGCTTGGATTGTGAGATCACAATTATCATTATCATGCCTCGTGGAAAATGTGGATTAACTTAACCCACAAACACGATATTTTAGCTTGCGTACAGTATATACCAACGCAATTGTAGCTTAACACTTCAAGTTAAGAAAAGTAGAATCCTTTCAAGATGTTACGTGTCACAGCGACAGTTGTCGTCACTAGTGAGTAAAGATTGCATTTNTAATCNAATTCATAATGCCGTGAGTGTAGCTTAACATAACGCAATTCACTTTTCGTGTACGCTTTTTTAAAATTAATCTACGCTAAACTAGGCATCGATTGAACTTCTGCACCTAAGTTGCAGTCAAACTTCTCGTGCTGCGAAAACTTCCGAAAGTACAATGGGAGTTTATTCGTACACAACACCTGCACATGGTAGCTTCAAGCATTGCGAAACTTCCCGATCACCTTCCAAGATGCGTAGCCGGTGCAAACGTGGGACCTCCAGTTGTGGATAGGTGGGGAGACAATCGCGTCTTCTCGAACATGTCGCTTTGCCTAAAGTCGGAGAGCAGTTGGTTCGGCCATGTGTCCAGAATGCCCCAGGAAAGATTGCTGAGACAAGTCTCGCTGGCTACACCCACGGGCAAGCAGTCCAAGACCAGGTGGACTGACGGTATCTCCGATCTAGCTTAGTCCTGTTTTGATGTGGAGCCAGCAGAACTACCTGAGATTTCTAAAAACCGTGAAGTATTTTGATTCCTAGGGTTGCTGCTCTCTTGACCATCCCCAGAGGAAAAGCGGGCATAAAAATGAATGAATGAGATTATCTTTGTTGTAGATAGTGGCATATGACTACCGTCTTTCTTGCAACAGTTGCTCTGTAGTTTTATTAGCTAAGCACCTTTTAAAACAATGTTCAAAATTGACCAACTTGTAAATTGAAAAGTTTTCCTTGGGTTATGCTTTTTTTTTTTAATGGAATGAGTTGACGCGAATATCCGACCTGCCTGGACAAGTCTAAACAAAACCAGTTTGTTTTCAGACAGTTGCAGAAACATAAAAAAATATTTCCCAAAATAACCTTGAACTAATCTATCAAAAGTCGATATTTCTTAAATGAGAAAGTGAAAAACAAGAAAAAAATTATTTTCTGTCAGAAAATAATATATAGGCAGTGTCTGGGCCCTGCAGGGGGTCCCCAAACGTTCCACCCGCATCTTGCAGAAATCTGTGTGTAAAACCTCTTCTATTACTCCAACCTTTTTGCTATCGCGTTCCACATGGCTGTTTTTTTTGCTTGTACTGTTTACCGGAAGTAACTGCGCATAGAATTTAATTATACAGTAAAACTCGTCTTCAGTCCAAGGTAAAATCTCCTGTTTCATGGGACTACTTGGCACTTGCCGGTTGTGCTTATGTGCTTGCTTACTCTTATGCACGCGTTGAACTGTGTGTTTTCGATCTTGCTCTCCCGAGCTAGAACAGCTGGAGCTATTTTACTTGAAAACCACTCTTTCGCCCATTGTTGAAACAAACAGCTGTTCGTTTGTGTTAAGATGTCAGTGAGCGTGTGTCTTGTGAAAGTGATGCTCCACTACAGTGCTTTTCAACCTTTAGAAAGACGGTTCGCACTCTTTTGTTCAACGAAAATTTCATTCGCACAACCAACACTAGCAATGGCGTACACAGAAAATTTTCATTGGGGGAGGGGTCATGCAGTGGCATATGGTGGTCATTTCTATTTCTTGTCCGCTGTTTGTGACGTCATAATTGCACGTCATATTCCTGTTTCCAAACCAATGTTTTGGCGAAGTTTGTTGACACAACATGCATATTCTTCTACACACACTCCTTATTTCATGTGTCATTACACTTAATATAAACTATCAGCGCATCAGAAGAAAATACACTTAACATTATGGCACAGCAGTTCAAAACTGCAAAATATCAGGCTGCGTGTTAAAACGGGAGTAAAACACGCTCATCACTACGTCAGAGCGATTTACAACTGCAAAACCAGGCTTCGCTAATGTCCTGTCGAATACGAGCATACGTGTGCGGCTGGATTGGCTTGCATACACTCCGGTTTGCAAGATTGAATCTTGCTAAACTTCACAAGAATTGAGAATGCGTATAACGTACGCAAGAAAACTTTCCGTTTTTTATGTATATAGAAGTCCAGCAAACTTTTACAGTAGTTTTCTTTTTTCCCTGTTCAGACATTATCAAATGACTGAATGCTTCTCTTTTAACAACTGCTGTTTTTGAGCTCGCGCAACAGTTCTATCATGCTACAGAAACTGGCAATGTCGCCAATGAGGTCAGCGCGTGCGCTGATCAGCAACAGCCGACAAAATAAAGACAGTTGTTTTGGATAAAGTGACCTATCGCGAAACACAATCTTGAACATGCGTAATGCACGAAATATCTGCAAAAAGTGGTGAGATCATTTCTGAATGCAGACGATAACCCAGATTCCCACCAAAACCTAATTATTACTTTTTGACCCATTTATAATGTTCCTTGAAATTTGCATGCAAATTCATTCTGTGGTATTTGCATTAAGCCGACTTATTAACAAGCAAAAGTATGCGAAAATAATCTCTTTTGCGCAGGTAATAACATTTTTGTAACTTATCAAACTCAAGGGTTTTTTTAACCCTCCCCCTTTGCGCACACCCCTGAACACTAGGGTTGCTGACGAATATCCGTAAAGTCGGAGTAAACACTAAAAAATGACGTAGAAATTTTGTTTTAAATAACCAAAATAACGAATACCTACTGCAGAATAGTAAGCACAAAAATGTACAAAGAACATCATTTATTTAAAGCAGCGGTTCTCAAACTTTTTGAGATCGCGTACCATCTGATGTTTTTTTAATGTTCGAGTGTACACCCCTAGTTTCAGAAGAACGTAATTTGCT
>JGI24158J21664_10010866_pt1 | contig 12122 bp, 8 predicted proteins | sample Ectturendosymbi3_FD_21664 | JGI IMG/M metagenome (IMG submission 21664) | reverse complement strand
TAAAGAGGAGAATGTGGGGGGACATGGCATATTATATCCTCACGGTTTGAAAAAGTGGGGAGGACACGTCCCCGGTGCCCTCCACCTAATTGCGTCCATTCATACAACCAATACGTGAATACACTTGAATGTGAAGTCAGAACAACGTAACATAAAAGGGTTTGGTTTAGAATAAAGGAGAACCACAGTGCAGAGCGTTCACCAGATCGACAGGAAACAGCGACTTATTGCCGTTATGTATGTTAGCATGTTATCATGTCAACTGCAGGATCGTTCACTAAACAATACACTGCATCAAATCGACATCGTTTGTTTTGTTTTTTGTAGCACATAATAACATTCACAAAATGAAAACTCTATGCTGCTGCCATGTATGCTTCGAAAAATTGTCTCTTTGCTGCGGCAGCGAAAAAACTTCGCATTGTGGAAGAAAAACAATGTCGCTGTGTTACGGACGGCACATGTTGCGGCCAACAGATCGTCCGACCACCGTTCCAGAGACAAAGCACAAAAAATCCGTAAAGCAATCTGCACTTGACAGTCACAAAGGCCCAGTCAGAGAGAAAAACATAACAACGTTTGAGCAACCAAGGGCTCAGCTACAGAGCACTGCGTGGGACAGGATAACTCCACAACTTCAGGTCGAGGTGCAGGGTGTGCGAAAAGCAGTGCTATGCGATTACGTAACTGATGTAAACGTTGTGTGGCTCTAAAACGAAATGCTCTGCCTGGAGGACGGAAACAGACGCGCAAATTGTAAAGAGCAAGATAAGACAAAACTATAGTTTAGAAATAAGTAAGAAGAGTGGGAATGGTCAAGAGAGAGCAAGAGTAAGAAAGATGAAGAAACGGCCTATTTCTGACAAGAGGAACCGTAGGAAGTTAGAAATAAAGAAGTTCCTGAACTTCTTAGCGACAGTGCTGAAGTTCTCCGATGTTAAGGATATGATGAGGAACTGTTGTCGACGACAAAAACAGTCTGAGTTCCCGGTGCAGGTGAGAAACTTCCACTTGGCATGCGAGGACAGAGCATGTAGGTTTGTTGACTTTCAGATGATCCAAAGTAGTAATATTTGCTAACGACGTGGTCAAATCGGTGATTCGACGGGTTGGTCATATGTGATGACATCGAATGTGGTGGCGTGGGCTCAGAACTGTGTTGCCACGAAAACGAAAGCTTTACTCCATACTTTTTGGTTTTCCCGGTAAGACATTGCGCCACGAAAGACGGTGTTCTCAGCCTACAGCTGGAGGAGGACTCGGCCTCGGGGAACCTCAAGGAAATTGAAGTGAGATCAAGACGAAGCTTCAAGCCATTCTGCAGAAAGTAAGCGTTGGTTCCGTTCAGGCCAACTAGGTGAGAGTGCTACTTCGAAGGAAAGCAGCCGCTCGTGGAGTGAGGGGAATTTGCAGCAAAAGATTCGGCGACAAAACTTAGAGTAGGTTAAAGGAAATATGCCAACCGACACGCCAACAGTGTGGGAGCACCTGCGCCGTTGACCGCAGAAAAAATATGATCCAAAACGCCAACCAAAGGCCTCATTGGTGCCTTGCAGAGCGGCTGACTGCGAAAAGACACGTTGAAAGTGAAATTGTAGCTGAAATGTGGAAGAGACGATCGTGAAGGCAGGAATTGCTTGTGGTCTACAGACATCAAAAGGAAAAATGACAGTCCGAAAGAAAAAGGTTGGAAAAGAAGAAAAGTTATTAAGGCTATATGGATTTGGCAAAACTTAACCAGATGATCTGAAACGGCATGGCTGTGGTGCAACCATGCAATATGTGGGGAAGAAACAGATACACTATCACGAAAACGCAGCAACGACAGACAATATGAATAAGAAAAAGCAGCCAATGATGTTCACGGGCTGTGACAGCATGATCTGCGCACAGCATATGGGTGCGATTGTGACGTCGTCGGGATGGAGATGACGTCGAGANGAATGCAACACCCTCACGAACAAGGAATTCAGCACAAATTGTGGGTATCGATTTCAGACACGCATCAGTGCGCTGCGTACCACAGGGCGCCAGGTTTCGTTCAGTGGTAGCCATAATCAGTGGAGAATGAGAGAGTGGGAGCAAAAGCAACCGGAAAGCGGTGGATTTTCCCCGAACGTAAGAAAACTGTAGGACCCTGAGATGGATCCACCACGGTTTAAAAAAAACGTTTCTTGAATAAAGTAACTTCACCTGCGAGTCGTGCCAGTTTGCTCGTAAAAGTTAACTCTAATTAAAATGGAAAGCAAGGGTTATGATGGCACACGCGGGTGTCAAAGCGCTATAGCTCTGTTTATCTTTAGAACAGTGAGTTAAAGTAAAGTTGATCCTGAATGATTAGATCGGGAAAACGAGTTTTAATAAAACGAGTGCCTTAGCTAATTTTTTTTTTTAATTTGATTTTGAAACAAGGATGTCAGTGCCTGTAGAAGCAGCTGAATTTATTAGTAAATCATGTTAAGCTGCAGGTGCTGTTCGCCATTTCAGATAAGAGACAACCTGATTCAAGTCATTTAAAATGAATGTTTTTGAATAAAATTCATTCAAGGAAAATATTTTTTGAAACGACAAAACAACTCTACATTTACTTTTACGTGTTTGGTGCAAAGCATAAGCTTAAGGCAGAGCCATGCTCTAATCAGTTAATATGAACGGTGTAATTTGCCGTTGATGAATGGACAGTTCTGCCCAAACAAAGTGAAATTTCGGTGAATTTTGCAACAGAAGGAACTTCTCCATTTACACCAGTATGCGCGCACTGCCTCTGAGAGGAACGCAGCCAGTAAGATTTTATGCCATGCAAGTTGCACGTACACGTCACTGCTGCAACTGTCGCACTTCCTGCATTTAGGTTTGCATTCTTGGAAATAACGTTCACCAACGTTTCCTCATCACTGAGCATTCCCAAGAGTTGGAACAAATATAGATATAAAGTTAAGCGTTGGTCGATGCAACACCATATACAGGCGGAAAAAGATTTATTTATTATTCTCGTTGGTTATTCGCAGATATTTAAAAGTTGGGTGACACGGTCTGCGAAATAAAAATAGGTATTATTCAACATTAGACTTTCAGCGATTTTTACACTCAACGGCTGCATCTTTTTGTTGCTGTTCCCCTTTTCTAAATACTGCAGGCATATTATGCTGAAGCCAATCAATTTTCACTCACGAATTGGACAGACTTTTGTCAGTATCAGTGGCGTAGCCAGCCCAAAAATTTGTGGGGGTAAAAAATTTTGGGGGTCCGAAATGTTTGATTTTAGGCGAATAACACTATTTTGTTTGGAAAAACTCTCTCAAAGCACAAAATGACCATATTTCCAAAACTTGGGGGGCACGACCTCTTTGGCCCCACTGGCTACGCCTATGGTCAGTATACGGGAAGTTTGCTTTTTATGATGACGTGGAAAATAAGCTACAAGCAAATGCTAAATCACCGATGTTTGCGTTATAGGGCAAATGCACGGACGCAGTTTTCATTCACATTTCAACAAATCAGGGCTAATATTCAAAAATACAAAATTGCATTGACGCAAATTTACTTCTTGGGAAAGCAACAGAAGCAAGAAACATAGAAAAGATTTTGTATTAAAAATAAAATATTATCCAAGGACTTCCTTCATGCGTGTGCCTGAAGAAAGTGTGCTAGCCAGTTTTTTAAACCAGCTGGTTGTTTATCTCTCAAGATTAGAAAAACGTCTCAGAGGGCTTTTCACATCTCACATCTCACACCTACTCAGTTTTGCTACTGTCTCTGAAACTGTTTCAGCATCTGTTCATCAATATAAACCGAAACATCGAGAGAACACTCTGCCTGCATGGCTGTCGGAGGCTTGTTTCCAGTGCGGGGCAATAGTGGATTTCTGTACGAGAGAGCAGCAGTGGTGAAACTTCACTTTGCCATCTCGAGACTGAAAGAAAAACATTTTTCTATTGAAACGTAATAGAAAAACATAAACATCGAAATTCAGGGTGGGCCAAGGCAATTCCGACACCCATGTCTGTCTGTGCGTTTTTGCCTTCACATTTTCTTTAATCATTGCTTGACGTTTCTGATTAGAACTTCAAGAAGTTTTTTTCATCATACTTATTTATGTATTCATTATCGCTCTCCTGACGCGAATGGTTCCTTAAAAATTTCCATAAATTAGAATGCCAGCTCACAAGTTTCTAAAAGCAGCCAGGCATTACTTACAAAAATCATTTGGAAGCATAAGAGTTTTTTTAGAAACCCCACCCCCTTCAGCAAAGCTATTGCCCTAGCTTATCGAGATTCTACTTTTGCAGGTCGTTTAAGTAATTACCTCGGTGGCAGTACATTACCCAAAACCTAAAGCAATGGAGCGTTACTGCATTTGCTGCACATACTCGACGAGCAAATTTTTCCAGACCGTTCATCTCACTCTGCGAAGAAAACGATGAAGACTATACACCAGATGTAATTTTACATTGGATATAAACTCATCTGGAACAGCAAACTTAAAAATTTCTCTTTGATATTTGTTCGTTTTTGTCGATCTGTAAAATATTCCAGTTGCATAAAATGCTTGTTTGCAGTGTCTAAATGCTTTTTGCTGCGATGTTTATAAGAGGAACATGCTGCTGCAATTCCACTAACGAGCTAAAAGTCTGCCCATCGCCTCGTCGATCATCATGATTAAACACGAGTGAAGTACAACTTTGCTATATTTCACTCGATACAAATTGGTTAATACTTGCCTTAATGATGACGCAAATATTTAGTCAATCCCAGAATCACTTGTAAAGACAACGTTTAGGCACAAAGCTAATGCATCAACGAAGACAACAAAAGTAGACGCAGGACGTTTTGGTTTGATTCCACAGCTTTTCGTGCTAATTGCGCTTACAATATACTCCTATCTCATTCACTACTTTGGTACAAACGACAATAACTCAGGTTTTCAGGAAGACAACGTCACATACCAACCAGCCTATGATTGGCTATTTATATACGAGAAGCAATGTCACCTGCACATTATTAAAGTAAAGTGCCTGGACTGNTTATGGTCAGGTCTAACAGAGATCAACTAAGGGCTATTGNGAAGCTACCTGTTTAAAGCAAGCCTGTCGTTGATACTCAGTTTCACTAAAACACATTGTTGACTCAAACATCGTTGAGCATCAAATTCCAGTAGGAACTAAGAATGCACTAATTTCATTTGTATAAAAACAAAATTGCAAGATAATTTGAAGTCACTTGCAGTACTAATATCCATGCGTTTGCTTTGCCATCATCATCCATTGTCATGCAAAATAGCCAGGGGCCGATAAATGTCATCGCTAAAGTTTCCTTCTTATACAAAACATTCGACAGTTGTGCATAATCCATTGTTGGCATCATAACATTATTCAGTTCGTTCTCAGTTAACAGTGAAACTGTGCAAAAGTAAGTAGCTACACAAAACTAAGAAAAATCTTGAAAATACTCCAATGGTTATTCCAATTCAAGTACCCCCTAAGCAAAAACAAAGAAATGGGTATAAGTTGTTGAAATGAATACAGCAGTTCCACTGGTGCAAATCTTTCAGCAGAAGTACACGGACAAGAAGTAGAATGGGCGTTACTGGTTATAGAAGACGGCCTTTTTTTACGGTTGTTTATCCACTTAAAGCCTCTTATGAAATTTTATTCACATTTCTTCGACAGCATCATCGCCTTCGTCTTTGTCCAAATCAACGTCTGCAGAGCCGTTTGCTGGCTTCTCGACGGCAACCTCGTCTGCGCTCTTCTTAAGTTTCAAATTTTTTCTCAAAGCCTTGTTCCGGTGCAGTCTGGCCGCAGACACCACATCAGCTGATGGCTCTTGCGAAGCATCTTCCGTCCCAAGCTCTTCATTTATATTTAAGGCACATGGATCGGCTTCCTTTGACTCCGGTTGGTCGGCGAAATCAGCTTCAGGCTCAATGACGTCAGCTTCGCCGCCATCGTCGAAAGCGGCAGTATCGGACGACGACTGAGATGAGCGATCGAATTCATTTTGTTCTTCCTCATTTTCCTCATCGCTGACCTCCGTGATGCACGTTCTGGAAAGATCTTGGTCTTCAGTCTTTGTTTTCGGGGTTGTTATTTCTTGCCAGTCTGTGCAAGTATACATAAGCTATGATTTTCACGGCTAGCCGGCAATAAGAGACGGGCAACTTGACATCGGTGCTCACCTGTTGACAACAAACTAACCGGCATGGAGTCAAACAACTTGGTACTGGCGAGACCTTTCTCCATTAGAAGCACTTCGGAGAAAGATGGCCGTCTAGAATCTCCGTCATTGACGCGAATCATAGCTTCAGAGTACAGTTAGAATTTTAGCGATTTTTTCCGATTCGGCACTCGATGTAATATAGCCAAGCTAGGTTTTCAAAAAGATTTTTGCGTGTTATGCACTTTCCGCAGGAAGATGTTAATCTATTTCTAATAGAAATTTCCTTTTTGAAATTTTCTTGAATTATGATCTGCGAAATTTAGATTCTCAATCATTTTTGCTTTATTACGAAATTGTGCTATATGAAATGCTGATGAAAGTGCTGGAGTTAAGAAACTGAAGTGGAGGGCCTCATCAGTTTAAAGCTGTAGCATGCTGGCGCATATGGCACTGACAGCTCTTATGGTTAAGCATTCGTGTTATCACATGTCTGGCTTCGTCGTTTTCAATTCAAATCAATGAGTGGTCGGTTTCGTTACAGCCAGTTGCACTACCTGCAGTACGTGCCATCTACTGTACTGTTTACGTCAGCTATATCCAACCCGCGGTCCGCGGGCAGCATGCGGCCCAGTCGAAGGTTTTGTGCGGCCCAATTTAGGTTTCAGTTGCAGTGAAAGTATTCCACATATGCTGACAACCAGTCCTTATTTTGATAATCATGAATTGGATATTTTTGATGCAGGCAGTTCTCAATGCCACTTTGCCACGTCTGTTACCATTGCAGTTAGGATTCGAACGCTTTCGGTACATAAGCTAAATTTAGTTTTCTAAGATCAAAGTAAGCCATTCAATGAGCGGCCCTCATTAATATGTTCTTCAATGTGCGACCCTGATTAAGATATTGACATAAATTTTGGCTCAGTAAGCCATTTGGGTTGGACATAACTGGTTTACGTCATATCACTGCAGTTCCAATTTGTCAAATTTCAATGAATTTTAGATAAAATATGCGAGCTGATATATGGGTATGGCTATAGATACCTTTAAAGTGGTTATAGGTGACATGCATTACATCTGAAAGCCAAGCACAAGTTGTAATTGTTCAAATCCATCACAATAAGGTACCCATGCGAGTTCACAAGGAACAGCGTGGATGCAAAGTAACTTATTTTGTTTTGAGCCAACTATTTTTCCTGGAGTGATCTTTCAAAGCTTTTTTTATCCAACAGAGAACAGGAATCATAACGAACAAATATCCACAAGGGGAGTTAATTCCCTGGTGGCCGGAGACGCGCTTTTGTTTCAGTTCTAAACTGGCGTGACTCGGCGGATAATGGAATCATGAATGAGCGTATATGCAACGGAAAGTGTTTTTAATGCTTGTAATGTAGTTGATTGTAAAAGTGTTTCAAGCAAACCTCCACGTCCTGATATAACGGCGTGTCCGATGAAGAACTTTCGAGAGTATCTTTGACCAAAAACAGCTATTTTGATGTATTTGTTGTTAAACTCATCGGGAGTGAAGCCTTTGAATAGAAACTTGTGATCCCATCTGCAAAGTCGTGAACTAGTTTAAAGTCTAATATGTTTTGTAAAATACGACATGAATGCCAGGCACAAAGTTGACATATTGGTCACACATAACACTGATATTTTGTTTAAAAATATTTGTGATAAGAATAATTAAAATAAAGGAATTTTGATTACTTGTTCTACTGAAACATTTGGCCTTTGTCACAAGTTTAGATTACAAACTTCTCCGAAAGAATTTTTGCAGGACAAATTTATGCAATCACTCAATACCGCGAATTGCCATCCAGGGAACCGTTTTTTGAAAGCGTTTGGAAGCAATTCAGTTAACAAGTTATCAGATGGTTGTTTTTTGCAAGAATTTTTTGCAAGAATTAATTAAAAATTAAACAAATTATTCGTGGCAAGGTATTAATTGAATGATATTACAACATCACTTATTTTTAAACGCATTTTGATTTGCTGGGACAAGAAAATTGCTAACCTTTGTTGTCATGGTCGTCACAGTTAAAGTCATTTCGTAGCCACAAAGAGCTGTCGCAAAAACTGGTTAATTCTCTGAGGGAACAATCACCTCAAACACAACAATAATTCATTAGGTATTAGTGACAATGAAATAAAGAGAAGCTTGGATTGTAGTAGTGTATGTCCAAAGCAAAGAAGATTGGGAACACTTCATAATAAGAAAATATCTTCCATAATCAAGACAGAAAGTATTTTTTTATTTTGAGAAGTGCACAAAATGAGCAACATGAGAGTATACAATTTAGTGCCACATCTAAGAGCAAAGGAAAACTGCTCCCCTTTAAAAATTGTTTGTTTACTACATTTTTCCCGTGTTCCCCGACTGCACATATCTGATTCTTCCCTCTTAACTCTTTGGCTGTTGCGTTTCGGTAAGTTAGGCTCTATATCGGGTGAATGTAATTAATAATATCATCACTAGGTCAACCAAAAGTCAATAAAGTAAAAATTTGTCTGCCTTCTTTAAAGCTTATGAAACGTCCACAAACCAATTTTCACGCTTGTACCATGACAGAATCTTAAGTTATTAGGTCAAAAACAGTCAAAATTTATCATTAGGTCAAAATTTATCGATGTGTCAAACTTTTCTTGCAGCCAGTGACGGATTTACGCATAGGCCAAATAGGCCATGGCCTAGGGCCCCGCGCTTTTTGGGGCCCCGCGCAACTCCTTCCTATGACGAACCATTCTTAACTTAAAATTTGCGAAACTGCGCAGAGGCATAACTTCACAACTTACTTTGAAACGAGCGAAAATGTAAACGTCTTTCTAGACTCTTGGCAGTACAAACAACACGATAATATTGTTGGCTACGCAATGTAGGAATTACAANACTGNTTTTTATCGGAGTTCTGCAGTGTCTGGTGGTCTTGCTTTGTTGCGAGCTTTTATTCAGTGCTAATCAGATCGACAATTAGACGATATGTTCTAGGGCGGCAACAAGGTCCCGCATGAAAATGTATATATCCGGAAAAAAAATACAAAAAACGCTAGAAATCACTGAATTTTAACGAAATTGAACTTCTGAATTAATTCCAAAAAAGATCGCATTGCCATTTGTTCTTGAGAAGAATGTAGGAAAGTCTTTAATTTCTATTGAAGATCTCTAAGGCAATCGTAGAACCAAAGTCGGCACCGCAAAATATAGATATTTGAGGAGGCACTACACATAAGAGGGACATGTTTTCACGCTTTTCAGGCAAACGGACAAATAAGTAACATCTGCGTGGGGCCCCAAAAACTAAGATGGCCTAGGGCTCCGCCCTCCCTAAATCCGTCCCTGCTTGCAGCACAGTTTTTTGCCTTTTTATCGATATTTTATTGAAACTACAATAACAGATATTGATATACGTTTGCACGTTTTGTTGCAATTCTGCAGTAATAATGGGTTTGCTGCGATTATCTGACGTAATGGTGTTGTTTTGCCCACTACTGGACGATTGAATGTTATGTAGGATAGGCGTGGCAAGGCAAGAAACGTGGTCTTGCAGTACTTGGTTTGGTAAATGCACAATCCATTGTACATACAGTGTTTCAACTTTATGATGTTCTCAGGTTTGACTCTACTGTAGTTATTAAAATGTACTAATCAACATATCATCCCCAAAGTTAAACAACCAATTTTTTTTCGAAGCATAGAGTGCATGAATATGTTTCTGGGTTAACCTCAACACCTAAGACTGAACTATCTTGCAGTTCCAAACACAAAAATTTATAGGTCAAAATAAAGTCAAAATTTATAAATTATGAAGTCAAAATTTTAAGATTTTAGGTCACAAATTGGTTGCCCTAATCATCATTATAAGAGTAAGCTGTTTAATTTTTATTTCTTTACGAGTATCAAATAACTCTGTGGAAACAGTGTTTCTTTTATTTTTGAGGTAACGTCTCAAACATTGGTTTCCTAATTAGCAACCTATGAATTTTCTTTTGCCTATACATATTTTCTACTTCATATTTTATCCTAAAAACACCGGTTTGGTTACTGTCCGCTAGTTCAAGCATCGAAAACAACGAACCATACAAGAAGTAAAATTACGAGCTAGTTTAAATTGTAATTGTGAAATGCATATTTTTCTCTTCCCACCTAAACATATATCTTCTCATCATAGCTTATACAAGTTCTACAACGTAGAGGAAAAACTCAAAACTTCAACAATTACTTTAAAGTTGTAAGAAAACGGACAAACATTGGAAAAGATTAACATTTCAAAAAAATCCTAGCATTTACACTAAATTGTTCCAACATCACAAAATTGCGTGAGTTTAATAACAAAGCAAGACAGTATAATTTTTAAACGCAAAAATGTACAAGTGTATGCGAGATTATTGTTGCGTTTTCGAGTAGACGGTGTCTCGAAGCAAGAAGAGCAAATTTCACTTCTTTGCATTGGGAATGTTCCGCTAGCTACATGCTATACACGTGGCATCGCTTTACTGACGACTGTTTTTATAGAATAATGCTGTCATTGAAAGAATTTCACCAAATAAACAATGTGCAGGTAGATTCACTTGTAGTTTGTGATTTTGTTCATTTATAGATTATTCCATACGTACGAAGAAAAATTCATGTGTTAAATTTTTAGCACAATTAAGCGGTACCTTTCACAGGCTAGTCATAACGGCTGCTTTATCACTGTTTGCATGTTTTCAAAACCCGGGTAGGCCTAGTTTTTTTTCATTTGTAAAGCAAATGTGCACCAGTGCTGAGACAGATCAATGCAACTGCTGAAAAACTTTTTCTTCAATACGTTTGCATTTACTTCAGATGGGCCAATGAAGTAACAGGTTTGGGATTTTGCAAGGTAACGCCAGGAACCTTGACACCAACAGTTTATGTAGACGATAAAGCAAGAGCACTGATTTCCCTGACAAATGACGATGAGGTGGTTGAATTAGCAATCCACGGACAATCGTTTCTTAGTATGAAGCTGACTCACATAAGGCTTTTCAAAGGAAACTGTATTTGAATACCACTGAACGGAGCATTGAGTCGAGAGTATTTATCATGGCACTGCGTTTTCTTCCCACCAAGGCCGTGAGAACAGCTTGAGAAATATAGTCCTTAATAGTTCAATTAACTCTGCTCAGGTAACCTCTAAACACAAACACTTTTGTTGTCCATGCCCAAAAAGCTCATCCGATCAGAAAAAAGCAACCTGCTGCTTTTGGAAAAATTTTTATATGATGAAGAACAAAAGCAATTTTCCTAACAAAAATGTGAGAAGTGCTCTTCACAAATGAACGAAAAAGTAAAGAAAAATCCAAAAATTCCGCCAGTAGACGTCGTTGGTGGTCAGTTTAAGGTTTAAACAGAACCTTATTTCAAGCTTGTGGTTCTATCTGCAATAAAAGTAAATTAGGTTGAGACATGAAATTTTTCTATTTTCATTGCAATTATCAGCCACATTAATCAACCTTGCCCAAAATGGGCAAATTTTTTACGACAATCAGGCACATAAGGTAAAGTTGCCCAAAATGGGCAAATGCTTTACGACAATTGCTGGGCAATCAGGTTGACCGCGGCACTGATATTGACTTTCATGTCTCAGATACGGCCAGTCCTGTCGCCACAGGGGGCTTTGGCATGCTAAGCCCTCCCAAACAATGCTCCAAGCCCTCCAAATTGAAATATGGAAACTATATATTAGTGGAGTTTTGTCAATTTTTACAATGTCAAGGCTCAACAGGGAAACAAAAAACTCACTCTTACCATAACGTGGGGTGATTTTCACCCGAACTCACACTAACCATAACGTGCGGGGATTTTCACCCGAATTCACACCACCCAAAACCTGTGATGATTTTCACTCCAAACTCACCCTAACCATGACGTCGGGTGATTTTCACCTAGGGACCACGTGGCCACCACTCCTGTCCGGGTGGAAATCACAGGGGTCAGTTTTCCA
>JGI24158J21664_10010865_pt1 | contig 12122 bp, 9 predicted proteins | sample Ectturendosymbi3_FD_21664 | JGI IMG/M metagenome (IMG submission 21664) | reverse complement strand
TAAGCCCACCAAAGACCCCCGTGGCGACGGGACTGTATTGGTAATGGAAGCATTTAGCTTATATTAAACTGTATTGTAAAAATCTGATGTTGAAAAAGGCAGAATCTGATATTAATAAGACTGACCCCAATGGCAAGACTGTCTGACATGCAGTGCGAGGTGTGAGTGACCGCTAGCTGCAGGCTGAATCAGTAATTAGCTGTTCTGCTAATTAGTTGCATGCCGCTCTTTAGTCAACGAAAAGTTTTGAGTGAAATCTGACAAGTTTGTGGTGAAATTACACAGACATTCGTCTTCGTATGAAACAGATCAGGGTAAGCAGCCTCGAAAAGTTTTATTGACCGGTGTCACAACAGCAGGCCTACCTGCCCACCGGTAGAATAGCAGCCACAAGCGTCTGGTGCAACTGGTAGCTACGACGTTTCGGCGAATCCCCCAAGCAAGCATAAGACTTCATGGGCGTACGGGAAGGTATTTTACTGGGAGGCGGAAAATTTTTGCCCTAAAAATCAACAATTTGCCCTGAACTAACCTGTTTAGTCTAATCCGAAGGGGGCCAGAAACCACTTGTAAATCTGTTCTATAAAGTTGAATTCGTTTATAACGGCTTCGTCTGACGTTACATTTTGTTCCGTCCCGATGGCATCTTTTTCACGCATTTCAATACGCGTATAACGTCAATTCGGCAATAACGTTCATACTGCAATCCCCTACAGGTGCCGTTATAGGCAAATTCTGTAGTTATCTTGCTTGTCAACCGAAGAGGGTGAACTTCCTTGCGTGTTGTGTTCTCCCAGACAAGAAACTTTACGGTAATTGCTTTTACTGATGCAAATATGCACGTGACTCCAAAGGCGCAACGCAATGTTTTAAAAGCGACGGTTCCGGATCGAAGGGTCGGACTCCCTGCACCTGCCTGTGTTATCGCTGCTGTGCGCTTGAGCAAGGCGCTTAAAGACGCGCACTCAGAGGGGTCAAGCAATCCGCACGTACGTGCGGCCCGCTTCTAAAACTCCTGTTAACCAAAAAAATCTATCATCTTAACACCCTGCACCTCTACCCAGCGCAAACTCGAAGACGAACAAAGAAAGAGTTATCGAATTCTTATATCAGGCTGTTATACTACCGACATACGATTGTTAGACATTTACAGAAAACGAGGGCTTGACCTAGATCAAATTCATTATAACCATTCACGATTTTAGTCCAGATTACATCATACACTAGCCCAAATTACACGGTTAACCCCCAAATGAATATACGTTGTATTGAAAATTTTTTCACCCTGCAGGATTTTTGAGCAACTTGCGCTTGCCCTAAAAAACAGAGTTTGCCTAAAATTTTTACTGTATTGAAATTTTTTACCGTTAAGGATTTTTGACCCCTTTTGCGCTTGCCATGAAAAAGAGAGTTGTCCTGAAATTTTTCAAGCCAAGTTTCAAGAAATTTGAAATGTTTTGGGAAGGGTTTTGAAAAGTACTTGAAGAGTAAAAAAAAATATTTTCAAATACATCAACAATGAAAAGATATACCGCGTTAAAGAATTGGTGAAAAATTATTTCAAAATGATACATTAATTGCGAAAACAGTAAAATTGGTACAAACCTACAAATACTATTAACTAAAAACAACAAAATTATTTTAAACCTGAAAAAACAAATGTTGAAGAAATGCAGTTTTCGAAAAGTTAATGAAAAAGTTTACAGCATCGCAAACTCTTACAAAAGTAAAGATTCTTTGGTGAAAAGTGCCAAATATGTTTTGAATTTCATAAACATTTCCACATGTGAATGAAAATATTCTTCACAAATGCAAAAAGACAGCTGCTTAAGATTAAATGTTCCTGTTAAAAAGTATATTTTGTTGATCGAGCAAGGTAGGTCATGATGTTGAAGCGACAAAACAATTAAACCATTGACCTTTAGTAACCAGTTCCGTTTCTAGATGAACATCTCAACGTCAACCAGCAGCATCACGATCCAAATGACCACAGCGAGGTTGAACGAGCAACCATCATGAGAAGTTTAGAGTCGTCTGAAAATCGTGGTTTGTTCTTCTGGCAATTTTTGATTACTTTGCAATAATCGTTAATTTTTGCCTTAACATTTTTCTCAAATCACTATATTTCCGGCACATCAGCAAATTTGTTCATGCTTGCTAAATGATGCCCTTCCAACGTCTTTGGAAATCCCCTCTTGGACGAAATTGGATTTTTCGTAAGTTTGAGGTACAGCAAAGGTTGCGTACCACCTAAAGCAAAAAAATTCATCAACAGATTTAAGTCCTATAATTAACTGGTAAGACTAAAATACCGCGTACATGTCAACCTCATGTTGTGCTTCGACGCATTTAAAACTTCGGGCAATGAGGCAGTATTCTGCGTAAGAAGTTGACGGTTTCGAAAAGAACGAGGTACAGTGGTCGATCGCCAGCGAACCTTGGTGAAGGAGTGCACGTTAGGTCAAGTAATTCTTGGTTCTCGTTTCCCACCCAAAGGACGAGATTTAAATTCAGTCATATCTCTATTTACAACATCTCCGAAAAGAGTGATTGGCCGACACGTAGATCCCTTGTGATCAATTGTCATAGAGATAATTTTTCGGTAAACAACTTCCAAAAGGGCCGATAACTATGTCAAGGACGGGGCTTTGTTTTGACATAACCAAACAAGAAGTGGTTTATAGGACTAGTAGGGAATGGTGAATCTCACGGCTTCGTTCTAATGAGTAGATCGAATAGCTTTTCTCCTTGATCAAATCCAGATAATCTTTATTCCTGCGTGGCAACATTGTCAACTTGATGGGTCTCTTGTTCCTCATCCAGCATAGCTACCATTCTCAAAAAATATATTAGTGATGTTGTGTTCCGGGTTAGGAAATTTATATGACGCATAGGTCGATCATTCCACTTACCCAAACATAGAGTTTATGAATGGTTTCTTTTTTTTTGTTTTTTTTTGTAGCAGAGAAACCATTCACTGTCACTGGTAGGCTTGTACTCGTCTAATTTTGGCGGACAGAATAGGTGGTTGGTACAACACACCCTATTGACTAAGGACTGTCTGGCTTATGCTGACAGTAGCTTCATAGGTGTAAGAGCAGGCAAATTTTGGGGGGTGCGAAAGAAGTATGCCTGGATTTCCCCAAAATTGCACAAAAAAATTTTGGGCCACTTTTTATGCAATTTTCATGTGATTTTGGGTGCCTTTTTTCAAATCAAAGCAAGTTGGGCGCCTTTTTGCTCGTACTTTTAAGGCGTTTGCCCAGATATTCAGAGATTTTTCGAAGGTTTTCAGAAATTTTGCCCAGATTTTGAGGGATTTTGCCCGGATTTTCACCAAATCAAAACTTTAGGAGTGCACTTGCACCCCCTGCACCCCGTCTCCTACACCACTGGGTAGCTTGACAGTGAAACACAAACTCTCTTCCACGGTAATTTATGACCTGTCCCACAGTGTTCTGCGTCCAGCGAACACAGAATATGACACTTAGATCAACCTGAACTGCGTTGTTTTAGCGACTGGGACGAAGAAGGCCGCCTTCTCCAATGTTATTGATATCTTGTTTTTCCAAAATGAACCGAGGCTAGAGTGAACATCTCTGAATTGCTTTGTCATCAGCAGGAAAAAACGCCGCTGCATTTCAACTAGCAGATGAAATGTTGCAATCAAAGTAACTCCTTTTGATCGAGCAGGGTATGTTGTGATGCTAAGACGATAAAACAATGAAACCATTGACTTTGAGTCACCGGTTATTTTTGTAGATGAACATGTCAACGTCAACCAACAACACCAAGATGCAGATGACCACAGTGGGATTGCACCAACAACCATAGGAAGTTCGGAGTCATCTGGAAACAATGGTTTGTGCGTCTGACAATTTTTCATTGCTTTGCAGTAATCATAAATTTTGGCCTAAATATAATTTTGAGCACACAATATTTCGGGCTCATTTATAACAAAATTGCAAAAAATCGATATTTTGCAAAAATATTTTAATAAAAGTCGGTATTTTCCAATATAACTTTTTCTATTAGTTTTTCATCACTTTGCCCATGATTGTTAATAAAAATCCTTCCAACAGATTTAGAATTCCTTTTCAAAAAGCTAATAAAAGCAGAAAATGTATTAATACTGTAGATTTCACCAATAAAATTGTTGAAATTAAAATACTGCAAACATGTCAACCTCATGTTGTGGTTTGACACATTGTGTACTTCTGGTAGGGTAGCATTTATTCTACGTAAAAGGTTGAATTCTTTGAAAAAAAACGGGGTAGCCAATAGTTAATCTCAAGCAAACCTTGGCGAAGGACTACACGCAAATCCAGATAATATTTGGTTCCCATTTCCCACTCGAAGGACGAGGTATAAATTTTACGCAGATCGCTGTTTGCAATATTTCCTAAAAGAAAGAGTCGTTCGGCCAATATTTCAGTTTCTTGAGATCAATTTGCCGAAGTGAGAGGGTTTTGGCAAACAATTTTCAGAAAAACAAATAACATTGCTAAGCCAAGGAGAGCGCTTTGTTTTCACATAAGTAAACAAGATGTGGTTTACTGGCCTAGTGGCAAGTCGTCCTCATGTCTTCGTTTTGACCAGCAAAACGAAAATCGTTTCTTCTTGATGGAGTCCTGACGACTTCTTTGCTGCAAGGCAGCATTGTCACTTTTAGTTGTCTCTGGGTCAGTAGAATATCTAGGTGGCATAACCGACACTTTGCAACCACCCAGATGTACGCCACATAAATTGTTTGTAGCAGACGAAGCATTTACGTTCGCTTGTAGGTTTGTTCTCAGCTCAATTTTCCCAGATGGAGCAGGTGTTCGCACCAACAGTCTGTTGTCCACAACCTTCCTGGCTTACTGCTGGTATTAGTTGCATGGACAGTGAGACACAAATTCTCTCTCACCATAGTTCAAGACCTGTCACATCGTGTTCTCCCTCCAGCGAACATGAATTATGACCATTAAACCAACCAGATCTGTAACGTTTCAGCGACTGGTGCAGAGAAGAGAAGCTTCTCCACTGTTACTGATCCTTTGTTTTTGTAAATTGAGCCCGGGCAAGAATGAGAATCTCTTTGTTGTTTTTTCATCAGTAGACTACACCTCAGAATTGATTTGAGTCGGGCCGGGTACGGACTTACGCGCACCAAAATGTTTCTGGCCGATTTCGGACCTGCCCACAAGCTTTTTTCGTAACGACGGAAACCACTTTTGCAGCCAGTCAGTGTTGAAGGAATATCGCGGTTATTAAATCTTCAATAAAAAACGAATACCTGCAAATTTTTAGTTATGTTCACTTTGCTTCGCCACCAAAACCCCGCAGTTGCGCATATCTTGAATCACTCGTGAAATCTGTTTTTTGGGCTGAAACTCGGGCTTCAAACACAAATGTCGGGCCCGAGCCGGGTTCGGGCTTCAACGCGACGCCATTACAACTCTGTCACAGCTTGTTTCCTCTAAATATTTCCAGGAAAAAACACTTTCCATAGCTTAACTCTTTTCATAGCTGACGAGCTCAGTCTGCCAATAAAATAAGTTACGGTTTCAAATCAAAAGGCGAAAAAACAACATGAAATGTCGGGATGCATAGGCTTTTTTAAATACCAGTTTGTAGTCCTACATACTGCGACAGTTCTCAAAACGATTGATTCTCATATGTGTTTTAATCATATTTCATTTAGGAGATTTCGCTTTTCCTCTTTCGTCAAAACGCAGGGTGGTTAAAGGTTAGGTTGAAAATGAGACTGAACAAGCGTCAGTGTTAGTTGCACTCTTCGCATAACAAAGATACAGTAAAATTTTTAATGAATTGCTCATCCAACTACGCCATATAACAAATTCCAAGTCATTGAAAAAACCCTTGTGGTTGATGCAACTACGGCTTAACAAAACAACAATCGCATGACCTGTATAGGCTGCAGATGATGCATTCTAAAACCGTTTTTTGCCAATACAAGCATCTCAACGTCTTACCATTCAACTAGATAAATTAAACTTATATCTATATAACGTCATTAGTCTCCACAGCTTTTGAAAATTGAGAACATAAACTAACCGGCTCACTCAACACACACTGTGCGTTAGTAAACAAACTACTGTGTGATAATGGTGGAGTGAGGTTGATCTGTTTTTTACGTCACCAATGGTTCAAAATGAATACGTAGATCAATCATGAGCCGCAAACGTCGTCTTTCAGCATGTGTAAAGCAGCATAGCTCTTTACTATCAATTTTTGTGGCGTAACGTCGTTTTCCAAATTGTATAAATTGTACACTTCGCTATATTGGTGCAAGTTTTACTCAGCATGTGGATCAGACGTATAGTTTCCTGAAGGCCCTGCTCACATTGGGGGCTTCATGGCAATGTAAACGTTAAGTAACTTGTCATGAATATGAACTACCTAGGCAGTAGCTACATTGAGGCAAATGAGGCTCCTGCCTCGGTGAACCTTTTGTAATATTGCCACAAAACATTTTTGCAACGCTAAATCAAATCATAATTTATTGTGTGGCTATTTTAAAAAGAGCATCAGTGCAGCTACATTGTGTTGCAACCACCAGTTTAGATTAAGTGAGAGCAGGATGTCAGGTTTCCATAAGCTTCATTAAAAACATACCTAACCGGGGACGTAATTCAAAAATATTCGCCTCGGTAAAAATTTGACCCGGACTACGGCCATGACTACTGTACTATACTTTTCATAGATGCCTCAAAACACCAGTTTTTTGGAGGCTATGATGAGGTTAAAACGACCCTGAGTAGTGTCTAAGCAAAATCAGGTGTCAACAGGTGTGATGGCGGAGGTCATATGGCTGTAGCAGTTGGAAGATTTATAGGCGATTGTAAGGATCAAAATATTGAGTATTGTACAGGTTTTTACGAGTTAAATTCTGCTTGGAAGTTATCAGCGATGCTAACATGGTCGAGATTGAGGCATGCAAGCGCCCCATGCAGACAAATCATTTCCATTCATTGGTCGCTCAATTCGAGTTATCTAATTTCTTATTTTGTTGCTTTGCATGCTCAAAACAAGCCCATGCTTCAGGTGGTCTGACCCGTCCCTTCCACCTTAAACGCCACGCCCCATACCAGCCATATCAAATCTTTCAGTTAAAGTCAGTTAAATAAAAATGTTGACACATAAAAAATTTCAAACTTAAAAATATCGTTTTGTAAAATGTTCATAATATCTTTCAATTTTGTAAAATTTTCCAAAGCGGAATATACAGTGTTTTTTCACACACCAATAAAGGTAGTTGCTTTTGAAGTATAAGATAAAATGGTACTATTAAGAAGTAATTCCTATTAATCGAGCAAGGAAGGTTATAGTGCTGAAAGGACAAGACATTGAAAAAACTATTGAATTTCAGTCAACAATTATTTTTCTAGATGGACATCTCAACATCAACCAACAGCATCACGATCCAAATGACAGCAGGGAGATTGCACCAGCAACAATGACGAGAACTTCAGACTTATCTGGAAATGGTAGTTTGTGCTTCTGACAATTTGTTCCTTGCTTTGCAACAATCATAAATGTTTGCATTTCCATTTTTCTGAAAACATCGTGTTTCCAGTGCATAAGCAAAATTAACTGCACGATTTATATGTTGCAAAAATATGTTAATGAAAGCCGTTATTTTCCATCGCAATTTGCCTCTTTATTAGTTTTTCATCACTTGTCCTTGATTGTTAAATGAAACCATTCGAACGTATTTAGAAATCCTTTCCTGAAAACGAATTAAGGTAAAAAATAATGATAGATTTAAAACCGTGAAATCGTTGAAATTAAAATGCTTCACACATATCATACTTATGTTGAAATTCGACGCATTGTGCACTTCGAGCAGTGCAGCAGATTTTTACGTAAGAGGTTAACTGCTTCGAGAAAACGTGTAGTTGATCTCCATCGCAACTTGGCGAAGGAGAGATCGTTAAGTCAGGTAAGTTTGTGCTTTGGGTTCCGAAGTCGAGAGTTTGAGTTTGTGCAGATCTTTGTTCGAAGTCGAGACCGTGAGTTCATGCACATCTCTGCTTACAACATCTCCGAAAGGAAAGAATCGTTCAGTCAACATTTCCTATTCTTGGGATCGATTCGCCATAGAGAGAGTTTTTTTGGTAAACAACTTTCAGAAAGACCAATAACGTCACTAAGTCAAGAAGAGCGCTTTGTTTTCGCATAACTAGACAAGATGTGGTTTCCTGGCTTAGTGGATAAGCGTCTTTCTCATGGCTTCGTTCTGACCAGTAGAAGTTTTGCTTTTCACCTTCATTGAACCAACTAGTCTTGTTTTCTGCAAGATAGCATTCTCAACATGATTTGTGTCAAGTTCCTGATCCAAAATATCTACCATTCTCAAAGAAATGTATTATGAATGTTGTGTTCTGGATCAGTAGAATATCTAGGTGGCATAGCAAAAACTTTGCAAATACCCAGACGGAGGTTACGCGAATTGTTTGTAGCAGATAAAACATTCACGTTCACTCGTAGGTTTGTTCTCAGTCCAATTTGCCCACATGGAGCAGGTGTTCGCACCAACAACCTGTTGTCTAAAGCAGTGTGGTGGAACTGCAGCCCCGTGGGCCTTTTGTGGCCCGATAACCAGATATTTAAGACCCGCGAGCTTTGTCAGTATTGATTTGATGTTGCGTGCATGTTCCTGTTACACTAGTTGATTTTAATTAAAAGAAGCATAACATTTCTAACAAAAACTTACTATAGTTATGATGTTAGATTAGAGTCTTGAGGGCTTCTAGAAATTTTTCAGCAAAGATAGATTTCCCAAAGTGAAAGATTTCGCACTAAAAATGCCCTCGATGTTTGTAAGCACATACGAATGTGAGAGTACATTTTCTACGAAGAAGCAAGTCAAATCTAAAACCATAAATCGAATGACAGACGAAACACTGGACGATAGTTTCGGACTTGCTGCAAATAAAACTGGTACAAAGGATCGATATTGTCAGAGAAGCTCTGACCACAAGCATCCCACAGACGGAGATTTGTAATAAATTGCTACAGTTATTGCTATTGTACAATACTTCCAATGACGTGCTCACTTCTCTTCCCTATTTTAGTTGTAAATCTTGTGAATCTGTTGTTATATAGCACTATTTTGTTGGAAGTGACACGCAGGTTGACACGTTTTTTCAGAATGACCGCAGGTCAACAGCAATTGGACCACGCTGGTCTAAAGTTTTAATGGCTTTTTGCTGACGGTGTTGGATAGTGAAGTGAGATACAAATTCTTTCCCATCGTAGTTCACGACCTGTCCCATAGTTTTCTAAGTCCAGCGAACACGAGTTATGACCATTAGACCATCCTGAACTGCGTTGTTTTAGCCACTGGTGCGAAGAAGAGAAGCTTCTCCACTGTTCATGATTTCTTGATTACCATCACAAAATGTCCCTTTTGTTTTTTTGCAATATCTGTAAAAGGTTTTGAGAAAAGTTTTGAAAAGTTCTTGATAAGTAAAAAATCAATTTTTAAATATGTGAAAAACGATAAAATACATCACAAAAGAACTGGTAAAGATCATCGAAATGATATATAAGCTGTGAATTCATATCAAATAGCACAACCTCAATCATACTGTAAGGTAAAAATAGTAAAACTACTTTCAAAAACTGGCACATTAATTTTGAAAAAGCGTAGATGTTGAAAACCGCTACAACGTAATCCCATTGATCATGCGAGGTAGGTTGATGTTGAAATAACACGACAAAGAAAACCATTGATTTTCAGTCACCAGTTACTTTTGCAGATGGACATCCCAACGTCAACCAACAGCATCACGATCCAAATGACAGCAGTCAGATTGAACCACTAACCATCGCGGGAATTTCAGAGTCATCTGGAAATAATGGTTTGTGCTTCTGACAAGATTTTTGATTGGTTTGTACTAATCAATAATTTTGTATTGCCGGTAATAATTTTTTCTCAAAACACCGTGTTTCAGACGCATTAGCAAAATTACCAAAAAAATGGATGTTTTGCAAAAATATTTTAATGAAAATCGTTATTTTCCAATGTAACTTATCTTTATTAGTTTTCTGTCACTTGTCCATACCTGTTAAATAAAACCTTTGCAACATCCTTAGAAACCCTTACACAAAAGCTAATTAAAGCAAAATTTTCAACAAAAGCTTTAAGCCATAAAATTGTTGCAATTAAAATACAGAAAACATGCCAGCCGCATGTTGTGGTTTGATGCATTTTACACTAGTGTAGAATGAATTCTATGTAAAACGTTCACTTCTTCGAAAAGAACGGTTTGTCGAGTTTCAGCAATCCTTTGCGAGGACGTGCATGATAAGGCAGATAATTTTGGGTTCTCATTCCCCACTCAAATGACGAGATTTTGACTTTTCGCTGATCTCTGTTCAAAATATCTCTGAAAAGAAAAATTGTTTTGGCCAAAACTTCAAATTCTTGAGATAAACTACCCAAAGAGATATTTCTTGATAAACAACATTAGAAATCAGATGATGTTAATAAGTTAAGAAAAACGCTTACTGTTGACACAAGTAAACAAGGCATGGTTTCATGGCCTAGTAAAAAAAGCGTGTTAAAATGTTTTCGTGTTGACAAATAGCTCGTAAAGCTTTTCTCCTTGATAGAATTCTGATAGTCTTGTTTCCTGCAAGGCAGCATCCTCAGCTTGATGGGTCTTTTTCCCAACACCAGAGATGCCTGGGAGGGAATATATTTCCTATCTGGCTTTTTTCCACATCTCTTGACAGAATTCTTTTGATAGTTGAAGAATTCAGTCCCCCTATGAACTACCTCGTTGATTTGAATCACAACGCGATAAAGAACACATGAAAAAAACGGGTACATAGACTTTATAAAACGCTTCCTTGTAGGCACGGGGGGATCCAGGCGATGCCGAATGGGGCGACCCCCCTAAAACCTACGAAAGTAACTCTACTCACCATGATTTTTTGCAATTCGGAATATAGTATTCGTGGATTTAAGGCCAATTTACCATCCAGTGTTTTGTCACAACAGTGTTGTGAAGTATACTTCATCTCTCTCACGGTAGTGAACCCATAATCAAACTCGACCACCAAATAATACTGAAATATCCCCCCTCTAACCCTACTCGCTGGATCCGCCCTGCTTGTAGGCCTACATTCAGTGACAGTATGCATTACGATTGTTGCTCAGCTAGTCTAATCATACTTTATTCAGGAGATTCTGCTTTTCCTTTTCAGGAAAGATTGGTAGTGAAAGCTTACACTGAAACAGAGACCAAAAAGTGTCAATACACTATTCGCATTACAAAGGTACAATAAAATGCTTCGTGAATTGCTAATTCAAATGCGTTATGTCACAAATTCGAAGTTGCTGGAACAGAATAAAAGCGCGTGGTTATTACCACGATAACTGAGCCAGAGGAACTGTCATGTAAGCTACGTAGGGTGCAGACCATGCATCAACGCAACCGTATTTCGTTGTTATAAGCGCCTCAACATCCTACAATTCAATTTGATAAATGGAAATTATAGCTTTTAATGCCATTAGCTCCCGCAGTCTTTAATAACTGACAGCATGACTTCTTCAGCTCACTCAGCAAATGCTGTGCGTTACGAAGCAAACTACTGTGTGCAATTCGTGGAGTCAGGTCTATGAATTTTTACGTCACAAGCAGTTAAAAATGAATACATCGATCAATCTTGTGCCGTAAACGTCAAGTCTTCCGGCATGTGTAGAGTAACAAAATTTTTTAAATATCAACTTTTGTGGCGTAGCGTCATTTTTTAAATTCTACACTTTGATATGTTTATTGCAGGTTTTGCTCTAAGAAACACACGGAATTCAACGTTACGCTTGAAAATATGTAATTCAATGTGTCTATAGAACAGTGGTTCTTAACCGGGGGACGCCTCCCCAGGGGGGCGACATTAAATTTTCAGGGGGTCGCGAGCTCCTTCGCTCTACAACAAGTAAAGCTTTTGAACGGGTAAGTTTTCCGTTCAATTTACTTATTTAAAGTCAGGGGACATGGCAAAACTAGGTGAATACCTCCAGACTTGGAAGCTAAAGCTCAGCACCACGAAAACGGTGTCGGCAGTCTTCCATCTCAACAGCAAGGAAGCCAAACGTGAGCTGA
>JGI24158J21664_10010864_pt1 | contig 12122 bp, 7 predicted proteins | sample Ectturendosymbi3_FD_21664 | JGI IMG/M metagenome (IMG submission 21664) | reverse complement strand
TATGTTTGACTAAACTATCTAACAGTGACATACATGTACAAGCTGAATTTATTTAACTATGTGGAAATTCGTCCTATACTCAAGGATGGTGAAAACATCGCTATTGCTTCCTTTGCACAATTTTGTCCAGAAAGAAAATGGCTGGTATCAATTTAATAAATTTATTATAACTCCAGGTTTGTTCATGCAATAAATTCGTTATCCTACTTGCACTGCACAATATTGGTCCAAACTGTATCATGACGAGTTAGTTAATCAGTAGCAGCCAGCATTACATTAGTTTCTTTGCTGACATTTATATACTTGGAAATTTTAACTTCATGTTTTGTTTTCATTGTATTCTTATTTGCTTATATCTGGGGTCTCAAGCACGCAGCCCGTGGGCCACACAAGGACTTTTTGTGCGGCCCACAATGCTTTTCAGCATTTTTCAAATAATTAACATTGAAGTTATTAGTGCATTCACTGGTGTTTGAAAGTGCTCTGCCAGCGAGTGAACAAGTTCTTTTCAAACCAACGTAGAGATGACCAAAATGATTTGCCCCTAACTCATGATACCTTTCGCAAGAATCAAGGTGCAAAAGGTGTAGCTAATAAGGTTCAGTTACTGCCATTGTTGTGTCAACGGCATAATACAACCCTCATGTTACTTAATTAAGTCCTCATTTGACCCTCGGAGCAATTTGAGCTTGAGACCCCTGTTTTATATATTAAATGCCAAGCAACAGCCCATTGAAATGATCTCTTTCAGGCTCAAGAGGCTATTTTGGTGAGTGACAAAGAATATCTTGGAATCACTGGACTTCCAGCATTCACTTCAGCTGCTGCAGACCTGGCATTTGGAGCAGACAGCATAGTTCGTCAAGAACATAGGGTTAGTTAAGTTTTTGTAAGTTGCTCCTATGATTCCCAAGTTTTGTGTGTTAAAAAGCCTTTTTTGCTATTTTTTCTAAAAACTTGTCTGTTGTTTTGAGTTTTATGTTTTTCTTTAGAATGTGACTGTTCAAGGAATTTCTGGGACTGGTTCACTTCGAATTGGAGCCAACTTTCTGGTAAAGTGCATGTCATTCTATTGTATTATTAAACTTACTGTGAAGTAGGATTGTGAAATATTAAAATATACACTTGATTTCAGCTGCTGGTTCTCAGTTTTGACGAAGTTATGTTCCTGTCAAATGAAATTGTTAATTTTATTATGTTTTGTAACACTAATTTTGCAAATTTATTTAACTATAAAACGCTTTTCAGTGAAAAAGCAATGCAACAACCATTCATTTGAATGAAGTCATATTTGGCATTTCAAAAAGGAACAATTTTCATAGTCAGCAAAGATCAAATGAAGCACAAATGCAATTCATTGCAGAAAATGTAGGTGCTTCGAATATAAGCCAAAATATTTTTATGTAGACCTGGTAATGCTTTCCAATTATAGATGTCCTCCTTTAGTGCAATACTGCAGTAGACCATTCCCTCTCTTGCTGAATCAAACTGGGAGACAAACTCAATTTCAAGCATTACATATATATGAGAGTTTATTCCACAGTTTCAAGAATTGAAACTTGGTATTTGCTTTTAAGGCTGGTTACATCTTGTCAGTGAAACTCATGTTGCAGATGTGATGATCTTAAGATTGGTGTTTGATGTGCATTTGCATGAAGAGTTTGTAAAATGCTTTTTCGATCACACTTATTAGTACTGATATAAATTGCAGATTAGATATTAATCTGCTCAAAGTCTCCATTGTACTCCATGACAAGGAGACTTAATGTTGCAAACAGTTTATCTTTTTATGAAAGCTTATCAAGTAATTCCCAGCCACAAGGACAAGGATTTTTGATGCGTGTGGTGGTTGTTATTGTTGAAAATGCTGTTCTAAACTTCACTAGTTTCTGCAGGTTTGAAGGTGTTATTGGAGTCATAGATTTTGTCTTTTCAAAACACAACCATTTCTTTACGTATTGGTAAATGTCGTCAGACCTTGTCCTGGAAAACTTACGCTTTTACAATTCAATGCTGCAAAATTTTAACCGGTTTTCAAGTGTAGTTGTAACTGTTTAGCTGTCTTAAGTTTCCAGATGCAGAAAGTACTATTGTTGTCACGCACTGTGGTGGTATGCATGACGTATCTTTGTCAGTTGTAGATGACGGTTAAATGATACTGATTTCAAATATAATGTTGCACATTTGTGTTTAGTGGAAAAACAATGTACAGCTGGGATATAATGTGTTACATCATGTTTTTCCACCTCTCTCAGGTTTTTATTTATTCGGTGCGGACGTTTGGTTCTTGATTTTGCAAGAAAAAGTGTTACGTGGCTCAAAGTTTGAAGCAGTAAAATTTCGTCAAACCCTACATCATAATCATTCTTATTTGACCCTGTCAGAGAAAACCTTGTGCGGGTTAAGCATACAGATGAAGTTTGCCGGTTCTTTCGTTGTTTCCAAAAGTCTCTACATCCCTTTCGACATTACAAAGTCTTGCAAGCCTCGATGATGTTAGCAAGAAACCTGACAGCAATCAGAAGATAGGCTTTGTTGAATTGATTCTTAGAAAGTTGCTGCGTCATTCGTCCTCATTGCTTTTTACGCGTGTTTATCAGACGAGTTTATCGCTTACCGACAACGAGTTTATTATATTTATCGCTTTTGTACTTTTTCAAGCACTTAACGTTTTATTTATACGAGGTTAGCGAAGCGCGCGCGTGTTGAGGACAAAGGAACACTCGCATAAAATAAGGACGTCTTTGTGACGACTTTTGCTTCATCGTTTAAGCCAGTTCTTGTAATCCGCTGCCAGGCCGCACGGGCTCTCGGGGCAGGTGTTGAGCAGCCATTCGATTGTCTTTTCATCCAGAACCGTCAGGTCATGCGCTCCACAGGGAGTCGATGGTTTTTGCCACCTTAGGAAGACTCCGATATGGTGCCTGTCAACGTTACCATGTGTCTTCTACCTTCCATCATCTCAGCGAATGTTTACGCTGTCCACTAGAAACGAAATAAAAATGGATTTTGAGATAGCACGATATAGATTTTCGCGTCGTTTTGTCTTTCTGTTTTGTTTGTGATCATACCCTGGATTGACCGAACAGTTCTCGCAGCGTCGCTCCACCGCTTCGATGCTACTGCATTTTGCTTTTTCAGGACAAGTTCTTCACTGGATATAAAACCGTGTGGCTTCCTACTCCGTCTTGGGGCAATCATGTTCCTATTTTCACGTAAGCGGAAGTTGGTAAATATGAGCATCGCAAACCACCTGATAAATTTTGCATTATCTACGGAAATGTAAGAAAATCTTGCTCACAGGTGTTCAAAACCAGATATCAAAATTATGAAGTAGCATGCAAGTATAGTAATAAACGTAATTCCGCTAATCCATTTTCGTGCGGAGCGATAGTTTAGGGTAGCCGATAATAAAGAAAGGATTTTATTATTTACCTCGTGCTTTACGACCGGCTATCATGAGCTGGCGGTGCTAAGACTTGATTTCTAGCATTTTGCATGTTTGCCAGTTGCTTTTTCTCTTCTGCGCAAAATGTGACTTCACTACTGTAATTGTGGCATGTCTGTTTGCAGGCACGCTGGTTTGGACATTCAGCGTTACCGTTACTACAAACCCGCAACGTGCGGATTTGACGCCGATGGAGCATTGGACGATATAAGCGTAAGTCAGATGAAATGTCTGCGAAAGCTTTGCAGGAGTCGGTTTGGTTTTCACGCAACATTAACAACAACATGAAACAAGGTTTCATTTCGGCCAGCTTGTCTTAGCTGGCGCTCGCTACTATGCCATTGTCTTGAAGTTGTATGAAGTTACTTGCTGACGCGGCTTACAACCAGTCACATTCATTTCGCAGCAAATTCCAGATAAATCCATCATAATGCTTCATGCCTGCGCTCACAATCCAACTGGAGTGGACCCGAAGGTAAAATGAAGATAATATGAAATACCCAAGTACACAGTGGGATTGTGTGCAACTTTAAGACATGGAGGCTTTCGTTTCTCTTCTCGCAGCCCGAGCACTGGAAGGAAATTTCCACGATTTGCTTGAAGCGAAAGCTTTTGCCGTTTTTCGACATGGCTTACCAAGGATTTGCCAGCGGCGACATTGACAGCGATGCCAGTGCGGTTCGAACGTTTGTTGAAGATGGTCACAACGTCTTGCTGGCGCAGTCATTTGCTAAAAACATGGGATTGTATGGTGAGTGTGATTGCCGCTTGTCCTCCCCTCCCAAGCCGATGCTGTAAACGCGAATGAGCAAAGTTGAACATGAAAAGAAAAACCAGTTTGCTTTTCGTCTTTTGTGTGCTATTTTTTCGAAATGAAGTTGTATACAGGGTTGCGGAGTCGGAGGCAAAATATCCGACTCCGACCTTTCCAAAATTTCCGACTCCTTAACATAAAGGGAATGAAGTTTGGCTGTTAACATCAAAGGAAATCGTGGTGAGCAGCAAGAAATCTCTGTTTCAACAAAAGTTTCAAAGAAATTGTACCATATCAACAGGAATTCTCAACTTTGGAGTGTGATGTAAAAAATGATCCAATTGGACATTCGGGGTCGGACAATAAAATCGACTCCAACTCCTAGCGTTGTTAGGAATCCGACTCCACACAAAAACCTTCGGACTCCGCCACCCTTGTTGTATAGATGAAAATATATGTGCAACGACTCGCAGATTGTGATGGAAGAATGTTTGATATGGAACATCTTGTGTTGTACGGTGATCAGACCATTCTACCACTTCAAGTTGCTTGGTCTTTGTGTTGGCGGTTTGCACAGCGAGACCTCTTTGGCGTTTTTCCCAAATCGTTTTAAGAGCAGTCAACAGGTACGTTGTGGCGCAAAGATTGAAGATGTTTGTTTTGCAGGTGAACGAGCCGGCGCCTTCACTGTCGTATGCGCCGACCAGGACGAAGCCTTGAGAGTTGAGAGCCAACTGAAAATCTTGATCCGTCCNCTCTACTCCAATCCGCCGTGCAATGGAGCCCGTATCGCCGCTGCCATCTTAACCGAACCCGATCTTCGCGCTCAGTGGTATGTGAGCCAAGCGTAAGCCGATAGTACCTATTCGAACGTGACAGAGGCTGGAATGACTTAACATTCTTTAATCTTCTAAGCGATGATTGGCATGTGTTTTCCTTAGTTTGTGTAGAGGCCGAGAAGTAGCGAAGGTCCCAGCTGCGCAGTGTGCGTTTCTCTGTCTTTTTTCGTCAGTGGTGAACTTAAATCCTGTAGCTCCTGTATAGGGCCGCAACCAGGGGGCTCAAACGGGCAATCGCCACCCGAAATTTTCAAAAACACGTTTAGTTGTTAGGTACAACATCAAGTTACAATCGTTTGCCACCAGAAGAAAATATCAGTTGGTTGCGCTCCTGCTTCCGAAAGTTGCCAAAACGAAATTGCAGCAGAAAGTTGCGATACTTCAAAGATGAACATCGCTTCCCTCGCTTACTTTCAACTGTAAAAGTTAATTCGCTTGACCTGATACGTGATATCTCGTACAATTTTTGTCGAAAAATTTTCTGTCAGTGCTTGTGTTTGTCAACTATCGCGCCGGCGTTGTTCAAAGATCTTTTAAGTTGCCAGCGTGTGAAATAGAGCGTGGGTCAGGACCGCAACCAGGGACGGCAACCTGGCAATTGCCGCGAGGTTTTCCTGAACATGTTTAGTTGTTAGGTGCGACAGCAAGTTACAATCAGTTCCCCCCCTGGCCGAAAATACCAGGCGGGGCTGCACTTTCCAAGGTTCCGTCCTTCGTCAAACCGTTGTTTGAATTTGGTTTTTCATTTAAGAACATCTGTGTCGTTTCCGCCTGGGTCTCGGTAAAAATTTTCAAAGCAGCTTTTTTCGTGAAACTTCTTCGATGTCGCTTTTAAGCGACGGCGAGCGTTTTTAACTCCAAGCCGGGCAATCGCAACGACTTGCAATATAATTCACACAACGCAGCACGCTATACCAACCGAACCAAGATTATTTGGCCGCATATGCTTTGCGAACTGTGCCGAACGATTACCGAATGCTTCGCGAACTTAGCTATGGATCTGGTTACCATCAAATAAACCCGGTCATGTTGACTGATTAAGTATCTTACCGGCGCTTTCGCTCAGCCTTAACTAGGTGGGTTTAATTTAGGGTTGCGTACTGTCTTGCTAATTTCTTCTTTCACTCTGCAAGGCATCGCTCGGAGTGTTGTGCTTTTTCTAAATGATCAGGTTTGCTTTTTTGAAGTATACTTATCAGCTATTGTTGTTTCCCGAAAGATCGCCAACGAACATAGCGCCGAATGCAGTCTTTGAGACATGTTCATGCCACGTGCCACCCGTCACTTTGCGCATGCGCGATAATTGTGTAAACTTGTCGCGCGCATGCGCAGTAATCGATCTGTCATCGTCTGTTCGACAGGTTGGTCGAGGTGAAGGGCATGGCGGACAGAATCATCAGCATGAGGGAGCAGCTTGTCGCCAACTTGAAAAACGAAGGTTCGATCCGCAACTGGTCACACATCACCGATCAGATCGGAATGTTCTGCTTCACAGGATTAAACCAGCAGCAGGTGTGTGCACGCAAAAAATCTTTTAGTTGAGTTGATTTTTTTCCGCTTTTGACATGGCATGAGCTTTGCTCGGGGAAGCTCATGCCATTTTTAGGGCAACGCCGTAATTATCTGCGGTGACGTGCCGTAATTGTGGGTATGCTTTCTGACTCGTCAAGAAGGAAATTTAAAGTAAATCGGGACGATTTCAAAGATTGGAAAACTCCATGTAACTATTTTGGCGCTTTTGGAAAGTAAGCATACCTGGTTGGAAACCAGCGTTCTATGGTTGGATTCAAACTCGAGATGCAACGGGGTCGGTTGAGTAAAATGTCGAAAAATGAGCTAAAAGGTTAACGGTAAGTTGCTTGATGGTGGATGTGAAGCCACTTAGCCCATTGGGTAAAGGTATGAGCGGAAAACTGTTCCGACAACCCCCACCCCCTGGTCCGCCACTGTCGCTTTCCGTGTCGCTAAATGCATCAATTGACTCGTTTTCAGGTCGAACGCCTAACAGAAGATTTTTCCGTCTATCTGACAAACGATGGACGAATTTCCATCGCCGGTCTGTCGTCCGGGAATGTCCAGTACTTGGCTCACGCAATGCACCAGGTCACCAAGTGATCGTAGCACGCACGCTTCACCCCCACAGCGCGCTCATTGCCCTTCTTCCCAAGCTCAATATTGCTGGAGTTCCACGTGGTTATGTACCCTCGATTGCGTTATTATTAGGGAACGTGAAATACACCGGCACACTGTCGCTTCGCGCCCGCGCTTTCCTGCTGCGAAACGCAACCACAACGTCATATAATTTCTGTACGTAATGCGGGGATCAGCGTGAGGGTTAATCGGGTGCGTATTTGTTTCTCAGTAAGCCGCTTTTCACTGTCCGGAAGTTTCATTATCCCCCGTAATGGTGGTGTTATATCTTGCATGCGTTGTGTGATCCTCGCGCTGTCTTAACCATTATCCCCGCCAATGCACGGTCGTCTGAACGGAGGATTTCTCGTTCTCGGCGTCGTCGTGGGCAGCGAAGTAGTTTTTTCTTCTTTCTACGAGCTATTTCCGCGTGTTGTAAAAGTTTGGCCGCTCATTATCGTGCAGTTTGCTCCGCGCGTTCCTTTATTGTTTAAACGAAACTTTCAAAAGAACCCATTGTCCGCCGTCTTAACCTACAGTGTCGTAAATTTAACTGGCAATAGTTCCGACCTCAGGAAACGGCGGCACTGTCACTTGCTTTTGGCAATTTATTGTTTGCATCGTTTTCTTTGCGAACTTTTGTAAACCCGCCAGGCGAGTATGCCATACAGCAGAGGCAAACTCCAGTTCAATGTTGCAACGTGCGATTTGACGACGGTTCTTTGCTTTGTGGTGCCTCCTGTAATCACTTTATAGTTTGCGTTCTCACCAGGTGAAATTAAAGCGATCGACACGACGTTGTTTGGAAATAAGAGTTTTCGATTACGGTTTTTCGCTTTGCGCGACGTCAAGAGTCGATAACATCGCAGGCGTTAGCGTCCGAAGAAATTTTTCTAAATGGGGGGCCAAAAGTGGTGAAATTTCTTTACCACTCGAAACTACGAAAACAAACTACTTTTGCTGAAAATTGATATATGAAAATGTCAAATATAAAAATCCAGAGGGCAAGGACCTCCCAGCCCCCCCCTCCTTCCGACGCCCATGCTCGCAGAAAGACAAACATCAATCACCAGTGGCTGACGACATATTGCAACAGACCAAACCTTGTGAAGTGTCAGAAAGTCACGTTCAGTATGGACTGGTGCATTGTTGCCTACGCTTTGCCATGCAGCGGGATAACACAAGAAACGTAAGAGCGACTTCAAACTCGGCGCAGTTCTCGCAAAAGTTTTATTTTAATTCGCACTGGCGTGTTGACCATTCGGTGCCGCGATACTGTTTGCTCATCGCCCGCGCTTTCACAGGATCAGCGTTGCATGTGCAGCAACGTGCAAGCTCGCCGGGACGCCCTGTTTCGTGGCAGGCAGGCGGGGAATTTTTATCGACCACCAGAAAGCAAGTTTCGAACACATCGGCCAACAGCAGGCTGGCGCGAAAGAGGCTGTTCGAACCGAATCAATGGTCGAAGTTCACCTTTTTTGCGCAGGCGAAATGTTTGTGGGCTTAAGCGGCTGGGCTAGCCCGGCGTGTGGAAAATAGTTCTGTCACTCATTTGCTGCTGAGCAAGCTTGTTCTATTTTAAGCCGCTGCTTATTGCAGCGTATTCTGTATCGTCNGCCAAGTTTTGATTTAACTGTAGGGTTGCGATGGGCGGGAACGGTGTTCCCACACTTTTGGGTGCAGGAACGCGTTCCCATAATTTTTTCATGTTTTGTGTATAGTGTAATGAAAGTTAATGTTTCATAAAACAATGATTGAAAAAAGAGTTTGAAGCGCTTTTAAAAATGGCTGTTTTTTTGAGTGCGCTCCTACACTTCTTTTTCCAGTACCACATGCCTGGTTAATAGCTTCGACGATGTCGAGACGCCCATCGTAAATGAAACTAAGCGCAGCGATTGGGCAACATTATTCGAGGACGGTGTGACGTCCAGGGGCGTAACGAGGGCTTTGAAAGGGGGGCACAATTCCCGGGCGCGAAAAGTCCCAACAGTGTCACAAGTACTTTCTCCAATACCATATATTTGCTTCCGGAAGACCTCAAGTTCTAACATAGGGGCGCCATCTAACCTCGTTACACCCCTAGTGTCAATTAACATCGGATGCAGGAGACCCGGGTATTCGCAACTACGCACGCCAACTGCAGGTGTTTGAAATCATTACGGGTAGTCTCTTAAGGTCGAAACTTGTGAAGACCACGAGCCTTGTGTAGCAAGTCACTCAAGCACGGTCGGGGGCTGCTGAAACCTGTTCTGTGAACACTGCTTGGAAGCGAAATAATTTAAATGTGGTACCGGCGTTTTGTTCTCAGGAAACATACTTGCAGTTAGACAAATTTTGAAAAATTACGTTTGAGGGCTTCTTTATTCAAATCTGATCTCGAAACTGACACAGCAGCGTAGCCAGGCCAAAAATTTGCGGGGGGGGCAAAATGTTTCATTTTAGGCGTATAACACCCATTTTGTTTGGGATACCGCCTCTCAAAGCACAAAAAGACTATGTTCTAAAAATTTGGGGGCATGACCCCCCTGGCTGCGATATGAACAAAATTAACAAACAAAATTATTTGTTACAGCGCTCCTTTGTTAAAAGCAACCTGATCTACCCGAAATTTTCAGCCTACCGCTAGCTACGGGCGTCGGAAGGCTTTTATCCAGGGGGACAACAATGTCCCCCTGGGAAAAAAAAATGTTTTTCTACTGAAAAGTCGTAGGAAAGTATAAAATTTCAAAATTCAGGAGGACATTGCCCCCCGCACCTCCCGATGCACATGCGGCTAGCTGCCCCCAACCAGTACGTAAAAGAGGTCTATTTTACGCCAGGGATATCGCGTCGGTTTGAAGAAAGCGCATTTTAAGATAAAACACACTCGTGGCAAAATAGCCGAATGGAAATCTAATTTCGATTGTTGTCAAACTCGGATTGCAGTCACTTTGCTATACGAAAGGCCATTAAAACACCGAGCAATACCAATATGCATTTCATCATTTTGCAGGAACTCAGCCGTGGCGACAACCACGTATTTTGAAAACATGCAGAAGGGTTTCCCTTACGTCATTCATTTCTTAGTGCAGGGTAGATGAGGGACCAATGAGTCATTTTTACGCTTCAGGTCATCAGCCGCGGCAATTCTAAGGGGCCTGGGTGGGCCATGATCTCCCAGATTTTTGCTTGGCCCCCAGTTGTTTCTTAATTACCCGTTTAAGTTCGTTTCGTTGACATATACAGTAAATAATTTTTGGCCAGCAATATTTCAAACGATAATTCAGAAACTCTCTGGTTTGCATTCAATATTTCCGAAATGCATGATAAGCTGTGTTGTTGTTTTTGACCGCCGCGTAACTAGAGTTGTTTATGACGACACATACCAGTAGGCTACTGTAGTTGCTGGCATCCTGCGTGAAATTTAGTCAGACCGCGGTCGTGGTGTTGAAAAATTCATTTCGAAACCAAAAAACAGTCGCAGAATTGGGAAGAATGATCTTTCGTGCATTTCAGTGTGTGATGGAACTGGAATATATTACTGTCAGCAGATTGTTGCTTGCCCAGCAGCAAAACGTTTGTGAAAGCATTATGAATTGGTTTCAGTTGATTTATCCTGGCTGCAGTATTGCGTTCTGCTGCCTTGTGTATATGACTTCGAAACATCTTCCGTAAGTCTTTCGTGACTACAGTTTTAACTCTACCCACACATGTCCTGCAACCTCATAGAATTTTGTACGGATTTTCTGTAATTATTCGGAAGCAATTCTTTCGCGTATTTCAGCTCTTATACTAGGAGATCAAACATTTCTATCAGAAAAACACTTGAAAGAATTCGCAAATCATATTCATTTAGTTAAAATGATTTAAAACATGAAATAGATTTGGCAAAGAATTTGCTTCGGAAGGCGTCGAAGCTGCCTATATCACTCGAACAATTTTTTTCATTTATAGCTACTTAAAAAGCTGCATTTGATTGTTACTGGTAGCTGTAACTCTTCCCGTCACCAGCGCTTCATGCGAGAGAAGTTTTACAAAAATAAAATTAGTGAAAATATTTCCCAGAAATTCCGTAGATTGGGTAACAATTATCTACTTTCAGTTGAAAGGGTACGAGCTGAAAAATAGATTTAGATGAAATCGTTGAATTTGACAGTCGACATGACAATAGAAGGATTAAGTTACATTGAGTTGATAATGATATATAATTCTAACTTAGACTGTGCAGGGATCTGTGATAATCATAATGATCATTGTCTATTTGTCTGAATCTTTTGAGGTTTGGAGCTAGTGCGTGTTTCGCTTATGGCAAGACAGTCATAAATCAACGCAGAGTTGAAAAGTCAACTTTTGAGGTCGAGGATCAGTCAGAGGAAATTCGGTGTGAATGTTAAAACGAACGACTTTGTTGGGAATATCCTGCAAAATAAATTTTACGCCTGCTGTTACATCTTGCTATCAGGTACGCACCCTAAACGCCGATGCACACCTACCTGCGGCGCTGCTTTGCTACTTTAGATGAAACTGGTGCCGAAACCTCGATGCTGTTAACTGCACAGAATAGTCCTCACCCTATCCATGCTGCAGGTGGGCATTGCACTCGTAATAGTAGTTGCATAACATTTTCATTGTTACACCGCAATCACAAAATGTCCACAAGCTACCCAAAAAACGGTTTGTCAGTAGTCACCAATCCGTTGGCAGATGGCTTATTTTTTACGTGCTTTGTAGTGAGAATATTTTGACAAAACTAGTTGGCTGTCAACAGCCTACTTTTCTCTGTGTCAAGATGGAATTCCTGGTTGGAACCATTTCGCTTTCATGTGAATTCTATTCACTTTCGTGAAGCTATTTTCGTTCATGTGGGGTCGGCACAATGGTGTACGGAAAATGGTGTTTCGTTTTACATGTGCAGTGCTGTGGAAGTTGCATGGTTAGCACAGAATATTCGACATAGCAGTACACGTGTGTG
>JGI24158J21664_10010863_pt1 | contig 12123 bp, 4 predicted proteins | sample Ectturendosymbi3_FD_21664 | JGI IMG/M metagenome (IMG submission 21664) | reverse complement strand
GGCCCGCCCTTTAGTGCAGCCCGCCGAAAATTCATGTTTTTTAATTGGGAACACGGCCCTCCAGCCCGCCCGGCCCGCCGGCCCTCCGTTTAGTGTCATCCCACAGCAATTGCCTTCTGAATCCTCGTTCTTTCTATAAGATTCATTTTCCCTCAGTTGCACAGTGTTACCTTCAACTTGTGCATTGGTGAAATATCTTGTCAATCGCATGGCCTATGATGAGAAAAAAAATTATAATAATGCTGAAAAGAGAATGTGAAAAGAGATTTTGGTCAGCAAAATATAGCCAACGGAAGGCTGAGCATATCCACTTCTTCTTGGTGATGACTGACACTCTTAATGTGTGGCCCACGTCAGACTTTTTGAAACCTAAATCAGAATGCAATATCATGTCAGAACCAATTTTCAGAATAAGCACATAGCCTCATAGTCTCAGACTATGTGCTAAGTCTGACCAATTGATTGTAAGTCAAGATGAGTACTTCTTGCTCTTCATTGTTTTTTCTTGGACTAACAAAATATATGTATAATTTCTTAAACTTCATTATAATTAAAAGTTTTAGGTTTGCTACAGCCTTTCAAGTAAACAGCCGCCAAGGCTCTGTTTTCATCATTTTGCAATCAATGATTTAAACTTGTACATATCTGTTACTGTAGGCTATTGGCTATACTTTGAAGTAGGCTATAGGCCTAAGTAATTTTAACTATTCTCCAGTCTCCATATCACATATGGCATATGTGAGGAAAACAAGGAATCCGTTGGCCTACAATAAATGTAGAAAAGGTTTTAAGGTTTTTCCGAAGTTTTATCTACAACAAACGTAGGAAAACCTACAGTACCCAAGGCCTTACTAGTTACTTGAGGGCTGGGATTTGGGAAAGCTGGGTTTCACGTACACAAAGGTGTGAAGTTGCAAGTTGGCCGCACTTTTCCCGGTTTTCGGGGTATGCGAGGTTCAGAGAAAAAATTTCCTTCGCAAATCAGTAAAAACGAAGTAGTTTTCTTTACAGCGAATGAAAGGGATTCAATATTCCATAAGTACGGAAGATGCATGCTGAAAAAGAAACCATTGCAATTCAAAACAATTTTCAAAAGTAAACAAATCCACTCAGACTATTCAGCTTACAAACATGAAAACAGCAAGTTTTCAAACAAATTTCAAACAGCTTTCCAGGGCGAGTACGTGCACATATTTTATATCACTGTCTTTGTAATTTCATGCAAATTCCATTTCTATTAAAATTTTTAACTACACTGCTCGGACACCTGAGATGTCGCGCACAATGTTAAGTACGGTTTTTACATAAAGTTAGCGTCTGAGACGGACAGATATTGGCTGACAACTGACAACCTGTTGTTCATCCTAATTTTAAACAACTTCCCGGAACACGCACCAACACATATTTTATATCAGATTCTTTGCAATTAACTGCAGATTCCATTTCTGTTAAAATTTTGAGCTACACTAATCGGAATCTTGAGATTTCGAACAAAAGGTTCAGTACGATTTTACGCGCAGGTAGCGTCTGAGACAGAAACCTTGGTTGACAACCTGTTCTTCATCCCAATTTTAAACAACTTTCCGGAACACATACGGACATATATTTTATATCACAGTCGTTGAAATTAAATGCAGATCTCACTTCTGTCACAATTTTGAACTACACTATTCGGAATCTTGAGATTTCGAGCAAAAGGTTCAGTACGGTTTTTACGCACAGATAGCGTCTGAGACAGACAGATATCGGGCAGGGCATACTATGGTATGGAATGGAATATGGAATGGAAGGAAAAAATCGGTATGGAATATGGAATGGCTTAAGTGTGGAATGGAATGAAAGATTTGATGTATGGAATGGAACAAATCTTCCATATTCCATAAAAATTCCATACTTGCATATTTTGACATGGTGTTGCTGAAGTCCGGTTTTTCCTTCAGTTGAACATATTAGCAAACAGAGTCTGAGTTCGTCTAGAACAGTAATTCGTAAACTGAGGACGATCTTTGCAATATCCGTCAAAAACATTAATGTCGACGCGAAAAGGAGGTCACTTATTCTGATTCTGTTCTCATGGGGACAGGGGACATTGTCGCCAGACTTCTGCATGTTTACCTCCATACTGCCAGCCTGCCATTTTGTGAGACGAGATAGCCACCTTGCTAGCATAGCCAGCAATGTCGCATTGTAATCGGAGACTTGACTTGGCATCCTGTGACAAAATAATGTACATTATTTTGAAGTGCAATGACTGAAAGAGAAACTATCATTGCTCTTTGTAAGCGAGCCATAAAGGCGTGCTCGCTGGCCGTGGCAACTAGTAGACTAGATTTGTTTCACATACTTTGTGTAATGTTAGGCAGATATTCCTTCAGATCTGTTTCGTCCCGTTTCTGTAAGTTGAAGTTCGGCATACTCAGATTGAAACGAATTCTGTTGTCACTGTCAATACCGTATGCTACATAGGTTTAGTAACTTACGTCAGCTTTGAGGTCACACTTCAAACGTGATGCGAAGTGTCTTGTTGAAAGCGAATTTACCTTTGCGCACCAGTGCAGTAAAATGTTTGATTGCGACGCTCAGCTTCACTTACTCACTAAGTTGATAGCTTTGTTCACTGACTTCATTAGCTCACACCTATTTTCTGCTGCACGTAAAAACGTTCGAATTATAAGCTTAAATACAATGATAATTTGCCGACATTGCGTTTAGCAAAAATATAATGGAAAGAAAAAGTAAGTCAAAGATTATAATTTTTATGCTTGATGGTGAAGCTTCACCAAAGACGTACGCAAAGGGTTAAGGTTAAAACCCTCCCTTGAGCTTGATATTTTACGAGAACTTTATTACCTGCGCAAAGGAAATTAATTGTTTTCCCATACGTTTTGCTTGTTAAAAATGTCGACTTAATGCAAATAACACGGAATGAATTTGCATGCAAATTTCAAGGTACATTGCAACTGGGCTAAAAAGTTATAATTAGGTTTTGGTGAGAATCAGGGTTATCGTCTGCATCCAGAAACCATCTCACTACTTTTGTAGACGTTTCGTCCACTACGTATGTTTCAGATGGTGTTCCACGATACGTCGCTTTAACGGAAACAATTGTCTTTGTTTTGTCTGCTATGGCTGAGCAGTGCATGCGCTGACTGCATTGGCTACAGGGGTCTCCCAACTTTTTTGTCCAAGGGCCACATAAGCTACTACAGAACATATCGAGGGCCAGACGTCAGAGATGAGCGGACTGTGAAATTTTTCAGTCCGAGTCCAGTCCTGATCTGATGAAATTGAATCCGATCCATTCCTGACCCGCAAAACTTTTGAAAATCTTCAGTGCGATCCAGTCCTGATAAACCCATGCAAAATCATGAATTTTTATTTTGCCGCATGAGGCAAAAGCACTACTGGAGCTATTTTGCCTTTAGCTAAAGAAGATTGGTTGAAGGCAAAATAGTTCCAGCCGTGCTTTTGTCTCATGAGGCAATATAGACCAAGCCTTTTGGCATTTCGACAGTTTAACAAGGCAGTGTCTATTTTGCCATCAGAGGCAAAAGCACTACTAGAGTTAGTTTGCCATTAGGAGAATCCGATTGGTGGATTGTTTAAGTGACAAGGACGATACACTTGGATGAGCAAAAGGTCCTTATAACATGACCTAAGATCTTCAACCTAAAACCAAACCCAAACCTTCACCCAAAACTTAAACCTGAGCCCAAAAATCAAAACTTAAAAGCTGAACCTAAACCGAAACCTACAAACTAAACCCGAAACCTAATCCCTAAATCTAAACTCTAAATGTAAACCCTAAACCAAAACTCAAACATACACCATAAGCGTAAACCTTAGACCAAGGTTTCTCAACCGGAGCCCTTGGCCCCCATTAGAGGTAACGGGAAAGCGTGGTTCTCTTTTACTAAATAGCTCCTGCCGTGATATTGCAAAACCCTATTGATGAGCAGAGGGCCACAAGTGTTGAGAGTCTTTGGAAGGGAAAGGTTGAGAATCACTGCCCTAGACCTGAATCTTAAACTTTTTGAAAACGTACATAGAAAGCACTCCTATCAAAGCTGTAATTTCTATTAGCTGAGCCAAAGGAAATGGTGAGAGCAGAACCAACGAACACTGGCACAGCAGGCATAGACACTAACCACTTTACTGTGTTCAAGTTGCTAATGGAAATAATTGTTATATATGGACAAATATGAATACAGTTCGAAATGGAAAATAGTCCCAGCAGAGTTTTTGCTATTAATGGCAAAATACACACTACCTTAACAAATCGGTAAAATCGGATCACATCTACAAATTTTGATATATTCAGAAAAATCACATTAAAACAACAAAAATTTTCTCAGTCCGATCCAGTCCTGATCCGACAATTTTGTAAAAAATTGCAGTCCGATCCAATCCTGATCCGGCGAAAATTGGCTTCAGTCCTGATCCAGTCCGATCCAGTCCTGATCAGTTCTCATCTCTGCCAGACGTCCTACGTAATCTGAAAGTTTTAGGATATGTTACATTCTACCAAATCAACAAACTTTTGGTAATTTTTTTCATTTGACAAAATGACCCGTGGGCCGTAGTTTGGAGACCCCAGGGCTACATTACCAATTTCTGTATCATGATAAAACTGTTGCACGAGCTCAAAAACAGCAGTTGTTAAAACAGAAGCCTTCAGACATTTGATTATGTCTCAGCAGGGAAAAAGGAAAACTAAATGTTTTCTGGACTTCTATACATAACATAAATCGAAAGTTTGCTTGCGTACTTTATGCGCATTCTCAATTCTTGTGTAGTTTAGCAAGATTCGATCTTGCAAACTGGGGTGTGCACCAGCTAGTCCTGCCGCGCACCTTATACACTCGACTGCTCGCATTCGACAAGACATTAAAGCAGCCTCATTTTGCAGTTGTAAATTGCTCTGACGCAGTGATGAGCAAGTTTTACTCCCCTGTTTTAATGCGCAGCCTGTTATTTTTGCAGTTATGAACTGCTATTTCGTAGCGCTAAGTGTATTTTCTTTCGATATCCTAACCGGGAGCGCTGATAGTTTATAATCAGTTTATTGTCACATAAATTAAGGGGAGTCCCTGTGTTGACGAATATGCATATTATGTCAACAAACTTCGCCAAACCGTTGGTTTGAAAACATGACTATGACGTCAAATTGTGACGTCACAAACAGCCCACACCAAATATAAATGACCACCATATAATTGAACCCCCCCATGCCATTGAATGAAACCCCCCATGAAAATTTTCTGCGTACGCCACTGAGCTTCGCCGATATTTGTACTACATTTGGAAATTTTAGTAACAGCGCTCTGATGCCAAGTTGCTTGAAAGAGCTGTGGAGTCTTTGACCCCAGTACGCACACTCACTACAAAACTTCAAGAGTGTGCGCTAACCCCAGGTAAGACATTAGGTCATTGGCAACTAACCATGCTATCGTATGAGCATATTTCTACTCCACTAGCAACAATACTAATGGAACGCATGAAAGAAAGGAAAAAATCACTTATGATTCCACCAGTGTTGGCTGCAACTTACCTTAATCCGGGGTACCAAGTGCTTTTGACTAAAGAACAGCGAAACTCAGCCAAAATTGAGCTCCAAGCCTTCTGCTTATAAAATACTTCTGCTACTGAGACACCAACAGGACAGCTTGTGCAGTAGAGAAGTGCCTAGCAGCGTACTAGTGGCAAAGACCATGAACTGACACCTATGCAGCTGATGCTTATGTCCAAAGGAAAGGAGACGAATTTGAGTCAGGTCGCTTGCTCATCTTTTATCACATCCCTAATCCACTTCTTTGACATGAAGAATTATACTAATGTAGATTGTGCATTTCATTACTGGGCTGAACAAAATTGCAAGGTGCTTTCACAACTGGCATGGATTGCTTTTGCTGTTACAATGACACAAGTGTCAGTTGAAAGACTTCAGTGGCGTAAACTTTATATTAAGTGGTTTGTGCAATTCTTTGGCAGAAGACACTTTGCAAGCAACTATGTTGCAACGCACTTATGTGTGAGCATATCAATTCAGTGTTCGTATTCAGCATTCACCAGTTGAGTTCTTTTCCGTTCATTAAACGCGATTCTTCTCAAGTTGTTCTTTGATAATGTATCTCTTTAGCGTGGATTAGGCCCATTTCGTTTATTATCAGAGGTGTTAGCATAGGGTGTTAGTTTAACACCAGGTATGGAAAAGTATGGAAGATGGAATGGAAGATTTTTGGTATGGTATGGGGTGAATGGAAGATTTCAGGTATGGAATGGAATTGTATTGAAGATTTTGCCTGCTATGGAAGATGGAAGATTTGCATTCCATTCCATAGTATGCCCTGATATCGGGTGACAACCTGTTTTTCACTCTAATTTCAAACAACTTTCTGGAACACGTACCAACACATATTTTGTATCACATCTCTGTCTCTGTCAAAATTTTGAACTACACTATTCGGAATCGAGAGATTTTGTACAAAATGTTACGAACGATTTTTAAGCACAAATAGCGCCTGAGACAGACATATATCGGCTAACAACCTGTTTTTCATCCTATATTTAAACAACTTTCCGGAACACGTACGGACACACACAACGCAACTTCAGTACTAACGTTGCATTTGTTTTCACACAGNTTGACTTTGAAAGGTTCGATGCAATCTGTGGCGTATACAATGAGAACAGCAATCACTGGATTTTGTTGGTAAGACGACATTAATCATTAAATGATTACAGCTTATGTCTTTTTAGGAACTTAGCTAAACTTGTTGTATTTTCTTATTATTTGATTTTGCATTGTCTGGCTGAAACATGATTCCAACAAATTTTGATTATAGATGCTGTGAGTCTTCTCTTTGGAATCAGTCATTTGTGAAATGTGCTTCTATAACCTCGTGCATCTTGCAGTAACAGACACAAGAAGTTTTTGCTGTGGGTGTGGGGATGCACAGCCTATGAGGCGTGGTGAAGTGCAGCCAAGTGCAATTCCTTCTTTGTTTTATTATCTCGAAATTGAAGCGTGACCTCACTTGACTACACGCAAGTCGCAGATTTTCACGGAGCGCGGCTACACTTTATAACGCTTCGGGAGCGTTCCGAGTGGCGCGAAGCTTCATGAAGTGCAGGTTTTTTCCTGGGGTCGTGGCGTTGGTAACGTGAAGTTTGAACTGAAGCACTTAAATAACACGCATATACAGCACAACAACCTTATGAAAGAAGTTGTACAAAAGGATTCAAGAACTGTTTAGGAATTTTTATTTGACATATGCTAATTGTAGCAAAGTTAGGCATATGTATTATGAAGTTCAGTGATAGACTGGGCATAGGGTAGGGTTGCTAGTATAAAGGAACAGCTTTCCTACTCTTGTGTAGCCAGTTTTTACTCTCACTTATAACTGCAAATAGATGTAGAGTCAAACTATTACTGATTTTATTAATTTCATAATTGTTGTCCATCGCTTCAGGACTTCACCAACTAAGTAGTAAGTACAGTTAGCATGTTTGGTGCAGATTAAACATAAACAAGTAGGCAATTCAGACTTGAAGACAGCACTTCAGTTGTTGTTGTACTCCTCTTTAGCAGCACCTTGCTGCAATTCGAGGTTGAACGACAAAAAAGTGTGATGNCCATTGCTTTGCAGAACTTAATGGACACTGATTTCAGCTTGATTCACTGTCCTACTAGTACAGGTTCGTTGTGATGTGAAAACTTCATATACTCTCCTTTATGATGGACATGTAGGCCAGTGCCTTATTGAATAGTCCACTGAAATAAATGAAATGTTGACATGATAACCATTTTGTTTTTTCGGGTGCCCTGGCAAACTGCTTAATTTACAAATGTGAGTATATTGTTCCCTGAAAACCTGGTATAGGCTATAGTAATACTGCAGTAAGCTAGGTATGCTTTCATACTAAAATTAAGCAATTGCCTAATCCATACCCTTAAAGCTAATAGAACTAATGCTGTTTTTCTGAACATCTTGCTCAAAGTGTTTGATAATAACCATCTTTGTCATTTCATTTCCAAATAGCCTATGTGTTGTAGAATTGATACAACTTTGTTAAACATTAAAATAAAAAATATAAATAAAGAAAAATATATAAATAGGATTTATCGAAAGCTTGTAGCATAACCGAGAGCTTTCAACAGTTATGACGGTTTGATAACAAATATGAGGAGCCTTTTAACGTTTTCATAAATGATTTCTCATCACCTTGCCGGCGAGTGAACAGACAACACTTTGGGAACAGTGGCGTAACTGACGGCCCTCCCCTGGCAAGCTAAATGTAAAAACCTGGCCCTCATTTAGCTTTTATTTTGGTATTCAGTATTCTTTAGGTTTTCAGTAGCTTGTTGCTTTCTGCGTTTTTCAGATTGTTATGGTTGTCCGGGTATTTCGGGTTTTAGTATAGCCCAGAACCGTTGCCATAATGTTTTCAATAGGGGGGTTTTGCAGTTCTGCGGGGGGGACTTTGCGTTTATGCAGGGGGGGCTTGGCATTATAAAATTAACCAAAACTTCACTTATTTATAGTGTTTCACGTTTCAATTTGAGGGGGCTTAGAGCTTTGTTTGGGGGGGATAAGTCCACCAAAGCCTCTCCGTAGCGACGGGACTGGTATAGCCGTCCACATCCGAATTCACAAGCATTTTACAACTTTTTTCTCAGTGTTGACTAGTGGGCCCACTTCAGCTAAGTTTGGTTCTAGTTACGCCACTGGCTCAAACCTCTAGTTATGCCACAGTTTGGGAACGAGCTTTGGAGTATTGTAGTTGGTACTTCTACTGAACCGCTTTTGTGGAACTGCGATCAACAACGTAGAAGGATTTAATCAGGAGGCACGCCCAAACTTGCTCTTGCAATGAATCGCTGCATATATTGTTACGTAAACATAAACTGTTGCACCATCATCTGCCGTGACATCGCCGGTGATGAAACTGCCATCGGCGGAAGTCGGTCGGCGACAGCGATGTGGATGTTTGCTTATCAGATTTAAACATGACATGCCTAGGCGCTTGCTGCAGAAGCTTGAAAATATAAAAAAGGTTAAAATACGAAAATGGATGAAAAATATAAATTTCACGTAAAATGTATCATCTGTGATAATTTTCCAGTGACGAAATAGTTACCAGCGCGAATTTGATAATCGATACACCTTTTTGCAATCAGTGACAGGTGGGGGAGTTCATCTTTAAAATATGAAATTAATGATGAAAATATTACCATAACGCAAAAAAATGTGAAAAACTGGAAAACATTAAAAAATATCAAAAAACATAAAAAATATAGGTCGGGGAAGGGAGGTTGGGGAAAATCTACATTCAGTATATATACTTTGTTTTAGACAGATTGCTTGATTCCCAGGAAAGAGTAAACGATCAAGCTAAGTGGTGCGGCTTATCGCAGAATGAAAACCAACGAGGAAGAAAATTTGACGAAATTTGCAGGATTCATGGATGCATATGTAAAGAAAGCAAAAAAAAAATAACGAAAAATAATGATGAGAAGGACAGCGCTACAAAAATGCTAAAGCTTTGCAAGCCAAAAATAAGTGAAATATGCGGCGAGGAAATTTAAGTGTCAGTGCAGAATGTTAGCTTATTTCCTAACGTTAAAGTTAAAAAATTGTAGTGAAGCAGGTGAGTGGCAAATAATAAAAAAAATAAAAGTTTGTCACGTCATTAGTAAGATCTTTAAAAAAGAAACACTTGGGCAGAAAAATCGAAGGATTGAAAGCAACGTTTGCTAAGGCGTTACAACTTTACTGTGCTGTTTTGACCAGTGCTACTACACTAAATACACTCGCTTAAATCGATCGTGGTTGTTTAAAATACAAAAAATGGAATGTCTCGCCTCTTTCCCGCGTTCTCAATTAACATACTTCAGTACCAGGCAGCAGGCCAGAACACTGAAACTTTATAAGGGCATTACCTCCTGTCCTTACACTTAAGGGTTGGTAGTGCTTTTTGNGGATAAGATATTTTTAAATTTTTTGAGTCAAATAGGGTTGCCAGATCACTTTAAATTTTTTCAAGGACATTTTGTTTTTCAAGAGATACGGTGGCCTACTTTCATGGGTGTCCGCAGGGGAGGCAAAACGTGTTTTTCACCTCCCCCTTGGAATTTGGGACTGAGAACCAAATAATGTTAGAAAATCTGAAGTCAGCATCTCGATTCCAATCAATTTAATTCTTACAATAACACTTTATTTACTGGTGTGGCACTCACACTGCACAAAAGCCAGCTTCACGGTTCTGGTGTGATGCAGTGATGAGCTTTGCAGTTCACACATTTCCACTCCTTCGCCTGCAGACTCACGTTGCGAAACTTGCGAGCGCATTGTTCTACTGTTACTCTTAGTTGCATAACAATAACATGGCAACGAATCTTCAAAGGTTCATTTCGAGTTCGATAATTATTGCGTTTTTCCGCATGTGGCTGTTGACTTCAGACATGTTTGGCAGGTGATGCAGCGAGACAGAGACTGCTGAAACGGTAAGGCGCGTTGTTTTATACTGCTGCGTGAAAACAAGCAGAGGTGAATCTGTAGCAATGCTTTCGCTTCCACAAGTTTAAAAAATCCATTATAGCGTGAGATTGTGAGTGTGACCAATGTGCCTGAGTGAATAGCTTAACCAAGCTACGCGTATGCAGGCTTCTTTTCACACAGTATAAAACTTCGGCTTGTTAGAAATACCTCTGTAAAAGGCTTTGGAAATGCGTCTCAATCGTTAAGACTTGTACTAAGTGCAAAGCTATATTCACCGCACTGGCGAGTTTTCATAATTCATCTGCTTATTTTTTACGCCTGCCTGGTGTTCCAATTTTAGTAAGTTCTTTAAAGTTGTCCCATAGTCGTGTTAAGATACAGTAAAACAGTTTTGCGAGAGTGTCTAACGTTCGTGTTTTTTTACCTCTAATGTTGATCTGAGCGTTTAATGTTCTTAAATTATGACTTATTTATAGAAAGTGCTCACAAAAATGGATATTAAGCAATTTATGGAAAGCAAAAGCATTTCTGGTAGCCGAAGTGTAGAAAACAATTCCGACAAAAGATTTCAGAAGAAAGCCGCAAACGTAGTTGCTTATAGTTCAAGTCCATTTTAGACTCATTTGTGTGGCGTTCACGATAATAACGACATTTATGCGCCAATTCAGCAATGCAACAGATGACTGAAAGTACACCTTTGTGGCAAATTCGTATAGCCTACCTGCAGCTTTACTTGAAAAAGATTTCAAATAGATGCAAATGGAGCGCATGCCTTCATGGGGAATTTTCTTTGTGGTGTAGAAACAGGAAAGCGTTTTGTGAATGTCCATTTGCAATGCAACGTCAGCAACCTGAGAATAATAAGCAAAATGTCGACGTTGCACCCCCTGGAAAAATTTCTGCATACGTCCATGGTTACTTCAACCCTTTCAGCAAGATTTCATGTATGGGCAAATCGCGCTAAGCTAACCATGCACGAAATTGAAGACTAAACAAAGCGTATTCAGACGACACCACCGTTCTTGAATAATTTACTTTATTCTACACAAGTGTTCAAGATGGAAAAAATCTACACATTGGTCTGTTCATCTCTCTATTGCTTATTCTTGATTCTTGGATGTTCAATGTAATCAATAGTTTAAAAATGAACAGTTTAAAAACTATTCAAGAATTTGCAAGGACGCCGGAAGATATTCAAGGACACCAAGTTGTTTTTCAAGAATCAAGGACATAATGAGTGTTCACTGCAAATTCAAGGACAATTTCTTGGTGCTCAAGGACGTCTGGCAACCTCAGAGTCAAAACATATTTATTGAAGCATGGCAGCGGAAATCACCTCAAATATTCAATTGGTTAGCTGATATTTTCCGAGTGAAAAATGCGTTGAACATCTTATAGCGCCCAACATTTTAAATGTTCATGCATTTCTTCAATGGATATGTTAATTAGACCACAGCTTTGAGATTGTAAATTCCTAAGAGCAGGGACGCACGCAAGAGGGGCTGAGGGGGCTAGAGCCCCCCCTTAATGGAAATCGCCTAAACACAAATTTGTTGCTGACATTTGTTGAAACACAAAACAATTCCGCACATGCATACATAGCTATATAAAGATTTCGATT
>JGI24158J21664_10010862_pt1 | contig 12123 bp, 8 predicted proteins | sample Ectturendosymbi3_FD_21664 | JGI IMG/M metagenome (IMG submission 21664) | reverse complement strand
AAGGTAAAAAAATCACAGCTCCAGACGAAATTTTGCGAATACATTGAACCGCAGTATCTGTGGCTAACTGCACAGACACACGCGTGTTGAAACCAAATCAGAGAGCGAAAGTTGGCAATCTTGCTCGCATAGCATTTCCAAAATTTTTACGTTTCAACGCCACCTTCCTAAACTTACTCGCGCGCAATCACCTTGGCTTCAAAAGTCGCAGGTCACGTGAGTTTCTTATCGCCTTGGCGAAGTTTTAGTTGTTTGAACATGACTGAGCGACAACTTTCGCATCTACATTTCGCAATTGGTTGTTTGCGAAAGCCGCGCAACCCGATAGAGCAGATTCATCTAATTGCGAACTGTTTACCGCCAACCCAGTACTCGAGACATGGGCAAATGTTCGTCCCAAATCGCAACTTTAGTTTACATTGAAAAGAATAACACTTAAACCCGAGGTTTGGAATGAACCGCGAAACGAACAGAGCGCTGGCAAAACCAACTGAAACAAATCCACCGAACGGAGATCCTAGAAATCTTTTTGTGGCATTGCCGGCGTATGACGTCAGCAATAACTAGATTGCGAACTCTGGATAAGAAACCAACGTCATGCGCCAGTATTTACAGCGGAGGATTTAAACCTTTTTAAATACCCGCGGTTTGCTCCCGTCGATCATGCGGAAGATGAGCCCGCTCCGATTTGTTTGACGTTCAGTGCACGCTTCCCGCAGCGCGCAACAGACGCAGGGCAGGCACGTCTCAGGCACGAGCCGGCTGCCTGTCGTTATTGGTCGCTCATGCAAGGGATGTTTGTTTTTGTTGCCGCAAGATCAGGGATATTTTTAATTTGTCGGCTGCGTAAACCCAAACATGAGTCGGCGGTCGCTTCACTGGCAGTCAAGCGACCAAGCTGGCGCGTGGCGAAGACCAGTATTTCAGCAGCCTGTCAAACGTGGTGTCGCGTAACGAAGAAACAGACAGCAATGTGTTTCGCCAACTAATCACAACACGGCGAGATGCGGCGTAAACAGGACCTGTATCATCGGAAAAAATTGACCAAACGCTTTTGCATAGGGAAGTTGAAAACAGCATTCTCCGACCTGATCCTTTTGATTAAATTTTCGCTCGTATTTTTGTCCAGGTCTGGCGCGATTTACTTCGCAAACATATCACGCGACCAACAGGGGCGCAACATCTGGTCGGATAAGTATTTGACGCGTCGCTTTGCCAGAGTCGGTAAAAAAAACTCTTTTTAAAATATTTCACAATATTCTGAACATAACGTTCAAAGCTCACAAGGTAAATTTGTGTGTAGTTGCCCATAGCTATGAAGTTTAGGTAAGAAGGTGAGCATTTCGCATTTTTGCGTACCTTGCCAACACGTCTTACTGCAAGGGTTACTTACTACTTAACGGATAAAAAAGTTCTAAACTGACAAAGGGAGTGTTACGCAGGCTTAGAATGACAACTGATCACTCCAACACTGTCAGTGGTTGACTCTGGTACAAAAAAAACGAGTGAAAAGTTTCACACACGTAGCGTTCTTAATTTCACACCGAAAATTAACGTACTCTGCGGTTTATTGTGCGGGAAAAATACGTTCAATGAAATTTTCAGAATCTTCGTATGTACAAATGCAAGTTCGCGAATAGTTCGATGATTGGTGTCGTCGACGCCTGACGCAATTTTTGAAGCACCTCAAAGGAATCACGGAAATGTTTAAAAAATGAGGGAGGGAACACTGTATCAGACAGATCGCAATAGCATTCCTTTCGTAAACATACGCAGCTGATCAATGGCGATTACTAAACACTGAACAGCAAAGGGTATACTATGTTTCGAACCAGAATGTTATTCACCTTCTAGCTTCCGGCAAATGACTACACAATGCCCGTCACAACTATGCGAAGTTCGATCAGAGTTAAATAGCAGAGGGCTCAAGTGGCTCCAGCTGGGAGGGCGCCTACCGCATTGTTCCCTTGTAGACGTGCTCGCAAGAAAGTTGACGGTTCTTGAAACGAAATCATGAGAAGACACAAGCCTAATTAAATTTCACATCGGATGGCCTACTACCAGCGACGGTGTTGGACGAGTACGAGTGAGCTTACAGGGAAAAGTAGGAAGTACATAGACAGAAACAAAGGCGAAGCAAAACACGAAACAAAGGTCGAGCCGGATTCCCACAAGTGGTGAAAATAGCCGGAATTTAAATTCCCATGTTTCCAGTCAACTGCGGCTGGGTCGTTTTACAAGCGGTGCCAACACAAAGCAACAGATTAGACGTGTGGGCACCACCTGGATAGCCTTTGTACTGCCTCGAATCGTCCGACACCTGCGTTGCCACGTATAGGCATTCGATGGCCTGACGCGTCAGGCCACGGCAAATTTGCTTAGCAGTAAGACGCTCTGGCGATAAAACAACTTGCCGCCGAGCTATTTCACATGGGGAGGTGCTGCCGCTTCCGATACTAAAACTAACTTGGACTTAAGAAATCGTTGCAAGTAACGGTCAGCTTTTTACGAGCTCAACGTCATGGCACGTTGTGTAAGCAATAGGTAAAGCGCAGCGAAGTGCTCAAATCTTTAACGAAGCTGGTTTTTGTCGGTCATTGACCGAATTTTTTTGAAATTACCGAAAAAAGATTGAGTCAATTCAATCAAAATATGTTTGAAAATGGAAGATGACAATATTGTTTTTAAGCTACTTCGGACAAATGACCGAAATGTCTCAGCAAAAAGCAGTATTGAATGCTGCATGCTCTAAATTATATCATTTTTGTTGCATTTCTATCTTGGTATAATACCTTTTAGATTCTTCCTCCGTAATCTTTGGTTAAAAAATTAGCTTCAAACGTACATCTGCGGTTGTTTACAACCGTTTTTTAACCTCAGTAAACACGGTCGTATGGACTTAACAGACTTTGAGTTGGCACAGTTTGCTGCCATATTTTGCGAGCAGTTAACTTTTTACAGTGTGCAAACGCTCATCGGTCTTGTTTCGAAATACATCTCGTTATGAAACAGCCAGGTGGTAAAGTTGCTGGTAACGGCGTACCAACAAGCTGAAGGCAAATTCACTAAATAAGCAAACACTCTGCAAAGACCCTAGTAACGATTCAGTGGACAATGCGTCAGATCTAACAATGTCGTAAAACTGTCTACATGTCAACGAAGCAATCAATCTCGACTATTTACATCCGAGCTAGGAGTTGGAAAGCAGCGGTTTGCGCGGAAGACTGTCATCCTTTCCACACAAAGCACACAAAAAAAGCACGGATGCCTTAAGATTTCTTTGCCCATCACGAAGTCATGACTGTCACTCGGCCGCAGTGTGGAATCACATACCAACGAGAATGCTCCGATGTCGCGTGTAAGAAAATAAAACTTTTGTTAAAGTTAACGGTCGCGCTTTGCTCCGCCACTTCGGAAATGTCATGGCGTGTTCTCTAGAAATGAAGTCAATGTGACGAGAGGATGGACTTGAACTTGATTTAAAACATGCGAGCACCTTTTGAAGGTCCAAGGTGCTAAGCACTGAGAAGTTATGGTCAGGTAACAATCGAAAAACATTCAACAAGTTTTTTTTACAAAAACGCACCAGCGCAATTTTAACTCTAGTGACTCAGCCCACGATAAGAGCGATTGAGGATGGAAATGTACTTTGAACACGAAAAAATTCCGCTCGCATAATTCAACCTTCCAGGCTCAGCCATGTTAAAAGTACAATTAATATCGTAACGACGGAATGCCTCGGTTGTTTGAAACCGCCTGGATCCTTACTTTCACAATTCACATGGCCAAGCTTGGCAAAATAATGTTTAAATTTAGAGGTTTCTGCTGCTCATTGCAGCTCGCAGTCGTAACACGTCGGCAATGCCAAAGTGTAACGAGCAACAACGGAACGTGTTCCTTGAGGAATAGGGACTCTTCGTAACATTCACACCTGTTCGCAGCAACAGCGTCCTCCGCACTGGTCACTGGTCTCAGAGGAAACTCACGTAATAAGACAAATGCACAGGGCCCACGAGATCGCAGAACGCGAAACCAGCTGAAGTCGCACAACCATCGCTTATGGCTCACGTGAACATTTAAAGTTATGTCGGGCAAGTTGAGACGTGCGTTTGACGACTGAGCAAACTCAGTCGCACAGTGCGAGCAAGAATAACAGCCGCGAACGAAAGTCTGTGCTCCTTGCGACTTGAGACAAAAGGGCCGGGGTGTGGCTTTGTACGTCACAAAAGGTTTTATTGCACCGTGATCGGACTTGCCCCGGAAGGTTTGGTTTTGTAAGTTCACGTTCTTCAAACGCGCCGCTTGCATTGAAACGCCACGCGCAGGATTCCATGCCGGCGCAAGGCATGCAATGTTCTGCTTTCATTCAATCGACACGCTGCAAGCGCTTGACACCTGTATTCAAACATTTAATCAAAACTTTCTTTTCGTACGAGGGCTTTGCAGTGAAAATTCCTGTCAAATCAAAACGCATTTCTCTTTTATAAGCCAAAAGCGATCTGGCAACAGTCAATAAAGACACGGCGTTTTAAATAAACTTACCGCACGAAAACCAATTTCCGGTTTAATACGACGAAGTCATTCACTAAATTTGCTCAGTGTTAACCGAATAACCTGCGAAATTGAAAGGTAAACAGCATATCGAAAAATGCATCAGTATTTCGTTGGCGATAGTTGCCGAACATAATTGGCCAGAACACCCTTGACACGTGACCGTTCCCCAAAATCTGCCACTCGAAAAAGGCAAATCAACAACTGCGGAGGATATGCACGGTGTGGAAACGCGGCGCCTCGTTTGTTTTTGTTTGGTCTCACAGGGAGCGTCGTAAATGTCAGTCTTTCGACAAGTGGGATGTCTACGGGGCATCCCCTTTTGAGAAAACTGTCCATTACGTTCAGTAATAACAATTACTTCGCAAAAGAAAGGCGATGATATCTTCTCAGACGGGCACTAAGGATGCTCATTCTTTCACGTGAATTGAACAACGGTGTGACCGTTCATCGCAAACGCAGCTTTGACAGACTGTTATTTTACTCTTCCGGCTGCGCTTAACTTTTTGTTGCCTTGTTGTTTTAAGATGGATCTCCGCCGCGTTCATGCGGCTCAATAATCAACATTATGTTTAATAATAAATGAGCGTCTCTCGTTCAACGTGTTTTATAAAACGTGGGACTCCACACAATCGAATCTGAAGTTATGTGCCACAAGAAAAAAGCGATATTTTGCGGTTGATAGTTATTCACGTGTTCGTCCCGCTGCGTTACCAACTACTTTCTTTGTGACGTGACTTGAGCGCAGTGAAGTGATAGCTTCGGCTTATATCAGAAGAAAGCAGGAAGCAGTTGAACGATTTCAACAAGCGCTCGTGCTTTGCAAGCCACGTATAATTTTTTTTTTTAATTTTTTAAGTTCGGGTACATGCTGGAGCAATTCGAATCAAATTAACCAAAACCAAAACATTCTGTGGGTTTTCTAATTAAATTTTTTTTATTGTTTAGTAAAGACACTAGTGACGTGACTTGGGCCAATTTATTTTAAGCCAAACAGCAACAACGCTGCGGACGTTTAACGATGCACTACAAGTGCGCCTTGTGTGATAACACAGCACAAAACTGAGACAGGCGATTTCAGAAAATATTGAATTCGAAGGTTTTTTGATTGACGACTTCTCTCATGAGCAGAGCTCTACCTTACAAATATTTCTGGCAAAACTTAGCGTTTTGTTTTATTTTTAAATGAAAAGAAATATTTTTCACTTATACGTCGTGGTTTATACCAGGACTGTGGAGCCGGAGTCAAAATTTTTTAAATGGTGGAATCGGAGCCTGAAAGTTAAGTTCCGGTTCCACAGAGATGGTTTGTGGGGCAAGCGCGTTGTACAAGTGATACAGGCTTTTTCTGCTTTTTTGGACCAAATTGTTCTGGAGCCAAAAACTTCTAGATGTTGGAGCCGGAGCCGAAATATTTAGATGCCCGGAGCTGGAGCCTGAAATTTTAGTACCGGCTCCACAGCCCTGGTTCATACGTGTCATACGGTCCAGTCAATAACCCGCAAGTTCTTTTGTTGTGCGCGGGAAAAAGGCAGCGTCCGGGTATCGCCTTCTTTTGGTGAAGAGATTGCCAATGCGCTTCCAAGGTCACGAGGGTTTCAAGTCAACTTGGTCGCCATGCGTCACCAAAAACTTCAGCGCAGCGTTTCTCTGACCTAACAATACATTACAAAATACTAAAAATTTATTTTCAATGCGGAAATATCGCTAGGCATGGGTCACGTCAGTCATGTCACTGCAGATTCAGAAACGTTCAAAGCAATTCAAATCGACTTGTTTTCAGAAATAGGTCCGGCACGGGCGTTAAACGCCAAGGCTTTCGTTGACTTCGAAAACGATAAGTTCATCAACTTTTTTAGTGTTAAAAATGCAGTGAGTGAAGGCATATTGAAGCAACGGACAGAGTGATCACACTTAGCTGGTGCAAATGTAATGCAGTCTTACCTTGAAACTTACTACCACCGTGAAGGGCGCATTTATCTAAAGAACCGGCAAATGAAACCACGGTTGCGCGATGAAGTTTAAATCTGATTTAATAGATATCAAACAAACTCTGCTGTCGAGCCATCTAACGAAACAGCTTTCTGCGAACCAACTAAGTCACTAATTTTTATTTTGCTGCAGGCTGCCTCGCATACAAAAGACAGGCAGAAACCAATGCTTAGCTACTCAACAATGCCCCTGCGATTCGCAAAACTGACCACGATCGAAGTCAGGTACAGTTAACTGACGGTAATGAGCGCAATTGCTGTGAAAGAAGTTAAAGTTATGACTAGCCGTCAATCCCACGCTGCAAATGCACTTTAGGTCTCTATTGACTTCTGTTGTGATTTTACATGCAGCCTGAGGCGCGTTGAATTGCGAATACTTTATTTAAAAAGCTGCTTTTCAAAGACCGTTTGCAACAAGCATTATGAGATGAACTGCTAAACTGTTAATGAGTACCAATGATGAAAATCACACAAATAACAGTTGAACGGCCGCTATTTTCTTGCTGCACTCAAAGGCAGCGGTGTCTCCACTAATTTTGTACTATGCATATCGTGGAATTTTCGATATCACATTTTTTAAATTCCAAAAAACTTTGGGGTTGAATTAATCACAAACACACACACACATATATATACTTCTGCCACAGATGCATTGAAATTCCATCGATGTCTTAACATTTGTCGCTGCAGATCTTGAGATTTCATATTCAAATTTGCTGTGTCGGTACTACGACAACACCAGTTGCATAGTGACTTCAATGTCAACATTTAGACATATTTATATATTTTACCTCGTTATTTTACATGTCTTTACCGTAGAAACCATGATCTCATAGTACCTGCTTCCAAAATTTGGGGCATTTGTGTTTCCGGTAAACAAATTATATTTGCTAAATATTTTCCAATTTTTGCGCATTAAAAAATCGGCCCGTTTAACGAAATAATTATCTATATTTTTTAGCGACAAAACTGTGAGGCCAATGGTGAGAATCAAGGCTAGCAATGTAAAAGCGGGGGCTTGATCTAGTGCCGGAATTGTGCCTGGAAACTTCAATCCACACGCTAAACATCGAAAACCGTTTAAGACTCCAGCAAAGACCACTTTCTTATGTTACGTGCGTCATTAACTGACTCACCTGCACTATTGAAAAATTTCCTAGAATTTCTTTGCCGTTGACTCGCTTAGCTGTTTTGTAAGGTCAAACAGCATTTTTATTTTAAGAATATGTTGCTACCACTGTCGTGTGTTTGAAGCCTGCAAGAAACGGATAGGCTATGCCACTAAGAGCCTATTTAGGCGATATTTGGAATACGGCTCTAGAAAAAATATAACCTATCTGCAAACAGATGGATATTGTCAAATAAGTTTGATGGAGAGCAACGAAAGTATGGCAGTTTGCAGTGTTAGACATACGGTTACCACAGGGTTTGCTTCCCCAAAATACCCAACAAAAGTTATCGAAATCATCGATTGCGGCCAACGCTGCGATTTTTACGAAAGTGAATCAATCGGGATCAAGTGTACATAAGACTTTTACAACTTCTAGCATGCCTTTTTGTGACAATGCCAAGTAATCTCGAAAAAGATGCAACTTACTTTTTTAGTCCTTGTGGGAAAACAAGTTGCGGAGCATGTGCATGTATGTGGAAGGTGAAGAGTGAAAAGGAAACTGAATAAGGCGCGATACATCACTTTCCAGAAACTGAATAAAGCGCGATACATCACTTTCCAGGCTGTAATCAAGTGGCCGAGAACAAGGTTTGCTCAAGACCTGCTATACTGTTATCTGGGAAACCACCAGCGTGAGTTCCTTCAAACGTAGGCACAATTTCCCGGAAGATGGCGCCTGAGACAACTGGGAGAGAAGGTGAATCATGGAAAACCTGCCAAACGTAAATTTTCTAAAACTGGCTCTTCGTGACGAACTAAAGCTATTCTTACTTTGCCACGCTTGCTGTTGTTGAATCGCTCCTGCCAGATGTAATTGAAATGAACTTTAGGAAGCGTAGGAAGGCGGTTTCATCTGCTGTGTTTCCACAACGGCAGTGAGAACTTTTAGAGGTAGCTACATGATACACATGATCAAGTTTTTATGTTCAGTCTTAAAATACCGGAGACGCAGAAAAATTTCGAAACTATTTTCTCTCACACACATTGACACGGACACGCTGTTGATGCCTGCATAATTATTCCACAGCCTCATATTTGGCAATATTCCGGAAACATTGTGCAAATCAGAGTTTAATCTGTCACAATTATCACTGAATGCAGTTACACATTTTTGTATTTATTGTAACTAAGACTTTTTGGCCTTGTGTAATTTTAATATGCAAAAAATTTGACCAAATTACACTTACATTTTGCTTTTAACAACTTCAAAGTTCGATCAAATGCACAAACAAAACCACGGTTCCACTTGTCATGTGACCTGGTGCAGTTCTGTTCAGAAGTTAGATGTACAGCGCTTGCCATGCACACAGGAAGATTGCGTGTTAGAATAAATATGCATGGTAGCTGACCGACCGACAAACAGCGAAGACCACGTGCGATGCTCTTGCATCACGCGTTGTGCCGACAGCCATTATGCATGAGCCAGTGACAATCCTGGCCGTTTGGCGCCCCCTTTGGCCTGGCGCCCTAGGAAAGCCGCTTATTTCGGCTAAAGGTAACACCGGCACTGAGTCAGAATACTTGCGATAATGGGGGACACACAAAGCGCTTCTCTGGAGCGAAAGAGCATTCTCTGCAGGGTTCCGCGGCCACTGACGTGGATAAGTTAAAAATAGCCAACAAGTGGCTGCAACGTCCAATAACCTGCAGTGTAAAAGTATCTACCGTGCTGTACGCTCGGTTAGAACAAGGCAACGACGTGTTTTGGGCTCAGTGTGCTGCATGTAATGCACAGAAAGTTGTTGCACTTCGTCCACGCCTTGCTGGCTTTTAACTGTTTTGGCTTGAAGCAGTGTTTACTTTTCGTGAGGAAATGTTTGGTTAAATTTTGAGTGAGATATGCGAGTAAATGTTGTTGTGGGTCAATTTATTCAATTGCAGCATAATTCGTCTATATAACAACGCTTCTTCATCGGTCCCGGCAGAATTCCGATCTCCTATATGCAGTAGAGTTCGACTATAACGACTTCGGCTGTATTATCACCGCAACAGCGGTAGCACGTGATGTGGAGATCAGCGACTTTAGAGAATGTCCTTCTTGGTGCTTCCGTTTCATGAAATGGCGAAATCTCTCCCTCCGCACAAGAACTACGTAAATGTCGCAGCAACTGCCAAAGGATTACGAAGAAAAGCTGGCCATGTTCCGCAGCTGCTGCACGAACAAAATCAATGTAAAGACGATCCGGCTGGAACACATCACGAACACGGACGAGGTCCCCCTTACCTTTGATATCCACCCAAAGCTAAGCCGTACCGTTGAGAAAACGGGGACGAGTACGGTATCTATACGCACCACAGAAAACGATAAGTCATCCTTCACCGTAGTTCTCGGTTGCCAGGCTAATGGCCAGAAACTACCACCCATGGTCATTTTCAAGAGGAAAACTTTGCCGAAAGAAAAGTTTCCTGTTGGTGTCGTCATCACCAAGGCTAACCCAACACGCTGGATGGACGATAAGATGAGCAATTGGCTGAAAGAGGTTTACGTCAAGAGACCAGATGACTTTTTCCACAAATATCCGTCCCTGCTGATTTATGACTCCATGCGCGCCCATCTGACCGATACTGTCAAAGCCCAAGTGAAGAAAACTAATTCGGAGCTTGCCAAACATTCCGGCTGGATTAACCAAAGAATTGCAGCCACTAGATATTGGTGTGAACAGGTCGTTCAAAGTTAAATTGCGAGCTGCGTGGGAGCATTGGATGACAGCAGGCGAATACACATCAACCAAGAGAGGGACGCAACGCCAGGCAAGTTACGCCGCTATCTGCCAGTGGATGGCTGGGTTTATTTTTTCTATCATTTTCCGGTCATAGACCAACATTTTTTTGCAATGACCGAAAAAATTAAGTCAATTCGGTCATGATGTTTCAAAACGTAGGCTAGAGAATATTGTTATGGTGAGTTTTAATACTGTTCTGGGACAAATGACCGAAATGTCTCAGAGAAAAAAAAAACAGGTGAATGCCTGGCAGGGGTGACCGGAGTAGCTTTTTCAGACTCCGACTCGGCTCCTGTTTCAAAATTTTTGAATCCGGATCTGGAAATTTTTCAAATTTGAGAATCCGACTCCTGTTCAGACTCCGGCTACCATCGATCCAACCAAAATTTACCCAATGTTTTTACTTAAGAAATGACCACGCGGACTCTTGCCACTACCGAAATTGAAAAGTGACTCTGGATCTGGGTCCGGTTTTTCAAACTTTAGACTCAGGATCCGGGTCCGACAGTAAAACGCAGAATCCTGTCGGATTCGACTCCGGCACTCCGGATCCATGGCCACCTCTGATGTCAGGGCGAAGGTTTCAGTCTCCAGTGTCACCCGAGCTTTCGGGAAGGCTGGAATCATCACCGAACAACTAAGTTACAGCAATGAGACCGAGTCCGATAATGAGAGAGATCCGGGTATGCTTGATGTCGAAATCGCCCATCTATTACATTCAGACACTGAAGATGAAGAATTTGATGGATTTTTGTGGCAAAGGAATAAACTGAAAACGTGAATATATTGTTTTGTATTTTTTGTGTAACAACTGAACAATGTTGAGAGTTACTGTGAAACAGTTGAATACAATGTTGCTTTATTTAACGCGCTTGTAATCCGGTGTGCCTTATGGCCCGAAAATTACGTGTATTTTATTTATTTATTTATAACGACAGTTGCAAGTTTTCTTCAGTTTCAAGCGTAAGGGCAGCAATGCGGAGCCGCCACACAAATCTTTTGTGACCGAATATGAATGCAGTAATCACTGAGCCTCAGCAACAATCGATGCAAACCGTTACATGATTTTTACTGCAGGCTAATGTATTAGGGACAGTTTGATCGGTAGCCTTGGTGGAACAGTACGTAAAATGTCGAACAAAAGAAGCTGTCTCCCACTATGGAATAAGTATGACAACGTTGTTTCGATCAACAGCCGAAATGGTACGAAAGTGGCAAAACTTGCAAGAGGTTTCGATAACTCAACAACGACGTTGACAACAGTTTTGAAAAATAATGGCAAAATAATTTCTGACTATGAGGCAGGACGTAGTAGCGTAACAGTTCGCGACAATCCAGATCAAAGAACACTTTCAACCCTTGCCAGGCTCCGGCATTTAACTAAACTGTTTTTTTTTTCGCTGAGTCATTTCGGTCATTTGCCCCAACTCGCCATAACACTACTCACAAATCCGCATTTTCGGACATCATTACTGAAGTGACTTAATTTTGTCGGTCATTTAAAAAAAATCGGTCCACGACCGAAAAACTTGGGAACCAAAACGTCATTTCAGGAACGATTCATTGTAGTTCGGCTTCATCAACGGTTCGCCTATAGCAGGGGTGGCCAACACGTCGATCGCGATCGACCGGTCGATCGCCGAGTGTTAGTTGGTCGATCGCGCCTGATTTGGATTGACTTGACAAC
>JGI24158J21664_10010860_pt1 | contig 12124 bp, 4 predicted proteins | sample Ectturendosymbi3_FD_21664 | JGI IMG/M metagenome (IMG submission 21664) | reverse complement strand
CGTCAGTTCTTTACAAAAAGTTTGTTAACTTTTTTTCCTTAACAGTTCTAGGGCAGCTGTTATTTCCACAGCACGTGGCGGGCCGGATGAAATAAGTTCGCGGGCCGGTTCCGGCCCGCGGGTCGTAGTTTGGTGACCTCTGATCTAAGGTAATAAAAATATTTGACTAATTAGTTAATTAATTCATTTGTTTATTTTATATCATAACTTTCGAACCAGAAACACTAGAAAGTTGATCAAAGGCTCAAAAGACTCGGACTCGGGCCTAGTTTCCAATGAGAACTTCAGCGAAATACTTTGGCTCAGCAGGCCAGGTAACATGAGCCAAAATGGCCCAAAACTAGTTCACTTACGACCCCACTCACAAAAAATCCACACCCCCCAACCAAAAATTTTTTTCGAGTGCAGACTAGAAGATTGGCCAATCCGTTTGAGCCCTTGAACAGTTCTCTAGCGGAGGAGCTCTGGTGTTGGTAAGGCAACCGAAAACTGCTGGTTTAAGCTGGGATCCAAGTACGATATATTTGTAGACCGGCTCTCAAAGTGTTAACATTGTTATGACATTAGTCAAGAACAAAGCCTACATTGTTTTTTTCAACTAGTTAAACCATAGTAAACTGTTATTTGAAAATGTGAATACTATGCTTAGGCTTACAAACTTGCCTTCATTTTCTCTTCTCATGCATGAATTGATGAATGAAGTATTGTGTTCAGGTAGTTCTAAACATGTAAACTATTGAATTGATTGAAAGCCGTGATATCTGAGTAACAAGATGGATAAAAAAAATGGCCCAATTTTGAAAAGGTTAAACCAACATGGCAAATCAATTTGATACACGATTACTCAATTATGTGGTGTTGCCCAAACACAACAACTTTGATATTTTTTTTATAAAGAAGTAATTGTTAGTGTGGTGTTATCATTTGCTTTAATAAAATAAATTCAACATTTACTCATACCACTAATCGTTTGTTTAAGTCATTCACAATTCTTATTTAAAAACAGGCATAAGCTCCTGATTTAGTTGTGCATAAAAATACAAGATTCTGTGTTGTTTTAAATACAGTTGCTTACTATAAAAATGTAGCATCTGTTATACACTTAAGACTTTGAAAAGCAGTTTGTCCAGTTATTTTGAAACTGCTCTTTGAATCTTTGCAATGAACCTGTGACATTCCTTTGAAAAAATCTTGAATGAAAAGCAAGGCAATCTTGAATAAAGCTTACAACATTGACAAGGGTCAGCACTGACCTGGAAATGTTGTATTAACATTGGTATGTGTTTAGTAATTGCTTAACTGACATTTATTACCTCAGTCTATTGAATTAGTTTCTATGTACCAGGAAATTATGTACCTGCCTTAAAAGTTAAGAGTGGAACGTGAGGTCACTTGTTGCAACTGTATTTCTTGTCATTAAACTAATTGTATGATTTTCTTCTCAGGTTATCATTAGAAATTTCATCTTCACTGTAAAATCAACTTTTTGACTCCAGGTGTTTGAGTTTAATCTGTATACAAATAATTAACAAGTGTGCTGCTGCATTTTTTCGGTTGTGGCATGCCATAAACAACGATGGATAAATATCATGTGCTGGATCTCATTGGTGAAGGTTCTTTTGGAAAAGTATACAAAGGAAGGAAAAAGTACACAGGACATGTTGTTGCATTAAAATTCATCCCCAAAGCAGGAAAAGCAGAAAAAGATCTGAAAAATCTTAAACATGAAATTGAGATAATGGCAAGCCTAAAGCATAACAATGTAATAGAGCTATTGGATCATTTTGAAACAGATAAAGATTTTGTTGTTGTGACCGAGTTTGCTGAAGGTGAGTTGTTTCAGATTCTTGAAGATGATGGAAAATTGTCTGAGGAACAAGTTCGTGAAATCACTTGCCAGCTTTTGTCTGCTCTCTACTATATACATTCACACAGAATTCTTCATCGAGATATGAAACCGCAGAATGTTTTAATAGGCAAAGGTGGTGTTGTTAAACTGTGTGATTTTGGCTTTGCCAGAGCAATGAGCATGAACACTCTGGTCCTGACATCAATTAAGGGAACACCATTGTATATGTCACCTGAATTGGTTGAAGAAAAACCATACGATCACAATGCAGACCTGTGGTCACTGGGCTGCATACTGTATGAGCTGTATGTTGGAAAACCTCCATTTTACACTAACAGTATCTTTCAGCTGGTCAGTCTCATCATCAAAGATGATATTAAGTGGCCAAAGTCCATGAGTGATAATTTTCGTTCTTTTTTAAAAGGATTGTTGACAAAAGATCCTAGAAAGCGACTCACATGGCCTTTTCTGCTGAAACATCCGTTTGTCAAATCAAAAGTCAACATATTACAAGAGGATATTACAGGACCTGTCCCATTCACTGAGGAAGCTCCTGCTGATGTAATTCTGGCTAAGGAAAAAATGTCCCAGAAAATAACATCAAAGGGTGGTGGTTCAAAAATACTGCGCAAAGCTAAGCAAAAAATGATGGCTAATGCTCAACGTGGTAAGCCTACTCAAAGTGAGAATGATACAGATAAGGCAGGTATGCAGACAGAGTCATCAGAGCTGAAAGTTGGGGGAAATTCAATAAAAGCAAAGAGCTTAGTTCGAAATAGTGCCAAGTCAGCCCCAAGCAAGAGTTCTGTTAGCATGGAAACTGTTAAACTTGATGAAAGCGATGATGATACTGCATCAATGGATGAATGGCAAGAGATTATTGATGCCACTGACCCCTACAATATGCAGCTAACTACACCCATGATGCTCATCTCCGATGCAAGTTTTAGAAAAAAGATGGCAGAAGATGTTAAATCTGCTGTGCACAAGGTTATGAATGGGAAGATGAAAGGGGCATCTACACTAAGAGCTGTCATGAAAGTTGTTTCAAACTTGCTTATTACAAAATGTGATTCAGAGCTTCTTGCCCTGTTTTGTGATGAACTTGTGATTCCTGATCAATTTATAGAGTTGCTTTTACAAATTTTGTCATCTTCATTGGTGAAAAAGGTCCCCTGGTGCTCACAGATAATCGCAGATATCTTAGCAATGTTGACAGCCTACTCAGCAAGTGATTTTAATGTACAAAATATTCGAAAAACTGATGACAGTTCAGCATCTGTTGAAACGACAAGAAGTAAATTTGGAAACCATGCTACGAAATTGATTGGTGTTGTCAAAAAAATCATGGCATCTTATTCTACTACTGACTTGGTAATGGAGCAGGCACTGCTTTGCCTTGTGTACGTCTGTGAAAGCTGTGATCATGGCCAAAAGCTCTCTACTGCATCCAAGGTGTATGACACATTGCTCAACAGTGGACTGGTTATGACAGTGATGGATAGTGTTTGTCAGTCTCATCCTGAAACAGTGGCCAATCAGCTTGTATTACATGTTTCCTGTTTGGCATCTATGGTGTACACTCCAGTGGTTGGCTTGCCTATACTTCAGGCCAAACAAAAAATTTCCAAATATGTCTGCCAGATATTGTTGCAAAACCAAGGCTTTTTCATGGCTTTAGCTCAGTTAGTTTCTAATCCCCTCACATGTTCGAATTGTTTAAAGATCATCTACACTTGCTGTCAGCAAGATAGACTTATCTGTCAAACACTGTCCAAGCACCAATACATATCATTGCTGATGAATGTGCTTGCTGGCAGTGTTTCTCTTGACGCTGAGTTAAAAGCTCACTGCACAGAGTTAGTTTTGAATATCCTCACCACCATACTGATGTGTGAGCCTGAACTTTGTAAAAACATCCTGATAGATTGCACAGAGATCTTGGCTTCAACATTAATCAACTCAACCCAGCCAACCACCACCTTAGCAGTTGCAACCACCCTGAATAAACTCAGCTCTGTAGGTGTTGTTTTTCAGATAGATTTAAGTGACTTTTTCTCTTCCGTAAGTTCTGCCGTTTCAAACTTGACTGAAGTTGACATATTGCCTCCTGCTGCATGTGGTTTATTGGATGGTGTTATTGGCATGGCTAACCAAGTGGCAAGTGAAGGTGATTTTGCGGCTTTGAATGGTTTCATGACCTCTGGTGTGTGGACAGCACTGTGGTACAGACTTGGCCATGCTCTTCATGTTGATATGTTTGCTGACGACAATGCCACTGAGCCAGCCCTATCTGCAAGGCCTCTGAATAGTCGGGCTGAAGACTTGGATAGCTATGATCCTATGTTAATATCTCCACCTGGCATTGCATCATTTTTGTCCCTGGCTCTCTCGGCTTTCGCATGGGATTCATCAGACTGCTTACCCTTGCTGTGTCTCAATGAGGGAATCGTTCAACATTGTTTGATTATGCTTTTGTCTGATAATTTTTTAAACAATAACACGTTGAAACAAAGTAGCCTCAACATGCGTGTTAATATCGTTCTAAGTGTTCTTCAGTGCTTATTTTTCCCGTTCGCGTGCGAAGTCGATAAAGACCTGCGCACCAAAATAATTCAGTCTTTCTCAGACGTTGATATGCTGTCGCATGTTTTAAACGCGTGCTTGTCCGTTGTGCCGTTCGTGTATGCTGAAATGGTGTTCAGGTTGCTAAAAGAGTTGGTCGTCAACAGTTTGTCTTGTGCTAACAAATTCATGACGTATCTGAATACGAAACAAACGCCCTTATCGAGGTATTTGTCTGAAGCATGCACAAGTGATCAAACCCCTGCTGTTGTGGTGAGAGAGCTACTTTCTATTTTCGTACGGATTGTTAAGGAGCATCGGGAAGCATGTGCTGGTGCGGTTTTGGAGTTCATGTTCAGTTCGCCTGTGAAGGACGTCCCGCTTATTTGTCACTGCTTACGCTCCAAGCATGTTTCTGCCAACCTGGAAGCATGTTCACTGATTGGAGCTCTTCTCGCTGGTGGCATGGGAAAAAAGGACAAGAAAATTAACACCTTGAAGCCCTACGTCTTCTTGCCAGACGGCAAGTTGAAACCTGAAATGGCAAAATTTGTTGCAGAACTTATCCCACTGCTTAACCAACTCTTGTTAACCAGCAATTTCTCTGAAGTTTCCCTGGCGTGCTCGACCCTTTCAGAGATAATCGGCTGGAGCAGCGTATGTGAAAAGCGAGTCATTGAGTGCGGTATGCCACAAATTCTGATTGACACTCTTAAGTCGAACTGTGATTTTTCCGTCAAGCAATCGGCTTTGCAAACTCTGCAAGATATATGCCATTACGAAATCGTAAGAGAACATGTCCTGGTGTCAGGCATGCAGGATCAAGTGGACGCGTATATTTCTAAACTGACAGACGTTCCGCTGGCAGGTGATACATCGCCAGTTTTTCGCAGTGTGGCCAACATTCAAGAAAAGGTTTTGCTTGCCGCGTTGAAGCGGATCAAGTCGAACATTGATTGAGTTGAAAAGTCCTTAGCTTTCGTGCATGGCTAACATTGTTTCTTTTTCAAGATTTAAATGCATTTACAGATTGTTTGACCGCTACTGTGACTACGTATTTCTTGTTTCCTGTTGCGATGCAGTTCATGAGACCGTGGTGGGTTACGCGAACCAACGTCATATCAGTTTTTATGCCACTGACCGTAACATGTCGTCTACGCTTTGATGCAACTTCTTAAATTTGTAACGTGTGCACAATGCAACTGCAAAAACGCAATAGGCTGAGATTGGCGAAAATGTTCAGCTGGTTCGAATTTTTTTATCGTAAAGCTCTGAACGAGTACAATATTTCTGGACCACTTGCCATGTACAGTGGTCTCTTTATTTAGCACTCGGCTTGGGTGGGAGGGGAAACTTTGTTTATTTGTGACGTTGAGCTGCATCGTGGATTGCTCGATTGCATTTATCATTTTCTGCGATGACATTGACAGTTTGAAGGAGGGTTCGCTCAGCAGATTCGAGAAGCACGTACTGGGTTGTAAAACACGAATTATGACAAAACAATGTTGGGGCTGCGAAGTGGTGGAAAGACGAAAATCGACAAATCGCAACGAGAGCGTCAAAACCAAACTCATCTGTAAGACAAGCATACCAACGTGCCTTTCAGCGTTAAAAACGGTTTGCATTTTCTACATTTCGTTTTTTTGCGAGGATTCTTCTGCATCTACAGCCTTTATTTGCATATAAAGAAATGCCTTTCGCTGTCCATGAGCAGCTTCAGATGCTTCAGAACTGTTTCGACCAAGCTTTTCCTGCTACTTGCGTGAACTTTCTTACTACCTTTCCACTGTGCTCGGCAGCATGTATAGCCTGCCTTCCTGGTGTGTGTCGTACTGTTAACGTGCGCCTCCCGTTTTTGGTGAAGCTCGAGGTCTCGTGCCAAATCAAACAGATGTTTCCGCTTTTTTATTATAACATGGTTGATAGCTGAGTGGATTGCGAGTGGTATATGCAGCGTTAGCAGACACACCACCTATTGCTTAATGCAGTGGTTCTTAACCTTTTCTCTGCTATGACCCCCTTGTCCTTTGCTTGAAGTCTTCCTGATATTAAGTAAGTTGTAAAAGCAAATGTATTTATTGGTAAATGTATTGATCAAACTCTCCATGTTGCATAAGGGCTCGAGCCCCCTGGAAAATTATTGACGCCCCCGCGGGGAAGCGTGCACCCCCGGTTAAGAACCACTGACTTAATGAAATTAAACACCGATAGTCGGTTATGACGTTGCAATTTTCATTGTGACTGAACAATCAGTTTTTCCCAGAAATGTTTCGTGCATTGTACAAGCAACATCAAACAGCTCTTGCAACCAGTGTTGGCCGCTTTCGACAAGACAGTCGACAACACGATTCATTCGCATGTAATTAAAAGCGTTCTTTATGGGTCGAGCTCGACCGATACATCATTATGCCGATATATATGTCGACAGATATGATGGCGACGATTGGTGCAGAGATATCCAGAAATTCCGATTAACAAATTGGTATCGGCAAAATTTCACCGAAACATATCGGCACCATTAGCACCACATTCGCACTCCCAGTACCCAGTGAACGAATTTTCAGCACTTCCGGGTTTGGTTATGATGACAAGAGATGGTCATTGCAAGGAGGCATTGTTTAAAAACTGTGCTTCCTGAACCATAACTTAAATTATTAAATTGTGTTTCTTCAGCTGGAAGTATTTCCATTTCCTTATGAGTTGGTTCATTTTGAATTGCAATGTCTTTTAAGTGTGGCTCAAATATATGCGAAATATTGGCATCGGTCGAACTCCATGGGCACATTCTTTTTCTGAAAGTGACTACCGGTAAATGCGATCCATTTCAAGCAAGAGATTTATGTATCGATTCCTGCAGAACTGCTCCTTTATAAATATGTTTTCGATGTAGGTGCAAAAAAGATCCCGATTCCGGAAACTTGTCTTTTCGGTCGTGCGCCGGCTTTGAGTCGGTGTCATTTAACTTAGAAGAATTTCACTTCCGCTTCGGTCAGTTGACAGACGTTATCAGGATTAGTTTGAACTCGTTATTGAATCAACTGATTATATAAATGTTTGTACCAGACATTTTTTGACACAGCTTTTGGCTGTAATCGGCTGTGACATTGGACATCCTATGAAAAGTGAAATGCCTACATCGTTAATATGACGTCGAAAAAGTTCAAGAAATTCCTAGTTGTAATTGTGTATCGTTGAATGTCTTACTTTTCACTAGTGGATTGTTTATTTTGTGCCACTGTGTGATGCAGCTACCGGTTTTATGTTCTTGTAAAATATTGGAGTGGAACGTGTTTCTGGATTAAAATTGTCAGAAGCTTCTGGCCAGTAGACTTCTTTTTCTGGCTGTGGAACTTGCGCAGGCCGGAGTTTCTTTGCAGCCATTTAAAGAAGTCCCTTTTTATTTGCGTGTTTACCGCAAATTTGTGGTCCATATCACAAGGGCAGTAATCAGGGATGTAGTGCTAACAAGAAAGGTGTGGGAACGCATCCAAAAAAGTAGCCATTTTAAAACAGCTTCCAACCCATTTTAAAGCAAAGCGGGAAAGAGCTGTGGGAACAGTGGTTTAGCTAGNGTGTGGGCTACTTGANGTGGCTCTTGTGTTTGGCGCCCCTGAAGCCCTAAAAAATATGTATTGCACAGTGACTCACTCTTTAAAGTTTTATATGTTGCCTGGTTTGTGCACCATTGTAATATTGCTTTCACAAACTCGAATATTGTATGCTTCAAATACACACCAAAAAACTCAATCATTATTAGTACAGTAATACAGTAGGTAAACTAAAAGCAAAAATGACATAGGGAAAAATAGTTTTAAAAAGTGTAAAAAATTAGGACCATAGTTGTTTCTGAAATGATAACTACTTTTTCCACAAAGTAACCTTTCTTGCATTTAACGAAAGAAGTGCTTAAAAAAAGCGTACGCAACGCGGCTGCTTTCGCAGTGAATGCTGCACTGCTGTTGGCATACCATATTTTCGTCATTGAAAACCGGGACGCTTCAGAACAACGAGCCTTATCAGGCAAATGTTCCTATCCTGCCTGGAGTATGTAGCTATTTTCGATAAGTATTGCAGCAGTTTCACCTGAGGCGATTTAAATTCTGAACGCTTCACTTTCACACCGAAATCAGGTACATGTTGCGAACCACAACGAATAATTTTACCCTGTTTTCCAGGGACGCTGAAAGAGCGGTGGACAGTAAGAGTTAGGGCAATGAAAAACTTTAAGATCCAAACAAATCGTTGCCAATAGCCTAATGCTTGTTTCTGTTCAGCACCAATGTTGACCTCAAATATAATAACAGATAAATTATAGAAAACTACTTTGAAGTTTCTGGGTGAGCGAATAACTGCAGTAAATATGTTTCAAGTCATCTTGAAAATATGAAATTACCTATAGAACTTCTATGAAAAGGCACTTCCGCCCCCGTTTCCCCCTTGTGAAAGGACCGGGCAATATCCCCACTCTCCGGCGTCCCTGCTCTTTTCTGTTCAAGCATCAATAGTAAAGGAAACAAAATTCACTTTACCTAATTCTTGGCGTAGTTCAGCAGCAGTCATCGGGGCAATGCAGTTAACAGTTACTGATTCAGTGTGGCAGGGCGCAGGTTTCCCACCCCTGCTTCAAGTGGTACATCTGCTTGGGCACGCGACATCAAGTCTGGTTCAATTCCTGTTCGGGTCACCCGAAGGCTTCAAAACCGATACTTTCGGCCTGTCCAGCCGCGTGCTCGGCGTTAATGGAATGGTGCAAGGGAAAGCTTCACGCGCGGTGTTGCTATTCATTCGCCATCAAGGTAGGCGTACCATACCCTCGGTTTCAACCGGTGTCAAGCTAAATTTCTGACTTCACGCCATATGCGCATGCACAAAGTAATACTCTACATACCAAATACGCTGAGAAAACTGATTTTTATGGCTTAGGGTTTGGTGTATAGATAAGTGTGTCGGGTTGGGGTTTATGTCAGGGTTAGAAAAAGAACGTCCAATATTTTTCAGTGATTACAGTTATTCCCGTACTGTAACTTGTTGTGGGTATCTGACATCTAACCAAAAAGTTTTGATTCACACAACACACATCAAAAAAGCAACCGCTAAACTTTATTCCTTTACTCTGAAAAGCAAAATAATTGACAAACATTAATTGGTCAGAAATTTCGCTTGACACCGGGACAGACCCGGCTTAAAGGCTTTGTCCTGGTGTCCCGGTCAGTCAACCAAAAAGTCCCGGTTAAGCATTCAGTCAGCCAGCATAGACCTACACGAGTATTAGCAGGCTGTGAATGGTCTGTTTAGCCAACTTGCTGAAGAATGATGTGTGATCTCGTTTTTTCTTGTTTCTTTGTGTTAGATCAGGGTCTCAAACACGCGGGCCGCATGCGGCCCACGAGGGCGTTCTATGTAGCCCGCGATGCGTTTTGGGAATTTTGAAACAATTAACATAATAATTTATTTACCTGTGTTTAAAAGTGTTGGGCTAGCGATTGAACAAGTTTCTAACGAGCATACAAACGGCTTGTCTGGCAGTTTCTTCTTTAGGCTTCGATTTGAGCCTTGTTTAAAAATTACTGTTCTGAGAATTACTTGTTTTTTCAATTAGCCATGGCGGACGCCATGGCTAATTTTCCAAGTGGTTGTCAGATACTGACAACCACTTGGAAACCAAAAAACACAAATCTGCTGTTGAAGCAATGTCGTCAATAGGCGTAGCTAGGGGGGCCATGCCCGCTCAAATTTTTAGCGATCTATTGTCATTTTGTGCTTCAAAATGCGGAATCCCAAACAAAAGTGTCATTTGCATAAAATCAGATATTTTGGCCCCTCAAAAAAATTTTGGCTGGCTACGCCACTGCCCGCCTGAACATTTGATATGGCCCGCATCATAATTTCCTTTAGTCAATTTAGAACAGTGGTTCTCAATCTTTTCGCTATAGCGAGTCAAATTCAGACTTACGATTTTGTCAGAGAGACGCACTAAAGAAATTTTGACACAAGTCAGTTGACATTTTGTTTTGTAGCAGAAGGAAGTCTTACACAAAATATTAGAGGTTTCATTGAAAGACTGCTGAGGGCTGCACCAAAGGTGCTTGGGAGTCGCATGCAGCTCTCAGAAGAAAGGGCCACTGAAGTTTTTATTGGTCTCCTCACCTACGTGGTTCCCCTAATTGGGAAGCTTGGAGTGCTTTCGTCACGACTGTCTAGAGTCTACTAGACATACACATGATGTAGAGAAGGGCTTCTCAAACTATGGGTCGCGACCCCGCTTGGGGTCCCGAAACAAATTAGCTTGACAAGTCAGATATAAAAGGTTTTGTAAAAACTAAAAGTAGGCTTGCAATGGATGTATTTCCACTGCATTTTTAGAGGCAATATAACAACCAAACACAATAGATTATGCGTCGTCACGTCATGTTTTAACGTACCGACCAACAGTGTTTTTTAAAGGTGCTTTGAGAAACTGTTGAGACGATCTCAACATTTTCCAGCGCTTTCTCAGAATACAGTAGAAATTCACTTTACTACCATCATCAAAATGCACTGAAACCTTGCTGTACGAACATCTCGGTATTCAGACAAAATACTTGCGGTCTTTCAAAATTTGTTTGTGGTCAGCAAGGTCATATCTCAAAAAATCCCTGCTGGCAAATGTTGACTTTATTGCATTTACTCTGACACGAAGGCATGCTTGCGTTTCAAACTCTTCTAGGGGCTAGGCTAATTGCTTTGAGAGCACACTGAGTAATTTTAGACGAAAGTTAAAAGCTTCATACACAATTTCAGAAGTACTTTGGACTTTGATTAAGGAAAAGTTGGACCCACAAACCACACACAACAGTAGCGCAGCCAAAGTTTGAGAAGGGCCAAATATTGTGGCTTTTAAGCGAGCAACAGTATCTGCTTTGGGGTACCGCCTCTTAAAGAACAAACAACAAGATAAGCTAGAAATTTGAAGGGGTATAGCCCTCTTGGCGTCACCCTGGCTACGCCTATGATACACAATTGAACTTTCAGGAAGCCAAAGCCAGCCACCTGCCATGCCAAGGATGCGTTTGCGGAGTTATTAAACGACAAAGTTTGCAACTGGAATTTTTAAAACAGAGTTTATGTTATTTTCGGATTAGAACAAGAAATGAATGCCCAGTTATTTCTAATCTAGCCATTTATAAACTCTTAGCCTTTTGCACAAAATATTTGTGCGAAGCGGTATTCTTAAAATTGATAATCATCAAGTCCAAAAACCGATCCTTTTTCAATAGTGTTGAGAATATCCTTTGTCTTCCGTTGTCTTGTGTCACTCTACGAACGGATGATCTGTGCAAAAATCATCAAGTGCATCCATCCCATTAGTAGTGCTTGATGACTTCTACAAACTGAATTTTTTTTGTTAATATTGTTCGCCTTATGGTTTCCATTAGTTTCATCACTGCATGGTTACTTTCGTGGATTGTGCGCATTTTTATTTCGCCACACACAAAAATACCTCTTGAGATTTGTAATGGGACGTTTAAATGTATCATTAACGTCTAGGGCTCTAGGCCAGTGGTTGTCATCCTTTTTTGTATTGGTACACCCTTTTGAAGTTGCTCGAAAACCTGTACACCCCTGTAATGCACTAAAATATACTACTGCAAAAGTACAAAATTTAATAAGCGATTTTTATGCTGTAGACGTTGCTTAGCCGATTTCAAATGGTAAACCTTGTAATGTTTA
>JGI24158J21664_10010856_pt1 | contig 12125 bp, 14 predicted proteins | sample Ectturendosymbi3_FD_21664 | JGI IMG/M metagenome (IMG submission 21664) | reverse complement strand
CACGAGATTTAAGCAGGTTGAGAACCAGTCGCGCAATCATGCTTTGCGGAAAAGAACTTGCTGTCAATGCATGCTGATTGCTGAGAACGGAAATTCGTTATTTTGTGTCTACAAGCTACAGCATCCCACTGCATCATACACTGGTTTGATGCGACCAATTTTTGTGAACAACTAAACGATGTGATATTTAACGGAGATACTTCATTATTTGACAGTTTCCACTGTAACAACGTTACGTAATTAAATCAAACCACTTGGTTTATGTACACCAATCAACAAGAACACAGAGTATACTTCTATCATCCGAATTATACATATTTCTTTTTTTTTATACTCCCCCGAAAAAAAGTGCCAAACACGTTTTATTTTTTTATTTCTAAAGGAATTCTTGACCAGATTTCTATTGCACTATGTTTTATCATGGAATAACCTCGTTTTCTACATATTACGTATTGCTATACACTTGACTTTTTACTTCGGCAAGTACTCGCAATCTAATATAACGCTTGAAAATACCTACGTTTCAATTAAATGGATCTGTAGGTTTGAACAAATACAGTCGTCTTAGTATGTGGCTTCAATGGGCACTTGCCCTGGAGTCCCATGCTAATCTGCACGTTAAGCGGCTTACCGTAACAATATTAATGTGCTTTATTCGTCGCAGAAGCCCCAGCGCAGTAGTTTGCCCGGGAGCTCATGTTGCTGTTAAGATGACCCTGCGAAACCCTTCAACAAAACAGCTTGTTAACGTAGGTTATGGCTGAGGTACATTTGATTGCAGAAGTCGGGAGTTTTACAGTCAACTGGGCGCCCCAAACTGGTCAAACCACAGATGTTGGAAAGTTTTCGAAAACGTGTGGTGAAACAGAGAGCGAGTCGCATTTAACAAGCGCTCCAAGCATGCAACGAATATCAAATTATTGCTAAAAGAGGGAAAGCGTAGCGTAACAGCTGCTGCACAATGCTTGCTTTGATTTAAAAAAACAACAAATATAAATCTTACTTTCCAGGCTTGTCGACCATTCCTCCAAACGAACTCTGGCAACATATCAACACGTAGGCTTGCAGAGCTTGCTGGTCGTAAAGCCAGCTCTCCTGTAACACGAAAAAACAAGCGCATTTTTCGACTTGACGTGAATCATCGCTTCACGTTGCGCTCGGCGATGAGCTGAACGCGAAGTTGCAACTGTCAGTCAATAGCAATTACCCAGTTCAGACGCATTCAAGACAAGTCTGGAAACTGAAACGGTAAAAGCTTGGCTTAGTATTGTCGTTAAAAGATACAAATAGTGGATAGAGTAAGATTTACTGGTGGTCTCACGTTCGTGGGACATAACATACTGATTATGAAAGTTGCTATTTACAGTTAACTGAAGACAGTGCCTTGGCGATCTCAGGGTGTATTCAGGCCTGGTCAGATGCAAAACAAATTGCATGGTTCAAATGCATTTCAACTGAGCGCAATGTTAAGACTTGTCAGTGGGTTTTTGGGTTAAATGATTGTATTTTCTAAACGTCCGCAAAGCGTACCATTTTGGCAGCTGGTGCAGTTGAGCTTGTGGCGTATAAACAATAGGACACATTTTCAAACCAGTGATGCGTAACTTGATGACGTGCGACCGAGAAAAGTGCTTAAAACGCATTCTCTTTCCAGACCATTCCGCACGACAATGTACAGGCTGGGATTTTGCTGTCTCCTTTTTTATTGATATGGTGGTTTGTAGTTGGCGCTTTATAACTGAAACGGTCTTGTAGCGCCACGACTGAGTGTGTACAAATTCTGCTTTCGTTTCACTCGGTTTGTTTTTGTGTTCTGTGTGTGTTCCCTGCAGCTCTGCCGCACACCGTGCGCCTGGTTAGAAGACTGCAGCATCAATTTACAAGGTCTTGGTAAGACCCGGCCCAGAGTCGAACTCTCGATCGACCCACCAGCACCGAAGCGGACGCACTTACCACTAGACCACGGGCTGGTCTACTGTCTCCTTGAAACATGTTCAATTATCGACGCTCTAATCAGGCATGTAGATCTCATGTATTGCGCTGGTTGCACCATATGTTTCCACATTTTTATAACATCTGCCTGTTTCTCCAGCGGGTTAAAGCATATTTCCATTAAATTTTTACGAACGGTGCCTATTCCTTTTGGTGTACTTCATGAAGTACTGCTACTGATTTACAATGAACTTCGAATGAGGAACTGTATTACTTATTTCAAAAAGGGTAGTCCGAAAGTGTGCCGCTGTAAGTGCTGAACTCATCTTTTTTCGCTGAGACATTTGGGTCATTTGTCCGCAATAGCTTAAAAATCTGTGCCACTTTTCCGTTTCAGGACATTTTTGTATGAATGAAAAAGGCATTATGACCGAATTGACTTAATTTTTTTCGATCATTTCAAAATAAATTTCACCAATGAACAAAAAAACTGTAGGTGCTAAAAACCTGAACAGGTCAGTTTCAAACGAGACTTTATGCGCATTGACTGTAAAATGTCCTGGAAACGTGAACATCAAAGACAGAAACAAGAAATGGTCAAAAGGAATCCTGATTTAAAACAAGTCGTAACCACCACGAACAACACAACTTGTAACACGGGCTAGGCTCCTTGAGGCGGCCAGTGGCATCATAAAGGGGTATTTCGGAGGTTATGCGACGCAACGACAAATCATTCTTGAGCTGGGGTCAGTGTGCGTACCAGGGGCTCCCGACTGCTAGCGGACAAGAAACGCCTGCCTGCACCAAAAGCATGAATATTTACGCAGACTATTTAACCATCAGGATCACGCAAAAAAATTCCAACATCTACCAGCTCAGCAGTGTGGATCAAACACACATTGCATCGGTGGTGTGCATAGACGATGAAATGCCAACCACTGAGGTGCGACTGACACCGACAAAACTGATGCTTATAAAAAGAACGAGCATCGAGCAGTTTTTCCATACCTGGTCTTCAGCGACGGACGCATCGGACCCTCCTTCGGCCTCAAGGGTATTCTGGATCAATGGGAGCAGACCTCCTTGCCAGAAAGAGTAGCATGCGTCCACGAGCTTATTCGTTCGGCCCTAAACGCGAACACCGTTTTTTTCATCAATTCCTACTAGATCCTGCAGTTTTTCGCAGAAGACTTCGTGAACTGCAAGTCTTAAAGCAGCCAATTTCAATCAAGCTTCTCATTTTCTTTATCAGGCGCAAAAACCTTAGACAGCAAAGTTTTGGCTGCAGACATGGTGCTGGAGTTTTTCTCGCATAAATCACCATGGGCGTCAGAAGGATCTTTCCAGGGGGGGGCAATAGTGGCTTTTCCAAAGGATGGCCATAGGACTTTTTTCCAGGAAGGGCAACAGTGGTGAAATTTCATTTTATCAACTCTGAAACTAAGAGCAAAACAATTTTATACTGAAAAGTAAACAGGATAATATCAAATTTCAAAATCCAGAAGAAGCCCCCTTGCACCCCCCTTCCGACGCCCATGAATACCAGTACCATATTAAAAAGACCCTTCAATCACGTAATTTCAATATTGCTACAATAGACTGGCTACTCGAAACCTCTGAAGGACAGCTGGAGCTGAACCAATTTTAGTCTATCAGCTGCCGTCAGTGAAGGTCATTTTTTGCCATTGACTAGCTCGATATTCATCGTTTAAAAGTCGCTGCATCGGCGCATTTATCTCTTCATATCATGCAGCGATCAATAGCCATTGTAATGGATTGCCATGGCCAGAAGTGTTTCAGGGTTCCTACGCGATTTTGAATACAAATTTCCAGACTTAACTTTTCCGAATTGCATACCCAGGTCAAACACAGGCACTATAATAGTTACACAATGAAAGTAAAATTATCAATTTTGAATAAAACATTATGAAAATACATGCCAAAATATCAAGTCTGAAAAGTTATTTTATTTTTCCATACTTCCATACTAACAAAAGCGATAATGACGACAACAAAAACCACCAAGGCCGATGCAAAACGGCCATTCCGACCTGGTTCCTACATTCTCACCTGAAACCCACCTTCCAGTTTCATTTGCTTGTTGACCACCCATCGAAGCAGCCTGTCGGTGTCCACAAGTTTACAATGGCCCAAGATGGCCAGTGCCGCGTATCCACAAAACGTGTACCCGCCGTGTGCTTCGGCCCCGGGACATCCCCCCATGCCCCCTTCGTACGTCTGGCACCTGCGCGCAAGCGTGCGGTTCGTTGTGAGCATCCCAGGGGATTTCCCCGTAAGGTTTTTTACCTTTACAGCAACAGCTCTCTCTCTCAACAAAATACAGAAATGTTATGGAGATAAAGTCGCTGTTCACGGCGCGAGACGAAAAAATGTTCGCGAACCGGAGACCTCCTTCACAGATGGTTAGAGAGACTCATAGGTGTAGGAGCAGGCAAAATTTTGGGGGTGCGAAGGAAGTTTGCCCAGATTCTCCCAAACTTGCCCGAAAAATACTTCAAAAAAGTGTCCTCCCAAAAAGATCTTCATGTCAATTCGGGCGCCATTATTTTCAAATCAAAGCGTGTTGGGCGTCATTTTTACTCAGATTTTCAGGGAGTCTTACACGGTTCTCAGAGATTTTGCCCGGATTTTAGAGGATTTTGCCCAGGTTTTATGGGATTTTGCCCGGATTTTCACCAAATCAAAACTTTTAGGGGTGCGTTTGCACCCCTTGCACCTCCGCCCACTACACCAGTGGAGAGACTATATCTCAATTTCAGTCTAAAACATCAATAGGAAGGAATTAAGTGATGGTAAAATCATTAGAAAACGTAGACAGTCGAACTGCGCAGTTCCAGAAAAGCGTACGGCTGTGTGGCGATAATAGATGGTTAGGTTGCGTTCAGCTTATTTCAAATGCGCAGCTTGGACTACATCTTGCCGTTTGCATTCATACGTAAAAACAGAAAATGCAAACTGCGTAATTCCAGCTTCTTCATCAACTGACAGATTATCCCACCTGTTGTGGCCACGCAATTTGTTATCTACCAATTCGCAGTTAACTTTTACCGCTTGCAAATTTTACTTCAACACGAAAGTCAACATTGAGTCAAACAATACCTTACTAGCCACCCCACTGAGTTGTCAAACAGTTCCACGTCCTCGTCCAGCAGCCCGGTGAGCGCCGCCACCGACGCGGCGCAATACACGCTGCGCGTGTCCGCTTCCCCGCCTTCGTGCATCGTGAAGCTCCCGTCGTCCTGTCGCATCTTCCACAGGAACTCGAGAAGCTTGTTCCTTTTAGAAGGCATGCTGCTGCTGATGGTGGTGGTGGCAGCTTGCTTAGACATCGTCCAGCATAAAATATTGGCCTGTAGGCCCTCAACCGGGCGATCCCCCCGAAATTTTCAAAGATCACTTTGGTTGCTAGGTACAACAATAAGTTATGATCATTGCTCCCCGAAATAGCACAACAACAAGTTACAATCATTTCCCTCCCCAGAAAATATCAGCTGGTTGTGACCCTGTTGGTCTGACAGCCCAGCTTGCTGGAGCTCATCAAGAAGTGGGCCGAGGAAGAGGGCAGACCACCTAGAGCTTGGTACACTGAGGCAACGCATGCGAGCAGTGGGGAGGAAACCACGAAATTCTTGGAAACAGAGAGAGAAGCTTGAAAGTACGCCACGTTGCATTGCTAGTTACTTTAGGCAGATTTGAGTCACCAGAGCTCTTATGCGGAGAAGAATGGATAAAGTAAGTCAACGTTTCTACAGATCAAAATTGTGCTTGCTGACAAGAATAATATGAACTTTTTCTTGAAATTGCTAGTAAGTGAGAGATACGCGATATGACCGACTACAGTTGATAGCTATGATCGAGAAAAGTCAGTGTGCGGTTTGTATCATGTATCGACAGTACGACCAACTAGCTCTGAGATATTGACTTAAGCAGAGAAAACACCCGATGTAGATTTTTTCCGAGAAAAAACTGCTGCTAATTGTCAAGACACTTTTTGGACAGCTACAAGAAAAAAGAAGCGTGACCTGGAAAGCTCCTAAAAATCACAGCTGAACAAAAGGACATGGCTTCAATTCTTAACCTGCAGACTTCAGTTCTTACCCGCATTCTAATTTCTAGCGGACCATTAAAACGAATGTGCTTGTAGCAATTCACCACATCAAAAATTTTTCAGTTAAATTTATCTGTTTTTTTTCAACCAGTCAGATACGGTTTTTGTAGTGATCTTGCTGCGGAATCACTTCAGTCGTTCTTAGATACGCTTATCAAATGCAAAGCAACTGACGCGGTCTTTTTAAAAAATGAATGAGAAATGTTTGCACTTTCGTTCATTGGACATTTTCCACAGTGAGGTTGGTAAGTTTGAGATTTCTCAGCAAAATTACGTCAGGTCAAAAAAGTCACCGAAAAAACTTCATCACTCATAACAATCGTCACAAAATATCAACGTATTACAAAAAATTAATCCACAAGCCACAAAACAAAATAAAAAAGTTCAAACTACCAAAGGATTGTTGTATTAAAAAATGATAAAACTTATTTAGTTGTTGAACGAATACCTAACCACTTAGCCCAACGAAAGGCAAAACGTAACTAATTCATAAACTTTTTCGAATTGCTAAAAAAATAAAGAAGCACAATTTTAAACTTTTAACACGAACCAATTTGCACTGTTCTTCGGCAGTACAAAATAAAATGTCTTACATCACAAGCATTTGTGGGTCTCCCCAAAGCAGGTCTACACAAAGTAACCACCCTGAGCCGTTTAATCGAATGGTATGTGCCGATGAACACGGAAATTTCGAAAAAGCAGCATCAGAAGGCACCTGTCAATAACACTGTACGCTTCTTCGGTTTCCAACGAAGCCAAACAATTCACTGCGGCGTACGTCGGCGCAAGATGAGCCAGCTGCCCAGGTCCACCACCGAAGCCTCCGGTCGGACTTTGGCACTTTCCAAGAAATTTGGAAACCCTGGCAGTGCAATGAGAGGAGTGCACTGGTCAATTGTTCACATTGCAAACGTTAAAACGCAACAGTTGCATGCATTTTTTTAGTTTAACTGGTCAATGCAAAGGTATAAATTTGTGAACCTAATAGCGAGCTAGGTATAAAATAGATCGTAAGGCAAATCAATAATGTGCTAAACTATTCACAGCAATGTCATCAAGTGTTAGTGGTTTAAAAATATGAAAAAAATTCAGTACTCTGACATTTGTTTATAAAAGAGTACCAGCACGACTATACAATTGATGCAAACACAGGTAAAGTAAACATGAAAATACAACCAAAAGCATGCTGACTAGGTCATATCAGCACTATGACAATATTGTTCTTATCATAACTACAAATAAACAGTACACCATTTTCAAAAACATTGCTTGATTGCAGGGTATTACTGTAGTAGAAAATCACGTTTTTGTGTTACTTATAAGTACCCAGAGGAAATTTCGCCTAACAAAACACCACCAGAACAATCGAAATCACCAATCCTGACATGTATCTCCACAAAAAAGTACACAATTTAAAGGAGTAACATGGTTCACATGTTGCCTTGTGATCAACGTATGCGAATTGATTGTGTCTTGACTTAGATGCTTGCCATAATAATTTTCAAGCCTGGCCTGACAAACTTAAACCAACCACCTCTAGAACAACAGAGAAAAACCACTGCAATTTACCTTGAAATCATGTCATCGTCAATAGGTTCATTCAATAATTTGAGACTGTGAACAATCCAATAGCAAATCCATGGCCGGCTTGCATCCAAGCACTGTAACGTACAGCTAACATGTTACCAACTTCAAGCGTATGCCCTCTGCTAAACTTTACCACCACCAAACTCAATTGCTAGCAAATAGTACAGTTATCAATTTTATTACTCAACAAAAATTGGACAACAGCAGGAGAATGTGAGACAGAAAAGCATTTCTACTGAAAACTGTATGAACACCCAGAGAAACAACAAGCAAAACAAAAGTTTAAGGAGCTTTCAATTGAAAGAAAAAAGTGATGAAAACAACAAAAAGAAATAATAAAAACAACTAATTATGCCTCAGTATTGGCAAAAATTACACAGGAAATCACTTTTCTGCCTTTCAGGACAAGCTTCAAAACAAAGTGAATGTGCAGATTTTATGTCACAAAGTTTTTCTGCATAATAGGTTAATTTCTACAAAAAAACATGGCGGCCACATTATAATTAGACCACCGCTAAACTCAGTTTTACACAACACAGTTGAGCAAAAGCTAACATTGGAAACTTTGGTTTATTATGTGTTGCAAACTTGCACACGGCTATAGCTCGCTTTACCCCGTAGGCCCACTTGTGGCCATTTTGTACTTCCTGGTTGGGAGAACTGGGTGTAGCTGAAGTGCACTAGTTTTTCAAAGTTAGTTGCAAAGGGCTGGAGAAGGCATAGTTTTGGTAACGGTTTCCACTGGCTTTGTCTGTTTTTAACAGTTTTCCTATGTTTGAAGATTTCCCTGGTGCTTTGTCCCTTTTCGACGTCTGTGTTTTACTCTGTGTGCTGTGTTTGAGACAGTGTTGTGGTGTACATACAGTAGTTATGCCATGTTGTGTTTCACCTCTGATTAAAGAGGCTTTGTCCTCACTGCATGCTGGCATCTCAGAGATAGCAAGTCAGGCAGGTCTGTTTGTCGCACAGCTTTCTCAAGATAGTTACAAGACTGCAGATTAGCAGGGGTGCGTTTGCGATGTGAAAACCATTGACCAAACCTTCCCAAACCCCAGCCCTCAAGTAAAGGCCTTTTGAACCATAGGTTTTTCCTACATTATAATTACCTTCACTGTCTATGTTTGACAGCATCATGATGCCAGTAGACCTTGGTTTACCAATACCATATGGGGAAACATTTTGAGCAGAGGTTCTTAACTGGGGTGCTTGCCTCCCCAGGGGCAGGGGTTGTAAGCTCTTACGTGCTCTACAACACGGAAAGTTTGATCAACAAATTTACCAGTAAGTACATTTGTTTTTACACCTTATTTAAATGTCAGGGGTTGAAATGAAAAACAATTACTTAAGGGATATGCGGTAGAGAAAGGGTAAGAAGAACCACTGATCTTGAGCAACAGGTAAGCATAGATGTGGGTACTGCTGCCACTGCCCAATCTGAAGGTTGAGTTTATATTTTAATACTTTCCATGATGACATACCTCTGTGATAAGGTTTTGACAAGATTAAGAGTTTAAGAATCCATTGCCTCCAACCTACATTGAAATGGAGTGGTTACCTCATAAAACATACTAACCTCATAAGACTGGCTCAGTCGCTCCAAACCTTTTAGGAGATAAGGAACATGCTGGCATTTGGACAAAAGCACTCTGCAAAGTTAAATAGTGTTGAACTGACCATTCTGAAGAACTCTACAAAATTGTCATTCTTCAGATTACAACACAACACCACCACATGACAGCAAAAATGCATGTTGTCAAACAGGCATGTTGTTACATAAATTTGCAAGAGCCAGGAATTGAATTTATAGTATTAAACAAGTTGTGCATATATATGCTCATCAAACAAACAGACACTAACATCTTAGACATATTCCTAAATTTCTGCAAATATTCTGTTTGAAATCTGAAAGATGCAAAACTAATTCAACATAGTTGTCAATGCATACTAAAGTCATCCTCAAATTGGCCAAGACCTAGTAGCTAAATTTGGTCAGCTGCAACTACAACATGTTATAAGCAATGAAGTTTACTAACTACAATTACACCCTTTCTATTATCAGTTACAATATCACACTTTGTTTGACTACAACATGCCCAGAGTTAGTAGATGCCAATCAAGAAGTTTCAGTTCATAACTAATTCAATGTGAGGTAGCATCTTACATCATCATAAATCAATTGCACCTGATGTCATTCAATATATGAACAGATTGAGAAAATACAATCATTTTGGCAAATAAGTTGGAAAAATTTACAGGAGGTAAATTCTCGAAGTTGTGCCAATTTTTAATTGTTTTCAGGTTGGAAATACCAAAATTTAGTAAAATTTACATGTCAGTGATCTAAAAGCATGTGTGATATAACTATAGCACTTATTTTTTCTTGAAACCTAATGCAAAACTATAATAACCAAGCATGATCTGGCTCTTATCTTACCAAGAACATGCTAGATGTTGATGTTCAGCTGAGCATTTGGTTTTATGCACCAACAACTTTATTCATAAAACCAGAACTTTGATGTTTAACCCAAAGATAGACATCTAGACAATCAAATACATGGCCATCAATTAGGTTTCCAAAACAAACAAATGCCTTATTAAAAATTCAACAAAACATTTATCTACTGTTACTACAGTCTGAATACATCCATAACAATATTTCCATAGTTCAAACAAAATACTGCATTATTTTACTCTGGTTCCACATCACTGAATTCCTCAAAATCCTTGAATTTCTTCATAACACTATGCTCAACTCCATCCTGAAAAAATTCACAATAAAAAATTATAAATACACATGTGATATTTCAACAAGATTGCCAGCATGGTGCATGTTGTTATAATCTAATTATTGAATGTTCTCATGTCATTCAAATGCATATATATATGATTCATTGCCTTACTGCAAAGAAAAAAGTTCTCCTATTACATGTTTATATCTTAATTTCACTCCTAATTGTTTTCTGGTTTTCATTTGTGAAGATGGAATTCCACAAAAACCAAGCAATTTGTGTTTTCTTTTAAAATTGCAAACAAACACTAAACACTAGATATGGAGTACTAACTGCAATGTGGTCAAGTTTTGTGGTAATCATCTGATTTTCATACTCTTAGGTATAACTGCTTCATGATCCAAAACATAACAACTAATAGCATAGGTCAGGGGTGGGCAATTAATTTGACTTGGGAGCCACTTTCAGAAGGCCGCAATGAGCGGAGGGCCAAAACGTATGGAAATAGAAACAAATCTCGGTTCAAGTTAGGCTCAGCACTAACATTTGCTGTGTTAAGTTGGAGGATATTTCAGATTAGAAGATTTTCATGAATGCTTCCGCGGGCCACTGAAAACGCTATGGCGGGCCACATTTGGCCTGCGGGCCGCTATTTGCCCACCCCTGGCATAGGTCATTAAGCAGCACTCGTGTTAAACAAATATATGTCTAAATATGAAATAATATGCTTATAAGTATGCCACACTTTTGTCACAAAAACATGTGCTGTAGATGGAATGCTCCTGGTAATGCACCATAACAAAATTTAAGCAAGTTATCAACTGCAGAATAACAATGCAATATAATCAGCCCAGTTATTTGGTGTTTGAAGATGCAGCATTACGACTGGGTGACCACTGTTCAGAGTTGAAAGATGTAATCAAAAACAATGAAATGAATTTCACTTTTGTTACATTCAACTTTTATAAAATCATTTTCCTATGGATTCAATGAAACGTAAATAGAATTAAAACAATAACATGATTGTTACTGCTTACAATTGCTTGATGGCATCTCCAGTAACAGTGATTTCCTTTCGTAAGTTCATAACACAATGGCTTGACCAGTGATAAAGGGACACCACTTGCACTTGGGGTGCATCATGAAATCAAACAAAAAACATTTTTTTCGGAATAGGGGTTCTTTTACAGAATAGGACAACATTTGGTTATTCGCCAAAACTTGTTTTGCTAAACCATCCAGACTTCAATAAAAAATTACAGAAAAGTTAGTATTGTTACAACATTTTAGGCAGGATGATTCGCTTGCACTTCACATCTAAAAGGAGTTGTTCTTTTTAAAATTTTATTTGCTTTGTTAAGGAAAATGAATTAAAGACAACATCATGAAAACTGATATCGTAAAGAAATGTCACTTTCAAATTAGTGAATTCAATTAATCTTGTTAACACTTCGGCATCCGGCTGCTTTCGGGGATTTTCGAAAAAAAACACCTAAACGCAAGTGGCTTTGCATGGGAATATCTCCGCTCTTGTTCGGGTTACGGACCTGGTCGAAGCGTCAGAAGACGTGGCAAGTCTTCTAGTCTGCACTCGAAAAAAAATTTTTTGCATGGGGGTGCGGGTTTTTTCTGAGTGACGTCATAAGTGGAGAACTTTTAGGCCACCTTGGCCCACTTTGCCTGGCCCTGGGCGCCAACCATTAGGTGGTAGTATTTCGCTGAAGTTTTTACTGGAAACTAGGCTACAA
>JGI24158J21664_10010854_pt1 | contig 12127 bp, 7 predicted proteins | sample Ectturendosymbi3_FD_21664 | JGI IMG/M metagenome (IMG submission 21664) | reverse complement strand
TAATTGTCATGGACCGCAAGGTTCCAGACAAAGAGGAAAAGAAAAACCCGACAAAAAAATCCTCTTCGGGTTGCCATAATCCTTTCTTGATCCATGCACACCCATTATAAAGATACCGGATATGCCCCGAAGTGCCCTCATTACTTCTTATGGCAAGTAACATTGAAGGTCTTTAGCCGATTCGTTTAACATGCTTTTGTTAGCAAATAATGAAAGCAGAGGAAACGAAACTAACAATGCAAATGTCACTAGCAGGAAAAGGAAAGAACAAAGTACAATAATACAAAATACGGAAGAACTCACTAAACTCTTCCTTTTAGCTTATCAGCGCACAAATTACCGAATACTGATAGTGCACTTCAGCATGCAAACACAAAGTCCAGTACTTGCAGCAAAATTTCAACACCTAAACACACGGTTGACCCAATACGCAACAGGGAAGAAAAATATATACTTCAAACACGACTATATTACGGTATTGTTGAGCTAATGGTTAAAACGGTGTTGATAAATTAGGCTGAAACTTACTTTTTTGAGATAGTGTTTTAATGGCACTTTATAACTACAGCGGTCTTGTACTCTAACGCCACTGCTAAGTGGTTACAAGGTCTTACAAGGTCTCTAATGTTTGACTCATTTTTTGTGCGTTCTGGATAGTTTACGCAGCTTTTCCGCAGACCGTGCACATTGTAAGAAGGCCACAGAACCAACTTACAGGGTTTTGGTACCCGACAGCGAGTCGAGTTTAGCCTATAACGGCACCGAGGCGGACGTACTTATCACCAGGCCACAGGCTGGTTGAAACTTTACTGCGACTGCGAGTAACCAATCTGAGTCAAGCTTAACAAAACGTAACCAGGAATGCCCAAAGGCGATTACGAGACTTTACACAAATTCAAATCATCACTGGCATTCACGTTTAGAGCAAATACTGCGTTGGTCACAATTGCAACACCAGCTCACATGGCAAGACGCTGGAAAATCGTTCTTGCAGTAACGCTATTGATGAATAATCCCGCTCATGTGTGTAACTTATACCCAGGCAAAGGGCAAGTAGATTAGTTTTGTTACAGGTCAGTTCATCTGCTTAATTATTTTTGCTTAGCAACTACGTTATACCTTAAGGGAACATACACCCCAGCAAAACTCCCCTCATTTATTTCCGGCAATATTGCGTCGTCGGGGCTAGGATGAAATTCAAATTTTTGCAAAAGAGAAACTAAAAAGATAAAAATTTCCATGCGTGCTAGTTGTTCTCCTAGGCAGTGACGTGGCCCAATCGAAAACGGAATAACGTGCTTTGACTTAACGAAGCATCCTTTGCAATCCAGGTGCCGTTCTGGCACAAAACTTTCCGGCTCCTCCCAAATGTGCGGATCGTTATGTACAGCCCAGAGATTTGCTAAAACCTGCAATGCATATGGTAAAGTTTATCGAACAAAGCGGTATAAGCTATTAGGAAATAGGTAAATCGCTTGGAAGCATTAATATTTCGCAAGTTTCAGCATCATCCAGCTGTTTTGAAACAATATAGAAAAAAATATACATCGTGATAGTCTCAGATAAGAATGTTTTCTACATGGAATGTTTTGCCAGCGAATGTTTCGTTTTTTCATAGCAAATTTGTGGTATTTTGGTTTGCAATATCAGCACGGGAATATACGAATACAGTAACATCCCGGTTAAGCTCGCATCCCAATGAAGTTCGCAAAAAATTATGAAAAAATTTAGATTCAACTTTTTCAGCAATTTGTTGGTATTTACAGTAAATCAAACATGACAACTTGTCATCAAAAAGATAGACGCGAAGCATTCTGGCGCAAAGGTTCACGATTTAAACAAGTCACAAAGCGCCAGTTGGTGCGCATTATGCTTCCTCTTGCTTTTTGCTTCCAAAATCACCTTCCTTATTTTTCGCTGAAAGTGTTCGAAGGAATAATTTTAGTTCATTATAATCATTTCCTGCTTGCGCTTGCACATCGGGTACAACTGATCCTTACCCTCAATGACTTTATTGTACATAATTTATTAATTATCAAACTCACCGAAAATGACATCGTTTTCTGCTGTTTCTGGACTATGTGCACAAGCTTAGGCAACCGTGTTTCCAGCACCTCACTGACACCAGCCAAAGAAAAACAAAAAGTCAAGGTCTTCTCTATCCACCTCTGCCCTCTTACCGCGAAGAAAAAGTTGTTTCAACCCTCGGCATTCTTTAAATCAACTAAATCACAGCCATGATGGTTTGAAATCATCTTGTGATATTTCGAATTGTTCAGAAATTTGTTTTGCTTTCAAAATGGTGAGTGAATGTGGAACGGACAGTGCGCTTGACTCATACTATCAATCCAAAGCTATATCTTACCTTCCAGCTCTGTTAATCTGCGGGCAGACGCACTAACGTTTTTATTTTTTGTGTCTTCAGACATCAGAGCAGAACGTTTATGCATAACTTCCCTCTTTGCACAGACTTTTTCATAGCACCCTCACTCCGTACTATCGTGCGATGCTTCGTAACTTGGAGGATTTGACTGACTCAACTTTGAGACTAATTCCAATCTCTGCGACTCATTTAAACGCTTGGCGTTGCCTAACATTGTTCGTGAATAGCATAATGTAAGTGAATACTATGTCTTGCTAAAAAGAATAGTTAGATTCAGTGAGTGTATCAATCGGTCTCCTAACATTAGCCCTAATGATCAGCATCTTTTTGTTGATGCGGTAAAAAGCACAGTTGTTATGTTCGCACCTACCACCTAAGTTCGCACAAACAGCTCAGATTCAAGTCGCGAACTTAACAGGAAGATTACTTAAGCAAATGAGTTCGCATGAAATCAAGCGTTCATCCATTTCACTTGTCAGTTTCGTAAATAGCCGAAAGAGCTTCGATTTTGCAATGCACGTCAAAAGCCGTGATCGACTTACCGTCATGCTTGCAGTTAAATGTAAAACAGACACTATTGTTAAGTGCGATTTTTGCATATAATGAGTACATGGGCGTCGGAAGGGGGGGCCAAGGCCCTACCTGGATTTTGAAATTTTCAGTAAAAAAGGTTAGTTTTTAGTTTTGAGTGGGAAAACGCAGCACTTTTGCCCCTCCCTGGAAAATTTTGGAAAAATCCCCTAGTGCCCCCCCTGAAAATAATTCTTCCGACGCCCATGAATGAGTACATTTAATTTTCGACTTTTATCGTGTTTTCATAAGATTTACGTGACGCCTTTATCAAGATCTCAGTCACGGTTGCTTTACAAAAATAAATATTCCGAAGATTCAGCTGGAAGAAAAAGTTTGGTAAAGTCTGCTGTTTTCAAGCTCTGATAAAAAAAAATTGCTGGGTTAGCTTGATTTTTTTGTAAAAATATATACAGTAGATTTGTCCTACGGTTTGGAAACAATTCAGCTCTTTACTTTCGTGCTTAACAATAGCGCTGATTTGCGTACTGTTGCTAAGATACAAATATTTACAATCCAATCTGTTAGTTGTTTACCCCACAACCAAACGAGTAAGTTTAAACGCAGTGTATCATAAACTGAATTGACAGCACATAAGCAAGCTCGCGTACTTAGTGGAGCTTGCAAACAATGTAGCTTATCGCGATACAGACCATCATGTATTTCTTTTACTGTACAACATCACTCTTGCTTTTGTTCAAAGCTACTCGAAGGGACGTAAAAATGCTTTTCTGTACATCAATATAGTTTCAGTTTTAGTAAATCAAATGCTTGCATAGAAAGACCCTTTGTTCAACAGAGAACTTCAAACACTCACTTTTGTATTTTTTGGAATGACGTAGCCTTTCAGCATCATGTTGTCTGTGGTTTTATGCCCAATACTCAACGGTACCAAAGTTCGGAACCTGTAGAGTTCTTGTATAAAAGCACAGGTGTACGGCATCTTTGTCCGATCAGACATAGCTACTACCGTTTCTGTACCTGCAATAAATATACTAAAAAAACTGATCGTTTTGAAATGTTAGTCGATCTTTAATTAATAAAGTTTGTTTGCAACAGGTGTCACCACCTGTATTCAGTGGCGTAACTAGAGGTTTGAGCCAGGGGGGTTGGGCAATCTTAGCTGAAGGGGCCCATTGGCCACCGTTTGGGCATGCAGTAATAAGTCCCAAAAACTCATATACTGTACGTTGTTCCACAAAAACAGAAAATATTTGTCGAGTGATGTAATGAGCTTCAATTGGGTAAATAACTTTAACGTAGAATGTCACGTTTTCATGTAACACCCTATCTAAAATTGATACCCAGCAATGAATTGTGACTGGATAAGGTCGGCTTATGATTTATTGTAAGATCCACCACACCCAGAGGCGTAACGAGGCTTGATGGCGCCCGGGGCAAGAAGCAAGTTTGGCTCCCCCGTGTTCGAATCTGATGTCTTTCGGAAGCCAATGTACTGTATTGAAGAAAGTACTTGTGACATTNTTGGGACTTTTCGGCGCCCGGGGAATTTTGTTCCCTCCTTGCCCCCTCGTTACGCCCTGACCACACCTGAATCTTNGTAATTAACGCCTAAATTAATTCCACTTTTCCTCTAAGCACCAAATGCCTGACTTAATAATGGGGCATTGGGGTAGATTCTGGGCACTGCCTGAGTAAGCAACAAAACAGATTCAGTTAAGTCGAAAACGGAAGTTTTTGAGCAGGTAATTGATCTCTCCGCATCAGTGACAAAACCACATTCATTTAGCAAAACAATATCTAAAATATGGAGCTGCACACCAAACAATTTACAAATAGGCATGAACAGTGCCGTAGCAGCCCAACTCTGGGCCCCACCAAAATGCTTACAGGGGCCCGCTGATGGTGATTTATAAAAAAATCATTTCTAAAGCGTTGCTGTATTAGGATTATTATTCGTCTTGAATTAGTTGTCGCTGCAATATATCTATCGCTCGCAGGCTACTCAGCTGGCGGACCGTGGTCATTCAGCAAAACAAAAGAAATCACTCTATAGTGGCACAGTAACACACATGAAAATTGTTACTGAGAAATGAGAATAGAGCTCAACAAAAAGAATTGGATCTTAATCATTGTCATTTAATTAACGGCGATTATTTAGAGATGTAATGAAATGCAAATAGGAATTTGCGGGAAACCAGAATCAAGCCTATTGTTCACTTATGAAAAACTGTTACCGAAGGAACAAACCTGAGGCCGATCAAAGCAATGCGCCGCGATGAACGTTTTCTTTCATTAGCGTTAAGTGAATTTTGCTTGAAAAGCATGCGTTCCGTGCTTACATAAATCTTTCTGGCCGAAATACACATGCATAAATCTCTCTAATGTCAAGAGTTGTTAATACTCCTGGTGCAAGGCACATGTTTCAATTAATAACAATTTGTATCTCAAATAGGCAATAAATGTTGACAAATATAGACCAAGGGGGCCTACGTGGACGCAATACGGTTTACAAACATAATCCACTAAGTGCACTGCTCGGTTGAGACAAGCTTAGCAGTGATTACTGAATATACTCTTCTAACTACACTATTAACTCCATCTTGCTGCCTGAACAGCAGGCTGCGCAAATGTGTAACTTTGGTCGTAAACACCAAAGGTATCTTGCTTCTATGTAGTACAAAACACGAGAAGACTGCCTGAGGTAGCCATAATACATATTTTCACAATCACTTCACAAAATATGTTGATCAGGTGTAAGTTTGACTTTTGGACGTATACAACTAGGCACATAGGCTAGCTTCACATTCAACACTCCAAGCAATAAACGGTGCCGTTTTACGCTCAAGCGTCAAATACGTTTAGTACCTCACAAATGTACCATAAATGATCAGGCGATGTTATTCTAGGTTACAGCGGCAGGTACTTCTCTGTCTATAAAATACAGGACAAAACAAGACACGGGTTGATAAAAAAAATTACGCTGGTTTCTAGGGTTTCACATTTCAATTTGGGGTTTGAAGCTTAGGGGCTAAGCCCACAAAGTGGCCGCGGGACTGAATTTTGAGCCCCCGGTGTGGCTGGGCGGTAAACTTGCGGATATTGATCTGGTACGGATGATCGCATATTCCCGTTAAACACATCCAAAAAATTTTGGCAAATTGGTTATGCGATCAACGGGACTCGTCTGTGCTAACACCCGAAAATACTCCAAAAAATTATTGAAAAACGCTAAAAACAAAAACTTACTAAAAATCAAAAGAATATTAATTACCGAAATTTAAGCTAACAGAGGGGCCCATTTTTTACATTTAGCCTGCCAGGGTGGAGCGGCGCGCACCCCTGCCCCCCGTCAGTTACGCCACTGCCTGTATTCCAGGGCACAACAGAGTGCTACAAAATACTGCCATGGGTTCTGCGAGATCCCGTGTGAAATAAACTAATAAACTCCCTTATTTCCCGATTTATAATTTGCTTGTTAAATAAATATTCTACTCAGAAATGTTTTCAAAACTTGACCTTCAAAATTCAAACAAATTTGTGTGATATTATCCTATTTTATCTTACTCTGGGGAGAATGAGTTGATGGATCAGTGTGTGTCAGCAGAATAAAAACAATGCAAAAACTATGCTGAACTCAATGACGGCCGTAACTTGTAACAATAAACGTAATGTGGCAGGCAATAGCGAAAAGGCTGTGCACCACTGACTATATCAAAAAAATTAGCCGAAAACTGTAACAGTCACCAAGGAAACCAGACATGGCACTATAAAATCATGCAGTTAACAGTGCTTTTTCACCAACATGAAAAGGAACGTGTTTCTTCTGTCTAGAGTGCGCTGTTCGTCCTATCTGTTCAGTCGAGTGTGTAGCTCAGATCGTTTTGTTTTTTTCTTTCAGCTTGCTACGCTACTGTACTTGCCGAATGTTATAGTGAATTAAAACCTGAGTTACTCTAAGCGAAAATCTATTGTTTGCTACGGGCCCGATCGCATATGCTATTGCGTTTTCTTCCTAGAGACATTCTTTTTACATAATGAAGTCAAAATGGGCAATTTTTGCTGAATTCATAGGAAGAACAAAGCATTGGAAACGTTTGAAACAAAATCCGGTTCTTACCAATCGTTTCACTTATTTCCTTGTGAATCTTCTTCTGGGTTTCAGGATAATGCAACATGCATAATATTCCCCACCGCAACGTGCTTGTTGTTGTCTCTGTTCCAGCAAAAAAGAGGTTGTGGCACAACTTCAGCAGCTGATGTTCCTTAAAAAACATATGCACCAATTTCAATGTTTAGGTTTGCATGCACATAGTTCACACGTTCTTTACTTGTCGTAAGCATTGGGTGTAGGAAGCAGTGTAATGAATCATTGGTTTCAAACGGTTTTAAGTGAAAAATGTGACAAAGAACAGCTATTTGTCATGTTAAAATATTCCGTCAAAGTATGTTTAATCAAGTTTGAAAAAAATCGGAATAACCTTTCGCCGAGGTAGCTATGCTAATGACAAAAAAACAGTGTGGTTAGCGTCTACTCTAACACTTTTCTAAATGTCAGAATTCCAATTGATTTTGAAAACCAGACTTAGAAAAAATTACATGAAAGTTGGGAATTTGGTGAAAGAAGTTTGATGAGTCGCTTTTGAGGTCTTTCAAACATTTTTGGAAAGAACGTCTTTTCGTCTTCGAAATATTTCGGTTCTTCACAGTCATGTTACCGGCGGGCCCTGTATTTAGTTTCGGTAGCTCCTCATCACGCTGGAGAAACCTTGACTTAAATACTTCAAACGCGAACTGCACACCTCCGGCATGTTCTGAACTCCATTCGAAAAGTACATCCTTGCTTTTAGTGTTTTTATCTTTACTTCAGTTTGATAGTAAAACGCAATTTGAATAGGGTTCGTGCGAAGTGACTGCGCTTGTGTATACAGGAAAAGGATGTGCGACTTGCAACTTCGTATCACAGGATGTATTTCTTGTTGCGCACATGGATAGAGTGTTGCTGAGCAGTAAACTCATTTTAAATGATATGTATAATGTTACGGCTGGTGACACTGAAGCCTGTAGCCATTTTGTTTGACGCGCTGTTGTCAAGGAGTTGCGAAATAAGCGAACAAAACCAAGCAATAAACAAAACTTTAATCAGGCTCTACTGGAGGTAAAAACACGTTAAAAACTTGCCAACGTTTCCACAGTTGATACAACTATCTTCATCAGGGCTGAAAACGAAATGCCGTGAGATTCGAGCACGGATGTTATGCAATATGTGCGCTCCAGGTGGCACCGTGCTGATAAGAACTCAGGAGAAACTAAGCAAAGTCGAAATCACCAGAAAAAAAAGGATGAACACAAACAAACAAAAATCACCAAAAATATTTAAGCTCCCTTTGCTCATCAGCGCACATAGTTGTGAAGTTGCGAAGCCATAGTTGTTGTGAAATTATAGCGTGAAAGCGAACCACTGACTCAGAACTCAACTGCGTACTGAATAATCAAAATATTGTACAAGACCCCTGCTCTAGTGTCACCTGCGATGTTTGAGTCTTTGGCTGAAACCTCGCCGCGTGCAATCGCTTTGATTCGAGATCACGAAAAACGTAATCGAGGGAGGCCTGTAGCCAGGTTTTAAGATTTGAGGGGGCAAAATACATTTTGAGGGGGTAAAATACATTTTGAGGGATCAATACGTACGTTTGTATTATATGTTTAAAACAAACTGCATACAAATTTTCTGGGCACAACAAAATTTGGGTGGGACTCATCCCAAATGCCCCACCGTGGCCACGTGCCTGTCGAGAGTAACCCTGAGAAGATTAAGACTTCACCCAATTTGTCATCAGTGCAAATGAGTTGGAACCAAACACTACACGAAACTGTCGTATCAATTCAAGCCACAAAGGAGGGCAAACTGCACTTGCCGTAGCTTATAAGTTAAAGAACACTTTTGGAGAACTTCCATAGGTCTATTGATAAAAATAAACCATGTTGTTTCGCTTGTATAGCTCTTTAAATGTAGTCAGATATATTTTGTGGAGAAACAAGAGAAACTATGCAGTGAATGAAGATTTTCCAAAACTTACCAATCTTGCGGAAAAGATACACAAGACGAACTTTGACCATACGCGTCTTGAATAATTCTCCCATACCTTGCTTGTACAGTACCGTGATAGTCTACATAACTTGTTATAACTACGGAAATATATCTTTGTAAGATCTTTGTATGCCCCGACAACGTGGTAAACACTACACATTCAGTGAGCTTGTATCGTCTTGCTCAGCTCTTACTTCAGTTATCGGTGGCCTAACTATACGGCCAGTTTTGCACTGCCTACGTGGCCGAAGCTCTGTGTCCACTGAGTTGCTGAGCGTTGTTGTTCTGCTGGCATAAATATAGGTTTGCATCTTTTAATCGTTGTTTTTATGCATTTAGGAAATCTGAATTTGCATATAAGAGTAAATTTGGGATTAAAAAGAAATCGAAAAGTAAATTCAATTCAGCTTTAAAAACTTAATTTTTAATATGAACCACGGGAAAGTGCAGAGAGAAATCCCACTGAGCCTTTTGCGTTTCTATTTTCGCAGATCCTTAATTAACGTCATAATTTATATTCTCAGCTGCCTGAGTAAAAGTGCAAAATTTAACTGTGATCAAGTTGCACTGCAGTTTTATTTTACCTTATTTAAGGTCAGAAAAGTACAATTCGGAAAAGCCGTTGTTAAATAGATGTACTTTCAGGTAAGTTGTTAAAACAATGTTGGACAAAGAACGGCTTAAAGGAGTGACCTTGCGTTCGGTCAATTTAATGAAGAGAGTTTCCTCAGGTATTTGACGCAAAGTATTTTTCGGAAGTAACCAACATGCTGGCAATACTTGTATGACGAAAGTCAAGACATGGCGCAGTTTACAGTCGTAACGTACTATAGCCTTCGCATGATGTTTGCAGCAAATTACCAATGGCGATAATGTACTTTTTTAGGATAGGCACAAACAAAACGACCGTGCGGCCAGTGAATCTTTTGGACGTACCGTGAAAGAAGGGTCGCTGCTTTTATCCATTTCCACAAGGAAGGCATCTATTAAATCTCTTGGATTGTTGGCGTCGAAAGTGTGTTTGTGCTCATCAATGATTTGCTGCACAACCGCTGCAAAACTTTGCCTTATTACAAGAATGGTTGAAATAATTGGTAGAAATAAAGTAAAAAAGTGTGCTCTTAATTAAGTACCATTTTGAGAACATGCAGGGCACGTATGTTTGAAATAGTGCATTGATCATGAGAATCTCGAAAACATGTCGAAACATATTCTTTCAGTTACGAGAAATTTATTTTTTAATGCAAAAAAGCTAAAATATTTAAGATTTAATTACAACTTTCGGTCTGTGTTCTATTCAAACGTTTCGTTCACCTTCGGTTTTAGCGAAGTCATCTTGCATTGCTTTCAATTTTGTCGAGAACGGAGGAATGTCAGCAAGAAAAGGCAAAAGAAACAAAGCTTTTACGAGAGTGGTAGTTGCAGTATCTCCGACACTGTAACAAACGACAGTGTATTAAACAAAGTCTTCACTGTTGAGGAACCAGCTGGCCAAGCTAATGCAATCCTGTTAAAATTTGGCTGCTGGCAGTGCGTGAGTATTATCCAAACGAATTGCACGTACTGGTTCCCACCAACAGTTGCGTATCGTAACGTGAAATCGATTTCCTATTCAAAAGTTTTCTGGCTTACTTGACTGCGTCACCTTAGTTGATACATTAAGTACTTGAATGTATGTGCAAGAACATATTATTGCAAAATTATGAAAGCGGAGCCCAGTCGGCTGATTTCTTGCTAGAAGCTTTTTATTGCAGTTTAAAAGAGCGCTTCTTTCAAGTATTTCATGTTGTAACTAGAGGTGTTAGCCATGAAACTGTTTGTTAAATCGCTTTAAGTCCTTTTCTTGCACTGATGGGAATGTTTTGCTATGAGTTCGAACAAAACATGACCAATCATTAGCCTCTTTTCATTTTTGCGAGTGGACAATGAGTTTTTCAATTTGGATACAACTGCGATCAATGCGTTAGATTTAGTATTTTTGACCTTGAATCATATAACTGACAATCGCACACTGCAACGAAATTCATACCCCGAGACATTTATTTTCAAATTTTGTGTTATGTCAATTTAAACATTGTGTGTTAAGAGTTTGACTGGAGGCAAAAAGCGCAGCAGTCCTGCAGAGCAAAATTTCTAGATCAACTTCTGAAAGGCCATTGTGTAGCGTAGAGGTATAACTACAGTATTAAAAAACGCCACGTGGAACCTACCCTCGAGACAGATGATGAACTGCGTTAGTAAACCTGATATCATCGTATTCAAACCGACTTCCGAACAGGACATTGCAGATGTTGTTGGACACTGCATTTGCGAGATGATCCTGAAATCACAAAGCAAACTTTACAAAAGCTCAACAATTTGCTAGCAATATTAGATAAAACAATTGAGTAAAAGCTAGAAAAGTACTCAAATCACGCAAAAAAGCTTTTTTATCATGGGAAGCATGCTTCAGTTTGTTGAATGAAACAAGTTGTTTTGTTGCTGCAACAGTCATTGCGTTGCTACTATTTCATCCACCTCAGCTTATGTGCGATTTCGAAATTTGCAAGTCTGTGCTTTAGCTTCATTGAGAACGTTTTTGCAATAAAACAGCATTTACAACCTTTGCATCCGTGTTGCAAGGTAAATATCGTCTACTGTAGAAAGAACAGATGCTTATTTGTCATTTGCCGACGTAAACAGCATTTGATAGAGCAACTCTGGATAGTTGAATTCGTTGTATGGAAGAAAAAGTAAAAGAATCATCATGTTCAGCATGGATAATTACTAAGCAACGGCTGAAAAACATGTGACAGGTTTCGAAACAGTTATATCGCATTTCTTCCGCCCAAGAACAAGCTAAAAAAACAAACTGAATGTAAGAACGCAACGCTACAAGCAAACACAAAATTGACAACACAACGTTTAAAAGATATTTTGGAAAATGGCAAACATTTTGGCACCCTTTAACGACCGCGCGAGCCAATAAATTGGCTCGAGGTTTTTTGGTTATGACTCGCCATTCGCTATAGCTAGAGAGGTGCTCAAACCCTCTACGGATTCAGCAAGTCTAGTAGTCCGACTTAAAAAAAAATTTTCAGTTTTGGGTTTGTGGTTCTGTTGGGGGGGGCGTCACAAGTGGG
>JGI24158J21664_10010853_pt1 | contig 12128 bp, 9 predicted proteins | sample Ectturendosymbi3_FD_21664 | JGI IMG/M metagenome (IMG submission 21664) | reverse complement strand
GCTTATACTAATGTAATGAAAGCCTTCGAATCCTAAATGCAATGGTGCAGACGTGATAAAGTGGCACTGAGGACCACCTGCATCAAAAGTGTCAAATTTAAGATTATCAGAAAGAACAGGTTGTCAGTATTTGGGATACTTTCACTATGGCGAAAACCTTAACTGGGCAGCACGAAACCTTTGACTGGGCTGCAGGTTGGACAGCAGCTCTAAAGTCTAAGAAAACCTTCTAGAGCTTTTAAATATATATATATATATGTATGTTTTAAATACTGATCAGCTGGGAGTGGGTTGCCAGCATTAGGACTAGTTTTTTTATGGTAAGAATTAATCCTTTGTGTGTTGCACAATTCTTCACTAGTCAGTGCTGCAAAAATATTTTTTAAATTTTACATGGCATCAGGAAAAATAAGTAAACTCGCTGGCATCAGTGGTAATAAGCAAAAGATATTTACTTATTTCAATAACTGATGTAAATAGTTTGTTGAAGGAGTATCATAGGAGATACTAATATATATAACAAATATTGAATGTTTTGCATTCATCATGTGACATTAGGCTATAATATGTTTAAATATCAGTGTTACAGTCGATCAATTACTCGCCTGCTCAAATCACGGCACTTAATCAGTTAATCAAACGCATTCCTTTGAATGCCGAGAGCGGAGCATCGTCGCCCTGTTCATTTGCTCGCAACGCCATGTTCAGTTCTTTGTTCGCTGTGCTAGAGTTAGGTGGTCGTTGTGCTGCTTCGTTAAGTTGAAGTAACAGTTATCTTTGCAGTGAGGGTAGTGAACTCGACTGTCAGAGTATCAGCTTAGCTTTGTGTTAAACTGTCTTGTTTGTTGTATTTGCTGCGGCATCTATGTGGTTGCCAGGGATAACTATTGTTGTTATATCTGTGCAGGTGTATTAGCGTTGAACTCCCTAGTGCCATGAATGTTTATAAAACACCACAACCTTTTTTCTAGACGTGCCACGATATTACACAGTGCTCTTGCGAGTGTAATTTGACCTACTGCAACTCTGATCATCGTGGATCGTTTCTCGCAATTGTTTCTGCGAAGCTTTGAACGAACTCTAGTACAAATGTACCGTACTAGGCTGTTGTATTGAGAGTAGGCTGTGTGCTTTCGCAAGTTATAGCGGCCAGCGGAGACTTACCTTTGAAGTTGAGCCTTACACCCAACATTGTTGTGCACCTACCATAATTTTACAAACAACGGTTTGTCACTACTAATCAGTGTAAATTAAAGATATTTTGACTGATGTGTCACAAACAAATACACCTTAGGAGCTTACAGATACATGCAATATTTAATTGATACTCTCCAAGACCAGTTTAATAGTTTTTAGCATTGTGCTTAGGAAACCTGTGTGCAATTTTGAACATGTGACAACAATGCAAGCCCCATGTTTAAACTATACCAGAATCTGTACTACACAGTCACACTACTTGATTTCGAAGTAATATGTCAACTTTATATTTTAGTATTTTTGATGTAAATACTATGCCACTGTTATTCACAGACAAGAACGTACCATTTGATAACTTCGCACTGTTTTGAACTATGGCTGACCGCAGAACTTGGACACACGAAGAGATTATGGATTTTATCTCTGTTGCAAAGAAACTTAAATTGGTCACTGAAAGTGACCGCATCAAAAGAAATATGGATCTTTTTTGTTCGGTTCAACAAGATATGGAAGTGCTAGGACACCACTTTAGCATGTAAGTGTTTTACCAGTAGAATTCTTTGGTATGTTAATCATTCATACAAAATTAGTCAAAAACTAATCTTTTATTTTCTAAGACCACAGCTTCGACGAAAATGGAAATCCTTGAAAGAAACATATTATAAACTCCTGGGCACTTTGAATAAGTCTGGTCACTCAACAAATGGACTGCTGTGGCCATATTTTCACGCAATGCATGAAATTCTTGCAAGTCGCCCAAGGTGTAAAGTAAGTATTATGCACTTCAAATTGCATGACGGGTCAGCAATGTAACGCCACTATTTTCTTGATGTACTTGAAACATGTCAAACATAACTTCTGCAGCTGTAAGTTAGCAACTCCAAAGTATTTCTGTTTGTCATGAATTAATGTAAATAGTTTATTATGTGCTTTTTTTGTTTAGTCCATGCAAACATACTTTGGACTTGACAGCGGAGAAGAGCCATTAGCGCAAACATTACTTGAGACTCAGGATGGTAAGTTAGGAATATGTTGTACTCTTACTGATATGCTAACAATTGTTGTACACAAAGTAAATAGACAGTAATGTTCATGAAACATTTTAATGTTTTGTAGAAATTAATAAATGGATGCGTATTTAGATGCAGAAGTTACCATGGCTGAAGAGAATCTATCACCAATCACCACAGCAGATAGCATACCACACATCAAAAATGAAATTTGTGAGAGCAGTGATAATTCAATGGAAGCAGCTCCGGAAAGTCCACAGTGCTCTTCAAATTTACGAACTATCCATGGTATGTTATTTAAAGGGTTGTAACAGTGTTTCATAACCTTCCCTGCTGTTTTGCTGCAGCGGCAAAGGGTTTTGATGAGTAAGGTTTATCACATTTTTCTGAAAGTATTGTTTACCAATGATTTTATGCTAGTTAGCATTTTATAATGACCTGTTTGGAAACAGTTATTGTGGTCACGTTCATGTATAAGCACAGTGGCAAAAGGGAAGGTTACATGCTTTCTTCATTTCACAGGCACATCAAAGCGAGCTATAAGGAGACGAGCTTCAGCAGTTCCATATCAAACAGACAAATGTGTTGAAAGCATTCTGGAATTTATGAAAGAGTCAGAACAACGACAGTTACAGCAGTTTCAGCTTCAGCATCAATCTGAACAACGATACTTGGATTTGCTACAACAACAAGCCTCAGGCCTTGATGGCATGATGGTGTCTACATTGCAGACAATAAACAATGTTGCAACTGCAATACTTTCAACAATTGGAAAAAATAACAGCAATTCTCGGTGACTCTTCTTGCTTTGATGTCATAGTCAGAAGGGCAGTGTATGTATAGCTGTTTTCTTCATTCAGAAAGCCTTATATTTCATCACGGTATTAGTGCCCTGTAACATGTCACATGGATTTGTTTACATTGCCATTTGAAATTCGTATACCCACAACTGAAAAGTGCTAAAATTCACCAAATCCCTTATTACCGAAACATTGCAATACGTATTATCTTTTACAACTTATCCTTTTTTTAAAGTCAAATGTAGGACTAAACAATCCATTCCACGAAAAGAATAATTGTACGCCACAGTCGTGACGTACGCAAGTGAATGCGTTGCAATTTATTTCACATGGAAACTAGTTTCGTGTATTCAACACATCTTCAGTCCTGCAAGTTATAAGAAAAATTGCTAGCGAAATTTTGACACTGAACAAGAGTTGCAAAAAGGACACACGAACTGCGGCTTGGGACATGAAGCAAGAGCAGATAATTTAGCTTTTTTATCGCTGACCGTTCTAGAACCCTGCAAAACCCAACTGCCAATCAACCTAACTTCTCACAACGGATGGAAAAGAAAGCACTTTTGAAACCAGGATACTTTTGCAATGTATTCACTTGCATACTTCACTACTGTGACCTACAACTTTCGAAAGACAGACTTGTGCAAGTTTGTATCGTTGCAAAAAGATAAAAGCGGAGCCCAGCCGACAGATTCCTCACAAGCTTGCTACTAACGTAAATAACGTATCTGGTGGGCACATGTTTATATTGACCTATATTGAAATAAAGTTTAAAAAGGTGACGCCTTGTATAATTAAGCAACTGCAAGTGTTGTCCAAATTGTCTATGGTCAACTTTAAAGGTTATTTGTCACCAAATTTGTTTTTTCGAGATGCAGTACGCATGATTATACAGATGTATTTGAATGAGACAAAGACTTGCGCTGAATGGGGTGTTCAGTTTGCACTCCAAATTGATAAAACCTTTGTTTACTCTATTTCGCTACGGTTGTAAGTACACTTACTCTTTCCAAATGTAGTACGTGTTCCTGTGTCACAACGATCAAGTGTTTCCCTTGATGCAACCTCAAGCTCCACGCTCACTGATTTCTGTCGTAACGTACCTTATATTGAAGTGTAAGTGTCTCAAAAAAGTTTTAACTGTTTCAGAACAACTTCTAACCTTAACAATGAGCGTGTGTTGGAAACGGTGTCCGACAAAGAACCGCAGTGTAACTTACTAGAAAAACATGACTCTTCTACCGTTGTTGGCAACACTGCTGACAGTCGTAAAGAACTGGATGAATTGCATGTCATGAAAGAAAAAAGTCATAATTCGCCTGATGCCTCCGTCGACAAGCCGCCAACAGGTAACTTGGAATGCAATGATCAGTTGTTTTTGCGCTGCATTATACAGGGGCGTAACGAGGGGGAGTCAAAGGGGGAACAATTCCCCGGGCGCCAAAATGTCCCAACAATGTCACAAGTACTTCCTTCAATCCAGTACACTTGCTTCCGAAACAGCTCAGGTTCGAACACGGGGCCGACAAACTTGCTTCTTGCCCCAGGCGCCATCTAACCTTGTTACGCCCCTGGCGTTATATGTCCACAAGTGTCTTGCCAGTTGCTAGCAGGACATGTTGGGTGCAACACCCAAATGTTATGGCATCATTTTTGTGCGAAACTGCGCGATTCGTCGGTTGTGTTTGAGGTTTGCTGCCCTCAGCGTTTACGCATAAATTATATAGAAAAATCCACGGAACCGCATCCCGCTCATATTTTGACGACGTCGACGAAAAGTAAGAAACGTTCTGTTCACGACAGCATCAGGCCTGCAAATGGTGAGGAGGGAGGAGCAAGATAAAACGCTTGATTTTCACGCCATTTTGTTGCCTTTGCACTTGGTTTTTCTTTGTAGCTGAAACGGACTCATCCAAGCGGCGTAAACCTAACTCCGCGAGCCCGGTCAGCACTACAGGAATGCTTTTGGACGATATAAAGGACTTGCGGGAAGAAGGTAGGCATTGTTCTTATTATTTAGGAGTTTACTTTACATGTGACTAGTCAAGAGTGTATTTTATTTTCGAGATTATGTTTGTCATCATGGCCGCAGGAAGTCTTACATCCTGAATGCTCGTGTGCATCAGGAAAGTCTCACCAGTCACCTCCTAAATAACTCAAATAATTAATTATCAGTTGTTCGATAAAGAATTCCCTTACACATCAGGCAAAAGGGTATGTGCAAGTTGAATGTCAGAACTTCTGCTAAACCTTAAAAAATGTGTGTGTTTTACGGTTATAGTAAGTACTTTCCACAGTCGGCAGAATCTAAATAGAATCTATTTTAGTAAAGACTGGGAAGCGTAATTTTACGTGAAATCGATTTCCTATTAAAAAATTGCTGATCGATTCCTTGCTTACCCCCATTGTGGAGGGTACTGCGTGCTTGAATATAGATACAGATATGTGCAAGTTTGAATCATCGCAAGAAGATGAAAGCAGAGCACAGTTGGCTGATTCCTCTAAAGCTTACTGGAAACCTAAAGCTCTCTCTTACGGTTCTTGGAAAATTGCCAACTAGGGCAACTGTGAGTTAGGACGACTGACAAGTAACACGATTGCTGTTGGCAATTGCCCTAGTTGTTAGTTGTGTTGTAGGTAGTTGTTAGTTGTGTTGTAGGTAGTTGGAAGTTGTCGTGATGACGTCTTTTACAAATGCTCGAGTTTTTTTTGCAGAAAAATGTGCATCGCAGACTTTTTTCTCAAGCGTTGCGGACGAAGCGAAAAAACTGCCCATTTCAAGAAGAGTACAATTTCAGGCAAAAGTTATGTCACTGTTGGCTGAAACATTAGACGAGCCTGCTGTATAAACTCTACTTAGCTGTTTTCAACGTAGCGGTGCCGACAACACTGCACATGGTGGCGTGCTTCACATTTTCAGATGCTTGTTGTGTGTTTGACTACTTTTTAATGTTGTTATTTCGTTAAAACTGTTGGATTAGAAAGAAGCGTTTGTGTATACCACATAAATGCTTTTTTGCCCGTGTAAAACCAATATGAATCTGTAAATGATAGGTGTTGGACAGCCGTAAAATGCTAATTTCCGTATTCATTGGATTGTTAGCCGCACGAAATGGTGTTGAAATTAATGTGAGGCGCACTTGAAGATAGGTTACCTGAGGCTCTGAGATACTTTCGCGAACTAGAACATGTCGAGTTTGATTGGCAACCCTGGTAATGATGTTTACGCCACTACAACTGTCTTCTGTTCATCATAATCCCTCCTTTGAAGAAAAGAGAGTTTGGTCAACAAAATATAGCCAAAAAAGGCTGAGCGCCATCCATAAGGTGAAGAAAAAGAAATGAAAGCCGTACGAAATTATGAAAAAAATTTCATCAGCCGCGGGTTACAATCGAATAAATATGCGGTGAAGAGAATCATTGCTTCTTGTTTCGAACGAGTTGTTGCAACATTTCCCAAACACAGTGATAGACGTAGTCTTGCCAATTAAACAAGATGACTGTGATTGTACGGAGGTTGCAGTCTTTCGAGTTGGGTCAAAGGTCATGACCCTTGCAACGCAGTCCTCCGCTCATCCACCGCGGTATTCTTCATCTTTTGAGCAAGTTCTTCAATCAACTGCTCCACTGCTTGGCCGCTGTAGATCTCGGGGCAGGTGTTTGAGCAGCTATTCGATTGTCTCATTGTCCAGGACCGTCCGGCCATGCAGTCCATGAGGACCTCGATGGATTGGACATTGGAGGAAAACATGGTCGACGGTTTGTTCTTCTACGCCACACTATCAGGCCGCAGAGGAGTCCACCTGACGAGATTACTCTGTGATTGCTTGTTCGAGCCGCACACAAATGTGTGCTATTCTGAGCGCACTTCCCGTTCGTGGTGAATATCGCATTGAACCCCGGCCGACTGAACGGCGACATCACCTGAAATCGTTGCGCACAGCTCATCGTTGCCGACACATTGAGCGCAACATGCTGCCGGCTCCTCCAGGTCTCCAATCACCAGACGGGACTTGGCGGCGCAAAAATTTGTCTGCTCCAAGAACAATCGTCTCTGCGTTGCTTGGTGACGTCATCAGAAACGAATACAAGACGAGGTTCGCTCTTGTTCCGATAATAGGCTCTGGTGGAGGAAGAAGCAAATTCCTGTTTGTAAGTTTCTGTCCGAATGCTGAGTTCGCCAAAACATTTCCATCGCTCTGCTTTTCGTACCCTCCGACATCCACAACTGCGAAGTTGTAATGAGCGTGAACCACGGCCATCAGCACCACACTATAAACAGTTTTTATAGTTGTAATACATAGAGCCACTTTTAGATGGAGCTTGCACGGCAAGGTGTTTCCCATCAAATGCGCATTGATGGAAATCCACGTCTTCTCAAAACCATGCGCTATGCTTTTCCTCATTGGGTACCGGAAGATACTCATCTTTGAACTCCTCCCAAATAACACTGCGTGTTTCCGGAACAATTTTTTTTTACAGAAGCTCGACTGATCTTGTACGCCGTTGCTATTGTGAAGTAGCTGTCCGCGGTGGCTAAGAACCTAAAAAGAATGTCGGTCCTCTGAAATATTTAGCTGATATTTTGCGACCATATGTGAAATTGCAAGTTAGAACTCCCATCTACGTGTTGGCGGGACGTCTGGACGAGGTTTTAAAAAGGGGCGAAGCCCTACGAGAGACCCATTTACATAACATAGCTTGGGCCTACATGATGCTGGCTGATAGGCAGCGGTATAGTGCTGAAAAAAGAAGTATGGGAACTTACCCAAAGAACTAGCCATTTTCAACAGCACTTCAAACTTTTTTTTTAATCAGTATTTTAACGAAATATTCACTTTCATTACACTACATCCCTACTGATAAGTATCACACGGCAACTAGTCTGTTAAACCCACCCTAACTGAATATGCATCTAAAGCAATATTGCTTTATCAGTAACAGTTTATTCGGGAACAAGTACAAACAAACATCAAATCACGCACCACATGTTCAAGTTGTGGAAAGAAAACAAAGCCACGTAACAACAGCGTTTATTTCGCACCCAGGACGTCACAAATAAACAGACGGTTTTCTGTTCAGATGCCGTGATGCAACAGCAAGCCTCTGCGCAGCAGAAATGGGATGTCGGAGTCGCGTAGTTCGCTTTTGTATTCTTGGTTGTATCTCAGCCAGAAGTCTATCGAAATTTTCTGGAGTCATCCGAAAAGACCTGTGACAAACAAATCGACTCACCAGGTTGAAATATCCCGCATCAGGTTGAAATAAGGATGTTGCCGTGGTTGGCAATGGAACTAAATGGATCAAGCTTACAACTGAATTGGTTAAGTGTACACCTGTAACAAAATCACAAAGCCTAGATCAACGTGTCAAAGGTTGCCAGCAGCAAGAGCCATGAAAGATTTTGCATAACTTGTGCGGGCGATATGTTTTGGAAATGTCCTAATTAACTTCTCTTTGAATGGCCTACAGCCACACTTTACCGCGGTAATGCAGTAAGCTGTCCAGTTACAGTATTTAGCTTTGTAACGAGAGTAAAGTAAATGCAAGCATAAACTGTATGCACTCTGTAAGTGATTTATCTTTGTTCAAATTTGTCAAATGAAAAATGTGAGCACGGGGGCATATAAAACGATGGTGTCAACCACCCCCATAAATGCTTAGCAGTATAGCAATCGATCAGCTAGACCTGGATATGTGCAGCAAATACCTATTCTGTGCTAAGTTCTTTGGAGGAAGGGATGTACACAAATCAACTGCTCGTACAACAGAATCAGGCATAGCTGTAAAATAAGTCTATTCTGTCTTCTGGACGCCATTGATAAAAAAACATTTCATTTTCATGAGTCGGTTTAATGCGATGTCTATACATTGTATTCCTCGCGCACCGACCGTTGAATGTCACCAAAAATGATTATCATGTTTCTGTATGCGACAACATAGAGACCGAGCTAGACCTTTTGTTTCACTGTGCAGATCGTGCAGCACCTTATAATAATTTTCGTGAAATTCTGACCAAACGCGAATTTGCTGAACGTCCGCGTTAGGTTGCTTTGCTGCAATTGTTTTCACTCTGTGTACCTGATGCGTCGGGCCCTATCGCAGTTGCTGCTTTCAACGCTGTTCATGGCTTTCTGGATCTGTAACAGATTCTGATTGTACCCGTCATGGTTTTCTGTGCTATGCTTGCTGTTACTTTTCTTGTGTCGTTTTCTTTTTTTTCTTTTTTTTGGAAGCTCAACGTGACACGACAGAATTGCACCAGTCAAGCTAGCGTCTGTCGCAAGATGTCGTTAAAAAAAAGATAAATGCAACAGTTTGCTGCAGGCTGAAGCTTGAATAACTGACTTTTTTCGCATTACGGTGAGCGCGGCAAACAGATGCACATGCACTGAAGCAAGATAGCAGCAAACAAGTAGTAATTACAATTTATACCACAGAAAGAACATCCCTAACATTCTGGGCCATATTTATAGAGTGAGGCCTAATCTTCACAGAAAGTCTCGTGTTTAGCCGTGGTACATTTGAAAGTTTGATAACGAATGTTTAAACTCACTAGCTTTTATGATGCAACAGCAGATTGCATCCATTTGATTGTAGAATTTGTTGCTGAATTTAGCGCAGAGATCTTACGACTGTAATAAACCTCAAAATTGTCTGCAAATGAAGAACGCGGATACCTGAAGACCCGTTGGTCTTAACCTTTTTTCCCGTAATGCCTCAAGCTTTTCCGCTTGAAACAAAATCTTAGCCAACAACTCCGCACGAATCGTCTAAGTCCTTATAGCTACATGTTAAAACACAACAGTCCACCAAACATCTCAGAATTGATCCACAACTGACGTCTGTGCTCCGCTACGCTGACAGGTCGCTGGGTTTTACCAAAAAGCAGTATCGTCGTTGTATATGTTGGCGACCTACCAATTGAACTACATCGCTTCTTTCATTGTAGCGTTTACCATACGTGTAGGAGCAGGCAAAGTTTTGTGGGGTGCGAAGGATTTTTGCCTGTATTCCCCCAAACTTGCCCGAAAAGCTTTTGTGCGACTTTTGCCGACAGATTTGCTCCCACACGTGAACTCCAAAAAAAAGGCCTTCATGTGTTTTCTGCAAACGTTGGGCATCATTTTTTGAAGTCACACAACAATATTTTTGCCGATTTTTAGAGATTTTCAGGATTTTCGACCAATCTAAACTTAAGGGGGTGCGCTTGCACTCTTGTTTCCTACACCTCCTGCCTTCACAGTAGCGCTCGTGCAGCACTTTGTAAATGTAACAGTTTGACCTTTACAATCGCATTGTTGAAGCTACTTTGTTTTCTGCGTATTGTTGAAATTGTCAGTTCAAGCTTCTACTGTCAGTTTTGGCGCTGTGGATTTGGGGGTTTGTAGATACGGGGCTCCATGGTACAGTTGGTTGAGTGGGTTAGAGTGGAGTTGTACCGCGGACTTAATGATACTTGCGGCCTGTCCAGTCTCGTCCTCGGCGTTGATGGGTTTGAACAAGGGAACGGATTACGCGCGGTACTGCCATTGACTCGCCACCAGTGCAACATTCACTGCGAAAGTAGCCTCGTGGCCCATGGCTCAAGTAAGTGGAGATGGGCGCCGCAGACCACTCGCAACCAGACCTGTGAGCAGGGGTGGCGAATGGCCCCCCTAGAAAATTTTTCGCCACCCTGGAAAAATGTGTTGACAAAGTTTGAAAATATTGGACATAGTTCAAAAATTTTGGGCCCTCTGGAAAACTCTTCGCCCCTCCTGGTGTCGCAAGCTGGTTACGGGCCTACTCACATTCTTGAAATAGGCAAGTTCATGCATAGATTGCACTGGGGTAGAATTCCTGTTAATTTCGATCAATTGTTTACTCCCGTAAATCAGGCCCACTCCCATGCAACACGTGCTGCCACACGAGGTGGATACATTTGGCAAACATTTGGCTCCTGGTGTCGCAAGCTGGTTACGGGCCTACTCGCAACGCTCCGAAAGGAGTACAAAACCGAGTATAAACGAAACTCCAACTTGTTTGTATTGTTGCGTAACTACGACGCAACATTCAAAACATGTAAAACGTTTAAGAAATGGCCAATTTCTTAGCAATGTCATAACGAAAGATCTTGCGATCACGTGGTGTAACTGCTCCGCTCCCATTTGTGTTTTTCTACCGAGTATCGATCTTAGCCAACGTTGGTACATGCGAAAGAAAAACGATTGTATCCTAAATTTAAAGAAAGGAAAAGCAATACGCCGCCGAGACATAAAACAAACACAGACAGACGACCAAACACATTTACAGGCAAAACAAGAAACAGACAGATGAAGGAAACTTTCACGATCAACATGATAGCTGTAAGCTATGAAATTGGTGAACAATGTGGAGTCGCCCATACTGTCCTATTTGTCTAGCTGGAGCTGTATTTTGATTGTGTTCTAGATTCAACGATTTTAATGTATGATGTATTTGCTTTTGCAGTTTCAAGGCAATTTCTCAGCAATACCCCAACGGTTTATGGAAGTGACTATACCAATGAGTAGTAGATACTGAAAAGAATTGCTGGGATAGCCAATTTCTTTATAGTTCGAATGATGCCCATTGCTCGCGCCAACTTTTTGCTAAGATTTTGAATGTGTGGCACCCAAGCATGGGCGTCGCAAGGATTTCCAGGAGTGTAGCCAAGGGTTTTTCCAGAGGGTCCAAAAATGGTGAAACTTCATTTTGCGCACTCGAAGCTAAGAAAACAACCTTTTTTGCAAAAAATTAATAGGAAAATGTCAAATTTCAAAATACAAGGCCATTCTTGCGACGCCTGTGTACCAAGTAGTTTCTTATCGAATATAACGCCAATGTAGTGACAAGAGTCTACCTGCTTTCAAGTCTTGCACTGAAGATAGGTTAATTTTGATCTGAGAATCCTGTATTTCTTTCTTGTTTTGAAAAAATCATTGAAATCATGCATTACATTTTAGTGTGATTCATACATAGTTTGTTTTTGTATTGCCAGGTTGCATTTGCACTGAGTTGCTCATTCACATTATGTAACAAATATTTTAGTTTTAAGTTAGCCATTAGCAAAATAGTATCGTCTGCAAATGCTTTGTGGTAATTTTGGATGCTTGGGTTA
>JGI24158J21664_10010852_pt1 | contig 12131 bp, 9 predicted proteins | sample Ectturendosymbi3_FD_21664 | JGI IMG/M metagenome (IMG submission 21664) | reverse complement strand
TATATTTGTCTGAAATCCTCAGTCTTCAACCAGAAACTATATTGGGCATAAAAAATACCTTGCTACACATATCCCGTAAGGAGCACCGTTTGTTACAGTTGCCTGTGTCATTCCAATATACTGGGGTTAAAGTACAAAAAAGAAGCGCAAGTTGGGCACTAAATTAATGGGGTGAAGCAATCAGTAGCATTAGAGAAAATATGCCGTACTGAATATTGGCTACTGGAACTAGGTTGCATTATTTTTAGTGGATTTCTACTTTTTGCTTGTAGCGACTATCACAATCATTTTTACTCTTGGTTACCGGTAGCCAACTTTGCACACGCGTTATCTTACGGCCGCTACACATCACTCGTGACAGTTATTCTAAGTTGCTTGAAGTTCACTTGTTGCAGTGTTTCTACTTCTATGTGTAGAGCCAACTGAATGTTTTCCTGGAGAGATAAAGCATTTTTGTTTTTGTATGCTAATTTTCCTTCCAACATGATTACGCACAGCTGCAAACAGGGTTGCGGAGTCGGAGGTAAAATCTCCGACTTCGACTCCAACTCCGACCTTTCCAAAATTTCCGACTTCCGACTCCGGCCCTTGCAAACTTTCCGACTCCCGACCCCGACTCCTTAACATAAAGGGAATGAAATTTGACTGTTAAAATCAATGGAAATCGTGGTGCTCAGTAAGAAATCTCTGTTTCAACAAAAGTTTCAAAAGAAACTGTACCATTTCAACATAAATTCCCAATTTAAGAGGGTGATTTGAAAAATAATCCAATTGGACATCCGGAGTCGGAGTCGGACAAAAAAATCCGACTCCGACTCCCAGTGTTGTTAGGAATCCGACTCCAACTCCACCCAAAAAACTCCGAATCCTTACGACTCCGACTCCGCAACCCTGGCTGCAATATGTAAAATGTATATTGGAGTTCTTGATCAGAAGCAAGCAGCGTAAAACAGCTCAGCCAAGAGCAAGTGGTTGGTCCCTAATCCTTAAACGGTGATGCATTCGTCAATGCGACAGTCTGTCGGCTCAATTTATAAAGACAATGAAGCTGTTGAGGACAATGTACACCAGTGTTTTTCAACCTTTTTGCTACAGCGGATTCTTTTGCAAATGTTTGCGTTGCTCATGGAACCCTGGGCAATGATCCATGTGTCCATATTGCTACGACCGCGTAGAGCTGCGGTTGCGAATTTCGTTCCAGGCAATTTCGGTCTGTTTCTGCGGCACCCCTGGCAGCCACTTGCAGAATCCCAAGGTTCCGCGGAACCGCGGTTGAAAAACACTGATGTACACTCTTGTTGGAGAAAATACCCAGGGCAAAAATTTCGACTGTTGTCTCGACAGAAAGCTTTGAATACTATAACACAGATTTGATGGTCAATAGTTATGTGGCCACCAACACGGTGGTAATATTGTAAACTTAAACCACTTCTTGAAAGTTTGTTGAGAGCGATTAGATGGTTTGTGGGAATAGAATACCATTATGGGAATACCAATCGCTGGGCCACTTGCATCATGCAAATTATCCAAAGAAATTGTTCTTTCTAGGTTTTAAGCATTTGAAGTAGGAATTAACCACAATATACAGCATGCACAGTCTTCTGTGCTTTGGGCGCTAGGGTGGCTTCGGTCACATTAATGAAGTTTTATCACCGAGTTGCATTACTTGCCAAGTTTGTCTTCATCTTTGTTAAGAAAGGAGTAGTCCTGGTGTTGTTGTGTTTTGCACTTGCAGTGTTATGCCTTTTACAGCATATACGATGGCCGCTTGACAGAAATCGCCGTTGATTTGAAAGTATTTGGATTTCAGTTTAAAATATACTGTAACTCAGACTTTGAACAAAGGACACACTGCTCAGGTCAAAAGAATTTGATCAATACATTTAGTATGGCGGACGAGTCAAGCTTACCTCTGTCCTTTAAGATAATAATTAGGACTACAGCTTGTTCCTACTCCTTCTGCGTCATAACCGTCCCAAAGTATAAGAGGTGGGGTGTTTAGTAAAAATGAATGAATCCAAGCAATTGCAATCCCTGTGAAGCAAAAGTAGACTAAACAAATCGACTAAGATGATAATGATACGCATTTGAGCTTTCTTGCTTTACGTGCTTACTACATAATAACAATTTCGCAATATATATTATCAAATTTTTCGGAAAGCACACATCTCGTTCACCTAAAAGTCCATTTTGCTTTCCACATTTTCAAATAAATCTTGCTGATTACATTTTTTTAATTTATGCTTTTAATTACTAGCTTAGAGGATAAAGAAAATTAAGCGCTTCGGAAAAATTGGAAACGTAAATAAACTTTTTTCTAATAATCTCTACTTGGTTACCTCATACAATATTTCACCTCTCCGACGTGTTTTCGTGGTCATAATCCTTTGCATAATTAATTACAATGCTCTTTTACTTGATTAATGTGAATTTGATGAGAAATTATAGTGACTTTCACGGTTTAGGAGCTTTTGAAATTGATGTTTTGAAAAGACAAACATTCATTTTTTAATGCAAGTGCTTCTTTTGACAAATTTGAACGTTTCATGCGCGCTTACGTTTTCGAAATCTTACAAGAAATGGTAAGATTTTTCAGGGTATCGTGACAGTCGCCAACTGGAAAACCACCAACCGGAAAACCACCAACGGACAACTGCTAACCGGACAACTGCCAATTTGGACAAATGCCAACTAGGACCGCTGCTAAGCACACAACTTTTAACAACACAGCTCCCTACCATCAACTGCCAACCGGATAATTTCCAACTAGGACAACTGCCCGCAGGACAACGGCCAACTACCTGTTATAATACAATAACAACTTGGGCAACTACCAACAGAAGAGAAGCTTCTATGCAGCGTAATTGCAAATGGTTTTCTCTATTCAGTGAACCCATCCTTTTAACGTGTATGCCAAAATCAAAGCTGCACGACTGTTCTATTTTATGCCTTCCCAAGTTCGTGACCCTGGTTTCTGAATGTTACCGCGGCAGTGCCTAAATAAACAAGGCGTAGTAGTCAGAGCTAACAATGACAGACAACTATTGAAACGGTAGGCTATATCGGTTTTTGAAAGACTCATACGTTTTCTTATTTTTTTCGGGTCCAGATTTTTTATGTTCGTTTTGTTTTGTTTAATCTATCCAACTTGTTCAGTGAAACCAAGCTGTATGGCAATCTTTTGCACGGCAAGAACACATGTGCGGTTGTTAGTTGTTGCAGTGGCCAGTTGTGCTAATTGACAATCATGTCAGTTGGCAGTTATTCTATTGGCATTTGTCCGGTTGGCAGCGGTCTGGTTAGTAGCTGCCCGGTTGGCAAATGGCCGTTTGGCAATTGTCCGGTCGGCAGTTGTCTGTTGGTGGTTTTCCATTTTCAGAGTATTTGTTGCAACATGCTGTGCTATGACGTTTTGTGAACTAGGCTGATGGGCAAAGGGCACTTGAAGATCGTGGGCTTTGCTACTCTGGTTTCTATCAGCGAAAGATACTGTCGACATCATCCAAGACAAACTACTCACCAATCACTGCTTCTTTTTTCCCAAAAGTAAACTGCTTCCAGGGCTTGCAGACCACAATGTATCGTTCAACCGCCATCACTGCCACAGAGTTGAGACCAGCACAACCTATATAATAATTTTTTATCGGTAATAATACTATATGTACTTTTAAGAACATATTGAAATATTCTCATTCCTAAAATCGTCCAGAATTGAAAAACAATTAAATTTTTTATTGACTCATTTGAACAAGATTCATTTTTGCATGTAGCTAAACTTTTGATTCTTTTGAATAAGAGCTGATGATGCATACAGAGCATAGGCGAAACATATGCTCTGTAAGACCTTTGTATTGATAGCGTCTGATTCTTACCTGTAAAAGTATTCTTTTCGATGGATAGTTAAGCACATGTTTATAAAATCACATTTTGTCCTTGATACTTTATGAAACCAAAAGGAAATACATTGCCATGTAGTCTGATAACCTTTTTTACGGTCGAATCGTTACATCCAAACAAAAATTTGATCCAAATATTGGAAACACTTGTGCAAATATTTGAGATTGGTCCTACATTTGCACAGAAGTTTTGCCACCTAAAATTTTTTTGTATGAATAAGAGCAATTTCCTCGTTTTAGTAAATCCCTGAACCTACTGTTTTGTAAGTTCAAGTTTTATTTGAAACATACTAAAAAAATCGTGCAAAGCCTTGCTAGAAAAAATATATACATAAATGTTTAAACAAAATTGTGCAAGTTTATTACTCATAAAAACAGTCTCCTGCCAAGAAAGGCGTTTGCAGAAAAGTTAATAAGACTAAAACTATTTTGCTCTGTGTTCATTCTTCTGAAAAAAATTACTCTTTCTTGAGCTAGTGGCGCTACATATCTTGTTTACCAAAATGGATAGCAAAGCTCACGTTTAATTCTAGAGGTCTTTTACATTCTTGAGATGAAAAGTATACCTACTGATTTATTTATGCTTTTTTCTGAAAATTAAGTAGAAGCACAAACGTCAATTATACTTGGCTTGTTTGAGGTACTGCAGTACATTTCATGATGCTATTAAATATAGTTGTGAACACTGAAGCAACGACCTTGCTTATCATCTGTGCTCAGTGATATGCGTACATTGAGACATTGAGAAAATGTGCCTATTTCATGACACATTTGACTTAAACTGAGGAAAGTTATACCAATTCAGATAAACAGACAATGAGCAGTTTTCCAACATTCCCGAATCTAACCGATCAATACAACAATCAGTAACTCGCTAACCATAAAAAATGAAATATGTTTCAGGCACACATGTAACAAGGAATGCCAAACACACACGAACCAGAAACAAAAAAACGACTGCAAGAGCTCCCTCGTCCTGGAAATATGAGAGCGCTCAAAAGGGTTCTTGGGCTGTTCGCTTTCTATGCCAAGTGGGTGCACGGGCTTTCCTACAAAATTCAACATTCGAAACGCACTATCTCATTTCCGCTAGACAAGCCAGCTTGAATGGGTTATGGGGAAATAGTTTGAGTTGGACAAACTTCGTGTGCGTTTCGATGACGTCACCATGTTTATTCAACCGTAGTGCGACCTTATTGTATAATTGGCAAAATGGGAGGCAAATTATTGAAATGATATATTTTGTGGACCATGGCCCAAGTGCCCACCTGGTTACACCCATGGTGTTACGGCAGTTGTTGCATAGTACTGTGTTAGCACTTGACAATAATTAATAGATATTTGCTTCTTTACTAAGTATACAAAACTTTTGTATTAACACTTGAAGAATTCTTTTTCAAAGTAGATAAAACAAACACAACACTTAAAAAAACGAATACATCAAAGGTAGAATTATGAACATGTATCTCTGAGATTCCATTATAACTTGCATGGCTGCGCCCTACAATGGCTCAAACGTACGCTTAAACCATACTGTTGTTTGTCATGTATATCGGGATAGTACTTACATTTGGCCATGGTTTAGGTATACTTGAGTCATGGTAGTAATATGTACAACTAGATTTTTTTATCACAAAATGTTGGGTGGAAAAAAGTTATTGTGTCTCAATTATTCAAAAATTGGGAGGACATGTATCTCCCGCATCCCCCTTAAACTCGGTCCCTGGTCCCTTTTGTTATCGAATGTGACGCATCTGATGTAGCGATATCGGCGACGTTAAATAAATCTTGACGCCCCATATGGCCTTCATGTCGCGTTTATTTCATGGCAGTGAACTCCATTACCCTGCAATAGAAAAAGAAGCGACTGCTGCAATCGGAGCAGTTCGAAGATGGAGCCACTTTCTTGCTCGGCAGCACTTCACCTTTGGTTACGGATCAGCGCTCGGTGGCGTTTGTGCTTGATAATCGTAAACGCACAAAAATTAAGAACAACTAAATTCAGTGTTGGCGGCTTGAACTAGCTTCGTACAGCTACTCCATCCAGTACCGCCCTGGAAAAGACGATGTCGGGCCTGACGCCCTGACATTTTGTGGAAATGTGTCTGACTCAAACCTTGTGGAAATACACGATGAGTTGTGTCATCCTGGCGTTACTCGAATGCTTCACTTGATTCGAGCAAAGAACTTGACCTACTCAAAGGACGTCAAGAACGTTTGCACTACCTGCCGTACATGTGCTGAGTTGAAACCTCGGTTCTATGCTGCCAGGAGACAAAGCTTATAAAGGCGATGCAACCCTTTGAAAAATGAAGTGTCGATTTCAAAGGTCTGCTCACAACATCGTTCCGAAATAAATACTTTTTTACTGTGATCGACGAATTTTCCAGATTTCCGTTTGCCTTTGCCTCTCCTGACATGAATTCAACAGTTGTGATCAGATGTCTTGATCAACTGTTTTCCCTGCGCGTAATGCCAGGTTATATACACTCAGACAATCGAACATCATTCTCATCCAGTGATTCAAGGAATATCTCACAAAGCGGGGCGTTGCAACTAGCAAACCATCACCCAGTGGCGTGCAGAGGTCTGGTGATGCCCGGGGCGACTACTTGATTGGATGCCCCCCGACCAAATTCTAGTTTTGATCAGTGGCGTATGGTGGTCATTGTTACTGGATATACGCTGTTTGTGACGTCACAATACGACGTCATGTTCACGTTTGCAAACCAATGTTTTGGCGAAGTTTGTTGACACAAGGTGCATATTTAGGGACGCCGGAGAAAACTTTCTGGCGACGGTTCTGTAGGGAAGGGGGAGCAATAAGACAGTTGAGGGCAATGGAAACTTATAACAAAATCGTTACCAATTATGGTTGTTTCTGTTCATCAACAATGTTGACCTCAAAAATACTAACAGAAATGATGGAAAATCATGCTGAATTTTCTGAGTGCCGGAATAGCTGCAATAAATTTGTTTCAAGTCGATTTTGATAAACCATGAAATTACCTATGATACTGTTATGAAAAGCAGTGGTGTTTGAAATGGGGGTGTAGAGATTGCAAGCGCACCCCCAAAAGTTTAATTTGCTGAAGATCTGGGCAAAAACCCTGAAAATCCGGGTGAAAATAGCGCCCAACGTTGTTTGACTTCAAAAAATGGCGCCAAAGGTTTGCATAAAAACACATGAAGACGTTTTTTTGGGGGGTTACACCAAAAACACAAAAAACGAAACGGGAAACTAGTGATACATCATAAAATCAAATAGGACAGTTTTGAAGTTTGGCTCAGAAATTCAAGTAAACATCCATAATTATCATCAGTGTTGATGTAATTGGACCCAACCACAAAAACACCAGTTTTTTTGAAAAACTCACTTAAAAAAACAACAAAACCCACCAAAAATCCCACTCTTCACTTTTCCGTTGAAGAATGTACTATGAAGTAAAAAATAAAATTAGCAGCAAACTTGTACAGTTAATTGTAGATATTTTTAATAAAGAAAAACGAGCAGCAACGAAATTTGAAGGACTTGAAAAAGAGATAAGAATAATTCGAACAGTTTGAGTAAATTCTACTGGTCATCTTATTTAGTTCTGTAAAATCGGTATATTTTAATCAAATTTTCTGCCTTCTGTGCATTAAAGCTGTTTCCGGTGTTGGACCATACCAAACCATACGATGAAAAAATGCACTATATAGATGCTGAACTAGCAGGGCATGTACATAAACTTAACATGAAACTGCAGAGATTGTGTGGGAGTGGTTTTCTCTGTTTGCTCTGCGCATTCTTGCCAAGCTGTGCCACTTTGGAGTGATTTGACCTGCAACACTTTGCGAAAACAAAGATGGAATACATTTCTTTACCCTCAGATTTGAATGCCACAATAGGTATAACAAGTTATTATTGTGTAATTCTGAAAATGGTGATATTGCATGATGCAATAAAAACAATTCAGAATGGGGTTTTTGTGTTTTTTTTCAAAAATAGCAAAAAAAATCGGATAAAAAAACAGGCGGGTTGTTTTTTTTTAAAAAACGGGTTTTTCTCAACCCTGATTGTCTTTCAATCCTTTTTGTGATTTTCCCTTCATCGCACGATCTGGAACAAGTGACGTCAGTATCAGTTTGATTGGGTGTGAGCCGCATACTCAGAGTAAAGACCCCTGGTAATGAAGAAGCTGAAAATTACTGGCATTTGAATACGTAAAAATTAGTGTTGACAACAAAACAAGTTTCGAAAAATTAAATCCATGCAGCACGTATTAGTAGACTTACAATAGAAATATCATCTAGTTACAGCACTTAAATGTTTGTAATTTGACTCCTTGGATGCCCCCCTGCTTTGGATGCCGGGGCCGGCGTCCCGTTCGCCGCCCCTTCTGCACGCAACTGTCATCACCGTATCATTCCCTGGGGAATTCTCAAGTTGAGCGGCACAATGGTGCAATATGGAAGGCGATCCGTCTTGGGTTAAAATCCCGTAATTTTCAGGTGTCCTCGTGGGAGAATATGCTGCCGGATGCTCTTTATTCCATTCGGTTATTTCTTTGGACAGCAACTAACTCAACTCCTTACGAACGCTTTTTCGCATTCATGTGACGTTTGCCGAACGGGAAGTCGTTGCCTGCTTGACTGTCACNTCANGGACCTGTGTTTCTGCTAAAGTTCGTGAGGTCGAACAGGAACGATGCTCTGGTGAAGGAAGTCGAGCTNACCGATGCGAATCTGCTGTATGCGCGGGTTCGCTTTCCGGATGGCAGGGGGTCAAATCTTTCAGTGCGTGATCTGGCACCATGNCCTGTGAGAAATTCTTCAGGTGACGCACCAGCAGAAACAGCTCAGGAAATTGCGGTTCACAAGTGAATGATCCTTAGACAACTGATCCTCAGATCAGCAACAGTGGGTTGAACGATACGCAGTGGAACGTTGGCGAAGCGCAGGAAGCTGACCCTGTGCCCAGAAGGTCAACTTGAAAACCTTGGGACATGCCTACCTTCAGATATGGCGTGGATGAGTGACTTTTTCATTTGCAATGTGTTTATTTTTTTGTAAGAGGTAAGAATGAGGTAATTTGGATTTATTTTGTGGCTTAGAGTTACATACGATTAATGTGGCAGAGGGCAATATGTGCTGTGGTTCATTGCAGTACAATGCCGTGTGATTGTTCCTCGCTAATTCAAATGCTGGTCGTGGTGCAGCTTTGCGGCTATTTGGCGTTCTGCATGTGCTCAATTGATGTGTGCATTACATGTATATTATGCTTGTGGACGGTTACGTTTACCTATTTTCAGTTAATTGAAAGCAACAATTGTATGCGGCAAATCGGTTTCATAACAAACATCAAGTGGATTAAATTTCTATAACTTTGAAAAATGTTGTTAAATACAAAAGTGGTGCTTGAAAGTGTGCTTTGATTTAAAAACGCGCCCAACATGAAAAGAAATGCAGTCATTTTATTTCCTTTTGGGGTCGTTTTCTTTGGAGTTTTTTCGGGCAAGTTTGGGGAAATTTGGGCAAAAATCCTTCGCACCCCCAAAATTTGCCTACTCCTCCACCTATGCAATGAGAACAATTCTGGGAACTTTGTATAAAGAACTGGGTTATGGGAAATTTTGTGGAAGAAAACTTTTTATACAAAATAAATTGCATGTAAGTCAAATAGATGTTTTTTGTATGTTTTCAATTTTGTTAGCAGGCAGCATTTTCCATTTCCTAACGCACAGGTACAAAATGTTTTTTAACTCAAAATCTAGGCAAGCTTACACAAAATTTCGTTGGCAACTTGTTCGATTTCAACAACCGTTCATCTCATAAAAGCGAATGTAAAAAAACAGCAGCTTACCTATGAACGACAAAATGTAACCTTCAGCTTGGCACATTACTTTTCCCATGTAAAAGTAGCCGGCACCATTCGCCAAGACACTTATAAAGCCTCCGATTCCACCACAGCCAAGATCAGCAATTGACAAACTTATAATGGCGTAGTTGAGAGGATTTCGGAGAGCCTCGACAAATGTATAACATCATTATGAAGTCATAGTCAGATGCACGATTAATTTAAAAGCACTGGCGTCCAAGTTTGAAGTTTGTTTTCATAAACAGTTATAAAGAATACTAATATCACTTTTATGCTTTATTACTCTATCTAAACGACATTCATTAATTTTTGTTGTTTATAACATCTACAAGTGGTGGTATGGAGTAATATCATTGTTTTAACAGTCAGTCTGCCGTACTTATATATTGTTTTATGATTAGATACTTCGAAGATTTCCATTGCAACACACTTGGACAAATTAAAAATATTCTTTTTCAGGTAACTGCTTTCTGTCATACGCTGCTAATCGAAGAAATGGAACGTTGGTGGCAGGGCGGTAGCCAGGTTTTAAGGTTTTTGGGGGCAAGATACATTTTTAAGGGAGCAGGATTTTTGGTTTTATTATATGCTTGATACAATTTTTTCTGGACACAACAAAATGTGAAGGAACAAAAAAACTTTTAGTGAGATTGCCACCGAATGCTCGCCCCATGCTACGGGCCTGGTCAATGCTGACCGCGTCCGGGAAATAATTTTGCCGATTGGACACTAAACATTCGAGAATACTTCGGTTCAAATTCATCTTATATCTGAATGTCACGCATCGCACTCTTGAGGCGGCTTGTTGGCTTGGGGTGGGGTGCTGGAGCAACAACGTTGCGAACCGCCACCTTACTTAGCCCAGGTCCATTCAACAGCAGAGTACTGCGCTCCTGTCTGGTGTCGCAGTGCTCACACCCGCGTCATTGATCCTTCCATCAACGACGCCTTGCGAACTGTGACTGGATGCCTGCGTCCGACACCAACGAAGAACCTTCTTATCCTCGCAGGCATCCAACCTGCTGAATTCGTCGCAAAGGAACCACACTGTTTCTAGCACGCCGTGCCACGGAGCCTGGATATCTGCTCAACTCAGCGTTCACCTGTCTAGCGAATGGATCTCAAATCGAGACGCCAGTTTGTGTTCCCCGCACAACAGCTCATCAGTTCACCTGACAACAACAACAGAAGTGCGGCACTCTGGGCGGATCGCCGGTGGAATGCGGAGTGGTTGGACAACACTACGAGACTAGGTACTTTTATCCCCGACGTCGGCAACCACCTTCCGAAATGGCCCAATGGTCCAGCCAAAAACAACGTGGGTTCGGCTTAACCGCCTCCGCACCGGTGTCGGACGTTTCTGCTCCTTGCACAAATGGGGTATGGGTGCTTCTGCGGCCTGTGGGTGTGGTGCAGAAGACCAAACTATCGACCGTGTTGTCCTCCAATGTCTAAGCCATCGACATCCCTATGGACTGCATGACCTGACGGATTTGGACGATGAGACAATTGAATGGCTGCTCAACACATGCCCCGAGATCTGTGCGGCCAAGCAGTGGATAGTAACAACTGTGCGGCCAAGCAGTGGATAGTAACAACTAGCTAAAACGACGAAAAAGGATGTCTTCATGTGTCTGCAATAAATCATCATTATACTTTGTCCGTGGCTTTGCTTGTACTTTGTTCTTTTTCAAGCCGAATTTCACGTTTGAGGTGACGCCACAAGTGGGGGTGTTTTCGTATTTTTGGCCGAGTTTACCTTGGCTCATATTTTTTTGGAAACTGTGCCGAAATACGCGTCTATAGATCCTAATTGGCTTTCTAGCACATCTGGAGCCAAACCATGACTCAAAAACCTAATTTTTGACAAAAATGAAAAAGTTACACAAATGATATGATTTGCCTCCTCAGGGTAAATTTTGTCCAGACATAATTTGGCAGCAGATTGAGCCAGAGGACTGTTCAAACCCTTCAACATGAAGGCAATATTTACCTGCAAAGAACCCACCACAGTTGGACAAAATCTTACTAACTACAAGTACATTGCTATAAATAAGACAAAACAAAACCAAAGATTTGTCAAGTCCTAGGTAATTGCAAGCACTGTGCAGTTTGTGGTTGCAATGGAAAACACAACAAATCCATGGTTCAAACTGTTTCACAAATCCTAGCAAACAATTCATCTTCTTATGAGCGAGTTCTTCTTTTATCCACTGCTTGGCCGCACTAGAGTTCGGGGAAGGTGTTGAGCAGCCATTCGGTTGTCTCATCGCCCAGAACCGTCAAGCCGTGCAGTCCATGGGGAGGTCGATGGATTGGACATTGGAGGACGACATGGTCGACGGTTTGTTCTTCTGCGCCACACTCACAGGCCG